>Ga0136641_1000757_pt1 | contig 13653 bp, 15 predicted proteins | sample EliLak1302023Y_FD_115312 | JGI IMG/M metagenome (GOLD analysis project Ga0136641, IMG submission 115312) | Freshwater microbial communities from Elizabeth Lake, Yosemite National Park, California, USA - 13020-23Y | ecosystem: Environmental > Aquatic > Freshwater > Lake ...
GAAAGAGTTAGGCTCCAATGAGGTGATGACTGTTTACACTGATGTAGACACCATTAGTGGTAGCGGAAATACAGTCCAGATTCTGTCGATGCTTGACTTTAAAAAACCGGGCGTTAATCCCAGCAATAAACAGGCTGTCAGCTCAATTGTGGGTCTTAACGAATATAACTGCCCAGAGATTAGCTACCGCCCGATTGAATTTAAAGAATTCGCCGGCAATAAAGCTAGCGGTAAAGTAGTTTCAGATACCAAGACTCCGGATAGTAAGTTTGAGCCTGTTATCGATGGGTCCTGGACGGCCGGAGTGTTCAAAGTTGTTTGCAAATTACAGTAATTCCCCAGTTCAACACCAACTACAAACTGGGCTCAGCCTTTTTCTTGTTTTTAGTTTGTTTTGCCTGCAAGGCTGTGTTGCACCCCTTGCCGCAGTAGGCGCATCTGGTAGTGCCGCAGCTAGTTCCGCAGGGACGACAGTGGCCACGGTTGCGGTTGCAAACCCGGTTACCGCTACTAGTCTCGCTTCTACTGCCACTACGGGCAAATCTCCACTAGAGCATGCTACATCTGCGGCTACTAAAAAAGATTGCAGCTTTATCAATGCACTGGTAGCCAAACCCATTTGCGTAGATATCCCCATTCCTGCTATTACTGACAATAGCTCCCCCCTCTTAGGTCCAGCTGACTTTGTGATACAGCCTGTCAAGCAATAAGGTTGCTAGGCTGACATTTTAAGTAACAGTCTAAAATTAGGGTTCACTAGCAATTATTGAATGAATTCCTCATGACCATCGAAAACTATTACCTCACACTCACCTGCCCTAATAAACCAGGCATCGTTGCGGCGGTCTCTACGTATATTTTTCAGGCTGGCGGTGATATTGAGGAAGCTCAACAATTTGATGACAAAGATTCGAAACGCTTTTTTATGCGCGTGAGCTTTAGTTGCCCCACCGATGGTAATACCCTCAGATCTGGATTTCTGGAAATTGCGAAGCGCTTTGAACTCACTTGGGAATTGCGTGCGGTTCAAGACTTGAAGAGAGTCCTGATTATGGCTTCCAAGTTAGACCATTGCTTGGTGGACTTAATGTATCGCTGGCGCATTGGTGAGTTACCCATGATCATTAGTGGCATCGTATCCAATCACCCTCGCGAGGTTTATGCAAGTATTGATTTTGCGGATATTCCTTTCTATCACCTCCCAGTAACTCCTGACACCAAGCCAGCGCAAGAAGCAAAACTACTGGAGATCGTTGCTGAATCTAAAGTAGACATGGTGATACTGGCTCGTTATATGCAAATTTTGTCTGATGATTTATCTACCCAGTTATCAGGTCGCTGCATTAATGTGCATCACTCATTTTTGCCCAGCTTTAAAGGTGCCAAGCCCTATCATCAAGCCCATGCGCGCGGGATTAAATTGATTGGTGCTACCGCCCACTTTGTCACTAGTGACTTAGATGAAGGCCCCATCATTGAACAGGACGTTACGCGTGTTACCCACGGTGATACCCCTGAAGACTTGGTGCGCAAAGGCCGTGATTTAGAGCGCACTGTTCTTTCGAGGGCACTACGCTACTACTTACATGACCGTGTGTTGATTAATGGTGCTACTTCCGTTGTCTTCTCAGATTAAGAGAAGAGTCTGATTAAGGCCTGACCCCGGGGGTCTCTATGGGCAGGCCATTTGCGCGCCACATCAGGAAGAGTTCCAGTTGCGCCATCTCTGGCGAGCCATAAGCGAACTGCTCGGCCCTAACGCCACTCATACAATTACGTAAGCGGCGCTGTAAAGATCCCAAGGTCTGCCATTCCAGTCGATAGATTGGATAAGCATTAGGATGTCCTTGCGGTATCAGGCTTCCCCCGAGCTTGAGTCCCGCCCGCTCTTCATGACACTGAGCACAAGATAAATTGAGTTGACCCATGCGTTGATTAAACCACTGACGTCCTTTTTCAAGATCGCTTTTATTGGTCAGAGTTTCTTTAATAGCGATGGGCATTCCTTTGGATTGATTGGCGACAAATACCGTCAGGGAGAGGAGCTCTTTATTCTCATAGGGAAGTGCTGGGGCACCTTGTGCTGAAACTCGACATTGATTGATTTGGCTCTCAAGAGTTTGTAGCTTGCCTTTAATCACCTTAGGAAACTGCGTTGCAACACCCCGCATGGATTTTTTGGCATCACCATGACAGCTAGAACAGGCAACTTGCTTCTCGCCTAACTTGGCATTCCACAGACTCTCGCCCTCGCTAACCCAAAACATAGCTGGATTAAGACTGGGATCATCTTGCATCGCCTTATTTTCAGACGACATGAATTCATAACTAGACTGTTTTTGTTGCGCAGGAAGAGCTGATGCTGCAATAGCGTTTGAAGTTGCGCTCAATAGAAGGCAGCTTGCCAGAAAGAATGAATAAATCCGCAGTTTCACGAAACAGTAATGCGTGCCTGATTAATTGCCTCGTAACCATTATCACCCGCCCACTTAAATTCCAGAGTGCCTGTTTCAGTGGCGATAGTAGTGAAGATGACTAAAGGATTAGCGCCAATGCCGGAGAAGAAATCGGCTTTGAATATCTCTACATTGTTATAGGAGCAAGTAAAGACCTGAATAATATCCCTGGGAATTAATTTACCGGATTCTGTATAACGAAATCCTGACTCCATGTCATGCTGCGCAATTGCGCGGATTTCAATAATGGCGCCTTTGTTTGCAGAGCTAGGCATGGTGATAGAGGTGCGGGAGGTTTTACTCATACCATCTCCGTGCAGGCAGAAAGGGTTACGAGTGTTTCGGCAGAACCCCGCCAAAAACTCCCATCACTCATTTGTGCAATCGCCCAAACTCGTTGACTATCGGCTAAACGGACCCGCGTAGTGAGATTGGCAGTACCTGAACGAGGCGAGAAATAAGCGGCAAAAATATTGGGGTATGGATTACCTTCTGCCACCACATGAATCGCTTTGACATAGTTATCCGCGGTCATTGGACTATCAACACTCACATTCAGAACCACCAAATTACCATTCTCTACTAGCGGAGGAATCACTAAGGTAACGCGCCCATCTTTAATAGTTGCGCCGCCCGTAATTGTTTTAATCGCTTCATCCGCATCTTCCTGCTTCGCAAATACTAAAGAGGGAGAAAACCATGAGCCTAAGGCAATGAAACCTATCTTTTGGATTCGTTTGAGCCAGTCACGGCGCTGCATCTTAGGAGGGTAATTGATATTCATCTTTATCTAGCATTCTGGGTATTGAGACTGACCAGGAAAGCGACAACATCCTCAATCTCTTGGCCATTTAAAATAGTTTGTCCTGCAAATTTTGGAGCAACCCGATTGAGGTGTCCAGTTTTGTAATACGCCGGCATGATGGTATTTGGATTAAAGCGACTTGCTTCAACCATGCGCGCTCTTAATTGCGGCGCGCTGAGTGGTGCACTACTAACCGTCAGTTCCGGAGCTAAATTACCCTGAAAGCGCTCTTCTGGAAAAGGCCCGCTGTGACACAACAAGCACAGGCCCGTTTGACGGCTGGCAACAATTGCGCGCCCCCTAGTCGCATCTCCTGGCTTAGCAGATAGGGATTCGAAAATCGAATCCCCCACCACCGTTTGTGCCTGCGCAGAACTGAGCTTGAGGAAGACTAGCAACAGCGAAACTAGTACATCCCTCATTCTCATTCTGGCCATTTCACTATGAACTGCTTAAACCAACTTGATGCCGCTATTTTTCAAGGGCACTGTACGTAACCGTTTTCCTGTGGCGCGATAGAACGCGTTTAAAACAGCTGGCGCAGCTACCGCGATCGTTGGCTCACCTACACCACCCCAGTCTTTGCCACCGCCTTGAATCACAATGGTTTGAACAGGTGGCATTTGATAGAGGCGAATGGAGCCGAAGGTATCAAAGTTCTTTTGCACGACTGCACCCTGTTCGATAGTGATCTCTTCCTCGAAAAGCGCTGATAGTCCATACACAAATGAACCAGATACTTGACGCGCAACTTGTGCTGGATTAACAACATACCCAGGGTCTGTAGCGGCAACAAAGCGATGAATCTTCACTTCATTACCATTTTTTACAGAGAGCTCACATGCTGCAGCCACATAACTACCAAAGGAGCGCATTTGTGCCACACCACGGAACACACCTGGTGCCGCTGGTTTTGTCCAACCAATACCATCGGCTACCGCATTTAAGACAGCGATTGCGCGGGGATGTTTGCCCATATGTTTACGTCGAAACTCGACGGCGTCCATATTAGTGGCCTCTGCCATCTCATCCATAAAGGTTTCAATGAAGATTGCATTTTGATTGACATTCACGCCCCGCCAAAAACCAGGGGGCACATGGGTATTACGCATGGCGTGGTCAACGGTAATGTGAGGGAATTCGTATGTGAAACCATGCTCACCACTATCCTCAAGCCCCTGAAAGGTAACTGGATCTTTACCTTTATTCGCCGCCACAATGGCTGGCCGTACCGCTGCTAAGATTGATTGACCAGACAAGCGCATATTGATACCAGTCACATTATTTTTGCCGTCAATCGCTGCAGTCAACTTACACATCATCACTGGGTGGTAACGACCCTGCGTCATATCTTCTTCGCGCGTCCAAATCAATTTGACATGAGTACCTGGCATCTGCTTAGCAATATTGACTGCCTGCGTTGTGTAATCTTGGAATGCGCCCCGACGACCAAAGCCACCACCTAGGTTTACTTTGTAGACATTGCATTTCTCAGAAGGCAAACCTGAAGCTGCGATAACTGCCGCCAAAGAAGCTTCACCATCTTGGGTTGGAACCCACGCATCACAAGCATCTGGAGTCCACTTGGCAGTAGCCGTTTGGGGCTCTAGAGTTGCGTGATTTAAGAACGGGTAGAAGAAAGTAGATTGAATAGTCTTTGCAGATCCAGCAAGCGCTGTCTTAATATCGCCATTGGTGTTGTGCACAAATGAATCCGGATGCTCCAGACCATCTTCCAACATCTTTTTAATAGAGGCGCTCGATACGTTCACGTTAGCACCGCTATCCCAAGTGATATTGACTTGCTCCATTGCCATTTTGGCCTGCCAGAAAGTGTCGGCTACTACTGCTACTGCGGTATCGCCAACTTGCACGACTTTCTTAACACCCTTCATGCTCAGCGCCTTGGTAGCGTCATAGCTTTTCACTTTGCCGCCAAAGACTGGAGACTCTTTAATGGTCGCCACTAACATGCCGGGGAACTTCAAATCAATGGCATAGACTTGTTTACCAGTGACTTTGTCAGCAACCCCATCGATCCGATTGACGGATTTACCAATGATCTGCCAATCCTTCGGATCTTTTAAAGTGACTTCTTTTGGTACGTCTAATTTGGATGCAGCAATCGAGACCTTGCCAAATGTGGTCTTGCGTCCTGATGGTGTATGGGTAATGACACTATTTTTAGCGACGCATTCAGATGCAGGGACATTCCATTGATTCGCGGCTGCTTGCACTAACATGATGCGGGCTGCTGCGCCGCCCTTGCGTACATATTGCTCAGAGGTTCTGATGCCACGACTACCACCAGTGGAGTAGCTACCCCAGACGTTCTTCCGCTTTAGGCTTTCTGCAGGGGATGGATAGTCATAAGAGACCTTCTTCCAATCACACTCCAGCTCTTCAGCAACCATTTGCGCTAAACCAGTAATCGTACCCTGACCCATTTCGGAACGCACGATCCGCACAATCACATCATCATTGGGTTTTACAACAACCCATACCCCAATTTCAGGTAAATCTAATGGCGTCATGGCAGTGGTACCCGAACCAATAGCTGCATTAGCAGAGGAGATCAGCGAGAGATCAAAGCCAATTACCAGTCCGGTAGCTATTGCACTAGAGCCAACGATAAAGTGGCGACGCGAAGTGTTTGTATTCGTAGTTGTGATCGTGTTTGTATTTGTTTTTGTAGTCATGTGTTTCCCCTTATGCCTTGCTGACAGCATGAATGGCTGCACGTACTTCTTGAAAAGTGCCGCAACGACAAATATTGGTGACCGCTGCATCAATTTGAGCGTCAGTCGGTTTCGGTGTGTTGCGTAATAAGGCAGTAGTTGCCATCACCATGCCAGATTGGCAATAACCACACTGTGGCACCTGATTATCGACCCAGGCTTTTTGCACTTTGGAGAGTTGACCGTTCTTCTCCAAACTTTCAATCGTTTCGATTTTCTTACCCACAGCAGCCGAAACTGGTAAGGCGCAACTCCGCAGAGCTTGCCCCTCAAACAGAACTGTGCAGGCTCCGCAGACGCCAATGCCGCAACCATATTTAGTACCAGTCAGACCAATTTGCTCACGGATAACCCATAACAAAGGGGTGTCTGGGTCTACATCAACCTTATATTTCTTGCCATTGACATTTAACTCAGCCATGAGTGATCTCCTATTATTTTTGTAATTTAGGAATACTTCCTTTCAGAAGGTATTCCTGCTTTTTTACCCTACTTAGATTGTGTCTATATTAAACAAGAATCCAATTATTGCTATGCAACATAAATTGAAGCTTGTAAGATCGCATGATGATCTCTGGCCTTGTGCAAATCCTCCTGTTCCAAAGCGTTGGAGAATTAGTGTCGAAGTTTCTCTTACCTACCTTGCCAGGCCCAGTGATTGGCCTAGTACTTTTGGTCTTATGGCTGGTATTCCGTAAGGGAGTCAATACTGAGCTCGCCTTGGTTGCGGATGGCTTTAGCCAATACCTAGGTCTTCTCTTCGTTCCGGCAGCTGTAGGAGTAGTGTTATTTCTTCCGCAATTACAATCTAATGCGCTAGCCATTATTAGCGCCCTAGTAGGCAGCGTCATTCTCACGATTGGTTCAAGTGCTTTGATAGTGCGTTTTTTGAGTCGTAAAGCTGCTCATGAGTGAAAAGCACTCAATTGTGGAAATCTGGGTCTACCTATCCGGCAGTCCGCTCTTTGCCCTATTTATTACTTTGGCAGCGTATCAAGTTGGCCTGGCGATTTATAAGCACGCCAAGCAAAATCCCTTAGCCAACCCAGTAGCCATTGCCATTATTTTGGTCGCTACGATCATTCAATTCATTGAGATGCCCTACGCCACCTACTTTGAGGGCGCACAATTTATTCACTTCTTATTGGGATCGGCAACCGTCTCTTTAGCAATTCCGATTTATCGAGGCTTGGCTAGTCTCAAGGGACGCTCTATCCCCCTCATATTTTCATTAGCTACTGGGGGTTTAGTTTCTATCGCCAGTGCTGTTGGGATCGCAAGTCTTCTGGGGGCTGACTCAAGCATCACGGGGGCAATGTATCCCAAATCAGTCACCGCCCCAATTGCGATGGGTATTGCTGAACGCATTGGCGTATCACCGACACTCACTGCCATCTTTGCAGTCAGCACTGGAATTCTGGGGGCAATCCTTGCGCCCTTTGTGCTCAATGTGCTGGGTCTGAAAGCCTGGTGGCAAAGAGGATTTGCGATTGGCATCGGCGCCCATGGCATTGGTACCTCAAGAGCATTTAGCATCCACCCAGAAGCAGGCACCTATGCAAGCCTAGCGATGGGTATGAACGGCGTGATTAGCGCAGTTGCAATCCCGGTGATCTATCACCTCTTTAATAAGTGAATCTTAGGCGGCTAACAGTTGCGGAATGCGGGCGTGCTTTACCTTTGGCTTAATATTCTTCCTCGCCTTCCATAAGTCATAGGCCGACTGTTGCGCAAGCCAAACACTGGCACTGCCGCCATTCTTAACGCCGAGCCAAGCCTCAATGCGAAGAGCCATCTCAGGAGAGATTGCGGCTCTTCCATTTAGTACTCTGGACAATGCAGGGCGTGTCACCCCCAGCTGATCAGCAGCAGTTGTCACGGTAATTCCGAGCGCCGGCAAGACATCATCTCGAAGTGTTAGCCCTGGATGTGGTGGGTTATGCATTTTTCTCATTTTTATCATTAGTGATAGTCCTGATAATTTACCAAAACTGCATCTTCACCCTCAAATTTAAAAGTTAATCTCCAATTTCCACTAACCACAATCGAAAAGTGGCCGATTAACTTTCCTTCAAGCAAGTGGAGACGCCATCCCGGCAAATTCATATCCTCCCAAGATCTTGCTTCATTCAATCTAGCCAGTTGCCTTGCTAAACGTGGAGCATGAGCGCTTTGTATTCTTGCTCGGCTTCCCGTTTCAAAAAATAACTGCAGTCCCTTGTGTCGGAATGATTTAATCATACCATATTGTATAGCATAGCGTTACACTCAGAAAACACTACCAATATGCTCAGAATAAATAAGGTTAATTGATTTTCATCGCAGCATCCACTGCATCCCCAAGCACGCTACAGAGGAATTCCACTTCTTCTGGTTTGGAAATAAATGGCGGGCCTACAGCAATACATTCACCCGCAATGCGCACTAAGGCACCTCTCTCAATACATCCCTCCAAAACCTTCATTGCACGCAGGCCTGGTTTACCAGGAATAGGGTCTAAGTCCAGCGCTCCGGATAATCCAAAATTACGAATATCCAATATTCCAGATTTACCTTTAAGCACGTGTAATCCATTTTCTAAAATGGGTTCGAGTGCTTTAGCACGATTGATTAAGTCATCTGACTCAAAAATATCCAGTACTGCGTGAGCAGCTGCAGTCGGCATCGGATGCCCTGAATAGGTATAACCATGGAAGAACTCAATCGCTTGCTCTTGTCCTCCGCTCGCGATGATGCTGTCATAGATGTCACCGCGCACAATCACGCCACCCAAAGGAATCACGCCATTGGTAATAGCTTTAGCAAAAGTAATCATGTCGGGCACAACACCAAAGCGATCTGCAGCAAAGTTTGCCCCTAAGCGACCAAAGCCGGTGATGACCTCATCAAAAATGAGGAGAATTCCGTGCTTAGTGCAAATCTCCCGAATCTTTTGCAAATAGCCCTCTGGCGGAACGATCACGCCGGTCGAGCCTTGGACTGGCTCGAGAATGACAGCAGCAATCGTATTGGCATCATGCAAAGCAACGATTCTTTCTAGCTCCTCTGCAAGATGCACGCCCCAAGTAGGTTGCCCTTTAGAGAAAGCCATTTGCGATAAATTGAGGGTATGCGGTAAATGATCGACACCAGGAATCATTAAGCTGGTAAACATTTTGCGGTTCGCCACCATGCCGCCAACCGAGATACCGCCCATGCCTACTCCGTGATACGCCCGCTCACGCCCAATCATTCTGGTACGGGATGCATTGCCCATCACACGGTGATAGCCAATCGCAATCTTCAATGCGGTATCTACTGCCTCTGATCCTGAGTTGGTAAAAAAGACTTTATCCAAACCTTTAGGTGCCATCTTTGCCACGCGGTGCGCCAAACGAAAAGTCGCCTCACTTGCCATTTGAAATGCGGGGCAATAATCCATGGTTTCATACTGCTTGGAGATGGCTGCACCAATCCGTGGATCCGCATGCCCCAATGGAGAGCACCAAAGCCCAGAAAGACCATCAAAGAGCTGATGACCTTGATCATCAAAGTAGTAAGCTCCTTTAGCTGACTGCATCATCTTCGGATGTTGATGGAAATAGCGATTCGGGGTGAATGGCAACCAATAGGCTGACATATCAACTCCTTTTGAGCTGTTACTAGAAGTGGTCATCTGATTCTCTATTGATCTATTTATAAACTGCTGATTGAATATCCAATACTATAGTACTCATCAACCACATGGACCTTTAAATGACCTACCTGAAATCTTTAGCTCTCAGCATTTGTACCCTTTTAAGCCTGTTTAGTCCCACTATGGCAAGTGCAGATACAGACTGGCCGAAGAAACCGATCGTTGCTATCCTTGCCTTTCCTGCTGGTGGCTCAACCGATATATTTGCTAGAGCAGTATTGGCACCACTAGGTGAGTTATTAGGTCAGGCGATCGTGATTGAAAATAAACCCGGTGCTGGGGGCATGATTGGTTTACAAGCTGCAGCCAAAGCAGCGCCCGATGGTTACACCATTCATTTCAGTGCACTGACCAATCAATTAATATCCTCAGCCTTGTTTAAAAATCCACCTGCCGATCTGCAGAAGGATTTTGCGCCAGTAGCCTTAGTTGGTACTGTCCCCCATCTGATTGTGGTGAACCCGAGCGTACCGGCCAAAAATCTACCCGAGTTGATTTCCTTCATTAAATCCAAAAAGGGAGACTTCAATTACGCCTCACAAGGGAATGGCAGCCTCTCACATTTGGAATCCACCTTATTTATGCAACGTATTGGCGCAACGGGTACTCACATTCCTTACAAAGGCAGCAGCTTCGCTCTGCCGGATTTAATTGCCGGCAATACCTTGATGATGTTTGATAGCGTGACCGCTTCATTGCCGCATATTCAGAGTGGTAAGTTACGCCCTATTGCCATTGCAGCGGCTGAACGTTCACCCCTCATGCCAAATGTACCTACCTTAGGGCAAGATGGCATGAAACAATTTGATGTTGAAAACTTCTATGCACTCTTTGTGCCAAAAGGAGTATCCCCTGCCATCATTGCTAAATTGGAGCGAGAAATTCGCAAGATTCTGACCAATCCGGATTTCAAGGCACGCATGGCAGCGCAAGGTATTCATCCGCAGTTTGCAAACTCAGAAAAATTAGCCGAAATTACTGCGAGTGAAGCGAATAAATGGGAGAAGGTAGTAAAGTCAGCCAATATTAAAGTGGATTGATAAATACCTATGTTGATTTCTCCTCCTTTTGGCGGTGGTCGCGCGCCCGTTCTCGCCAGAAATACCGTCGCTAGCTCGCAGCCCCTCGCTACCCAAGCGGGTATTGAAGCCTTGCAGAGTGGCGGCAATGCCGTGGATGCGGCACTCGCAACTGCCATTACCTTAACCGTGGTGGAGCCCACCATGAATGGCTTAGGTGGTGACGGCTTTGCCATTCTGTGGGATGGTAAGAAACTCCACGGCTTAAATGCTTCAGGTCGAGCCCCTGCCGCTTGGACTCCAGACTATTTTTCTGGTAAATCAGCGATGGACTTAATTGGCTGGAACACGGTTACCGTTCCCGGTATGGTGGCAGGCTGGGTTGAGTTATCGCGCAAGTTCGGCAAACTCCCCTTTGCGCAATTATTTCAGCGCGCAATTGACTATGCCGAAAATGGCTTTCCAGTCTCACCGGTGATTGCACGTCAATGGCGTGAAGCAATTCCCATTTTGAAGAATCAACCTGGCTTTGCAGAATCATTTCTAGTGGATGGCAAATCTCCACAAGCGGGTCAGATCTGGAAATTTCCTGCACAAGCAAAAACCTTAAAAGAAATAGCTGCCACTGAAGGTGCATCGTTTTATAAAGGACCACTTGCTCAAAGTATGGTGGACTTTGCCCAAGCGACTGGTGGTTGTTTCACCATGCAAGACTTTGCAGATAACACACTCGATTGGGTGGAACCTCTTGCTTTTGATTATGGCGAGTTCACCCTTCATGAAATTCCTCCCAATGGTTCTGGTATCGCTGCACAAATGGCTTTAGGTATTTTGCAAGCAGCCAATGTAAAACAATATCCAGCTAATTCTGCACAACGCATTCATTTACAGATAGAAGCTATGCGTATCGCTTTTGCTGATGCCTATGCTTATGTATCGGATGCCAGATCGATGGAGGTGCCAGCGTCTAAGTTATTAGATCGTGAATACTTAGCGAGTCGTGCCGCACTGATTGATCATGCTAAGGCTGCTAGCTATGGTCCCGGCGATCCTCACTCTGGTGGCACAGTCTACCTTTGCGCTGCAGATGAGTCTGGCATGATGATTTCGTATATTCAGTCGAACTTTAAAGGCTTTGGTTCTGGAGTGGTCGCACCCGGAGGCATTGCCTTCCATAACCGTGGCATGAGTTTTACTTTGGAGAGCGGCCACCCAAATCAAGTTGCCCCAGGTAAGCGGCCATTTCATACTATTCTTCCGGCCTTCCTTACCAAAGATGGAAAACCGACAATGGCCTTCGGGGTTATGGGTGGCAATATGCAACCGCAGGGTCATATTCAATTTGTGATGCGCTTTGTTGATGAATATCTTAATCCGCAAGCATGCTCAGATGCACCCCGTTGGCGCATTGATGATTTAGGCAAGCTTACAGTCGAAGCAACGATGCCAGTAAATGTTGTTGAAGGCCTCAAGAACATGGGGCATGAAGTCACGGTAATGCCAGTCAATAGTTTAGATTTTGGCAGTGCTCAAGCGATTGCTAAGATTAGTGATGCGGCTGACTCTGCTTACATAGCAGGTAGTGATCACCGACGAGATGGATTAGCGGCCGGGTACTAAACATCGAAATTCTAATCGATCAACCTATTGGCATTGCAATATTTATTAGTAGCTACTTAAATTTTCTCAGAAATATTAGCTTGCTTTAATATTGCATTTGCCGTGAATCTAGACTTGCAATTGGAGGGGACTGTGACACAAAGAGAACCCTTGCACCAAAACTCATGAGAGCCCTTACCTTGCCTCTCAAATACAAATCCATGATTTTTTAATATAGCAGTGAGCTGCTTATAAAAACCCTTCAAACTAATGCCATTTGTAAACAATACCTCACTCTTAGTTCGGAATAGATTTTATTGTGGTGTTTACCCTGCAACTGAAATGACATCAAGCCTGAGGCGCTAGCCACTACCTCTTTTTCTAGTGCGTCCAAAGTGTCGGCTTCAGCTACCAAACCTTTTAGATCAGGGCTTGTGGCAACAAAAACCTTAGCCTCTTCATCGAAGAAAGCGTTTACACGAATCATCATTGGACAACCCAATTGAGCCGCCTGTCTCCACAGTGGTAAACCCACTCTATAAAACATATAGCCTCCTTGTTTTGTATTTCATCGGTAAAGTACTGTTGTGACTGTGTATGCATTATAAATCCAAAATTCAGATATAAAACCCCTTGTCAAATATGGCCTGAGTTAATTATTTGATCACTTGTAAGCCTTAAATCAGCTTGTGGGTAGGCAGTTCATATAAAAGCGCTTGATTTCTTGATCACAGCTCACATCTCTGGGTTCAATTGGTCTTTGAAGAGAAATACCTTCAATCGTTTTACAGCGACTCAGGGCGACATAGACTTGCCCTGATGCAAAGGCACCAGAAGAAAGATCGACTTTCACCTTATCGAGTGTCTTGCCCTGACTCTTATGAATGGTTACTGCCCAAGCCAGCATGAGCGGTATCTGCACATAAGTACCAACAATGCTGGGAGAGATTTTTCCTGACATCATGTCATGCTCGTAGCGATACGATTCCCATTGGTGACCAGTGACTTCAACCGTATTAGAGTACTGTCCATTTTTCACCATCACTTTTACTTTATCAGCCAATAATTCACGTACGACCCCAATCGTGCCGTTCACCCAGCGCTTGGGATAGTTTGGATCCGTGGCGGTAAACATGACTTTGGCGCCCACTTTTAAAGCCAGATTATTGGCAGAAGGTAAGTTGCGCTCATCGATATTGAACTTACCGGTTGTTTTACCCGCATAGACTTTGACTTCATTCGTAATTGCGCGCAATCCGGCGCCATTGATTTGGTCTGCTCTCGCATTGGTAGTGGTGAGCGTAATGGTTTCTTCATCTACTTCTTGATTAGCGTGAAAACACTGAGCATTGAGCGTATC
>Ga0136641_1000759_pt1 | contig 13647 bp, 14 predicted proteins | sample EliLak1302023Y_FD_115312 | JGI IMG/M metagenome (GOLD analysis project Ga0136641, IMG submission 115312) | Freshwater microbial communities from Elizabeth Lake, Yosemite National Park, California, USA - 13020-23Y | ecosystem: Environmental > Aquatic > Freshwater > Lake ...
ATCATCACCGTGATGAATAAAAGCTTTAGAGGAGGTTGGGATTGACCACGTTCCATTTTCTGGATACTTACCTGCCCGCAAAAGTGCTTCCTGCGGATCTAAGTCATTAATGACTAAAGCACCTTTAGTTCCTAGTATGCGAATTCGTGGACCTGGTGCACCAACAACCGCGCTGGCTGATAGATAAGAGGTAACTCCGCTTGAATGGTTTAAAACCAACACTGAATCATCATCTGCTCCCCCGCGCAACGAACGCACGTGTGCCGTGACAAGTTCAGCTGCACCAAACCAATCAATTGCAGTTGAGATCAAATGTGGTTGCAGATCTAGTAGCTGTCCTCCGCCTTCAGCAGCCGTCATGTTTTCTCGCCATGATGTTGGGTTCAAATCTGGTCTAAATCTCTCGAAACGAGAATCAATTCTATGTACTTCACCCAATACTCCGCTAGCTAAAACCTTCTTGATTGTTAATGCATCGCTGTCCCAACGACGATTAAAGAAAGTTGATACCCCAACTCCGGCTGCTTCACCTGCGCTGACTATTTCTTGAGTTTCAGCAAGGGTACGGCCCATAGGTTTGTCGACTACAACAGGAATACCTGCATTGATGGCCGCGACTGCATGGTGTGCGTGCACTAAATTAGCTGAGGCAACGATTACAAGATCAATTTTTTGAGCGACTAATTCCGCAATGGTTGAGACGACTTTTGTGTTTGGAAAATCAGACAGTGCCTGTTCTGAGCGCTCGCCATTACTCGTTTGTATTACTACAACTTCAAATCCACAGCCCTTAAGCAATGGAGCGTGGAAGTACCGGCCGGCCAAACCATAACCGGCGATACCTACCCGCAACGCCATGTTTACTTGTCCTGCAATTTAGATGGCCACCAAATTTTTGGGCCAATTTCATGAACAAGAGCTGGTACCAGAATCGAACGAACAATAATGGTGTCTAATAAAACTCCAAACGCGACAGCAAAACCAAGTTCGGCCAGCGGTACTAGTGGCAACAATCCTAGAACGGCAAATGTTGCAGCCAGAACAATGCCAGCTGATGTGATGACCGCACCAGTAACAGTGACGCCCTTGATTACGCCTGCGCGGGTTCCGATCTTCTGAGACTCTTCACGAACACGAGTCATTAGGAAAATGTTGTAGTCAATACCTAAGGCGACCAAGAAGATAAAGGCAAATAATGGGAATGAGTTATCACCGCCTGCAAATCCAAATACGTGATTAAAGACGAGAGCGCATACGCCAAGTGTTGCAAAGTAGGACAGAACTACTGTTCCTAACAAAACAATTGCACTTAAAAGACTACGTAATAACAAACCCAGAATCAAAGTGATAACAAAGAGAATGATAGGAATGATCGTTTTGTTATCACGACTATTTGCGGTGCGAACATCAAAGTAAACGGCGCTAGTACCACCAACTAATGAAGAAGAGTCAGTGGCATGGGCTATCTGACGGATTTTTGGAATGTCGTTTCCAGCTTCAACACTATCTGGAGCCTTATTTAGCGTCACGTTGATTATGGCTTTGCCCCCAACAACATGAACGATCGCTGGATTTGTTGGATCCATTTGCGGTGCAACATTTGTAACACCAGGTGCTGATGAAAGTCGCATGGACAGTTCATCTAACTTGTCCTTTGAAACAACAATCTGAGTTGGATTGCCTTCTCCCCCTGGAAAATGAGTCTCAAGTAATTTTTGGCCAACAACAGATTCTGGTTTGCCAGTGAATGTATCGACAGTACCGAGTCCATCTGCTTTTAATGTCGTTGATGCGAAAGCAAAAATTAACAAAACTGAGCCGGAAATCATCCATGCCTTACGCGGATTTCGGCCGATTGTATTTCCCACCTTGGACCACATACCTGACATCACATGATCATCACCATCAAATAATGGGCGCCGTGGCCAAAAGATCCAACGCCCAAATACCAACAACAGAGCGGGTAGCAAGGTAAGAATCGTAATCATGGAGCAAACCACGCCAATGGCTCCAACTGGTCCAAGGCCCGCGGTATTGGTTAGCTGGCTAAACAATAAAATCAAAAGCGAGATTGATACCGTCGAACCAGATGCAAGGATTGGTTCCCATACACCTTTGTACGCAGCTTTCATCGCATCAAAGCGGCTTTCGTGAAGATGTAGCTCTTCGCGATAGCGCGCAATCAGCAACAAGGCATAATCCGTTGCTGCTCCGATTACTAAAACCGAAAGAATTCCCTGTGATTGCCCGTCAACATCGATGATGTTGTTTTTAGCAAGTAAGTAAACGATGCCGCCCGCTGTTGAGAGTGCGAAGAGCGAAGAAAGCAGCGGAATGATCCATAAAATTGGTGAGCGATAAACAATAATTAAGATTAGTGCGACTACCCCCAACGTCGTCAACAACAAAGAAGAGTCAAGGGTGCCAAATGCACCAAACAGGTCTCCAAGTAATCCACCTGGACCAGTTACATAATGAGTTAATCCGTTGGCCTCTGCTACCGGTTTGATATCAGAACGAAGTGCTTCTACAACCGCGGGTAAAACGGGTTTATCGTTTGACAAAGTTTTAGCTATGGAATTTCCGTCTAGCGGAATATTCGCCAAAATTGCTTTGCCATCTTGTGATGGGAACACAGAAATTTCTTGACCTTGCGCCAAGAAATCTGAAATCTTTGATTCCGTCCCAGCCAGAGTCAAACCACCAACGGTCGATAGGTGCGCATTAATAGCAGCGAAAGTTTCAGGGGTCGATTTACCTTCAAACAAGATCAAGGTTGGAAAATTAAAGGAGTCTTTACTCGAAAACTTGGCAATCTCATCTGCCGCCAATGTAGCTTCTGCTCCCTTTGGCAAAAAGGAAGAGTTGTTGTTTTTTTGCACTGATGAGAGTTTTCCAAAGAGGGGACCAAAAATCCCAGTTATTGCAAACCATACGATTACTACTAGGACGGCGATGGCGAAGGGCTTGCGCGACTTATTTGGGTTTAGCGACACGTTGAAGATGGCCTTTCCGAGAGGTCTGATGGCGTCAATTGGTAAGAAGGCAAGCCTACCTTTAGGCTGTGCGTGTGCCAGTTCTGGAGAGTCAATCAAGCGCAAATATCGCACTCTCGCGTCACGGTTTAGTTGACTATCAAAAAGCCTGGGATGTTCAGCGAACTATCCACGACGAAGTTGCCTCTGGTTTGCGCCCCAATACTTTGTTATTACTCGAGCACCCTTCGGTTTATACCGCCGGCCGCCGAACCGATGATGCAGAACGTCCTACAGATGGAACTCCAGTTATAGATGTTGACCGAGGTGGTCGAATAACTTGGCACGGCCCGGGTCAACTAGTTGGATATCCAATCGTAAAATTGCAAAACCCTACCGAATTAGTTGGCTTTGTTCGCGAAATTGAAGCAGCCCTAATCATGGTGTGTGCAGATCTGGGAATTTCGACTGTGCGTATAGAAGGACGTTCTGGCGTGTGGGTTCAGGATGAGCAAGGTGATAGAAAAATTGCCGCCATTGGAATTCGCGTTGCCAAAGGAGTAACCATGCATGGTTTTGCATTAAACGTTAATCCCGATCTCGCTGCTTTCAGACAAATAGTTCCATGCGGAATTGCAGATGCAGATGTTACCTCGCTAGAAATTGAACTGGGCCGATCCATAGCTATTGAAGAAGTTGCACCACTAGTTGAGCGTCACATCTTCGAATCCTTGAAAAAGGTAAGCAAATGACAATGGCACCTGAAGGTCGCAAACTCCTTCGCATTGAAGCACGCAATGCCGAAACTCCAATCGAGCGAAAGCCAGAATGGATTAAAACCCGCGCAAATATGGGTCCTGAGTACACGCGTCTGCATAGCCTTGTTAAAACCGAAGGTTTGCACACCGTCTGCCAAGAAGCCGCTTGCCCAAACATCTTTGAATGTTGGGAAGATAAAGAAGCAACCTTCTTAATCGGTGGTGATCGCTGTACTCGTCGTTGCGACTTTTGCAACATTGATACAGGTAAACCATTAGCTATTGACCGCGCCGAACCATTCAAGGTTGCTATGTCAGTTAAAACAATGGGGTTACGTTACGCGACGATTACGGGAGTAACTCGTGATGATCTTGAGGATGAAGGTTCTTGGCTATATGCCGAAACAATTCGCAAGGTTCACGAGTTAAATCCGGGCACTGGAGTTGAAATGTTGGCGCCAGATTTCAACGCAAATCCTGATCTACTTAACCCGATTTTTGAAACCCAACCAGAAGTTTTTGCCCATAATCTGGAAACAGTCCCCCGAATTTTTAAGCAAATTCGACCCGCTTTTACTTATGAAAAATCCTTGCGTGTAATCCGCATGGCGCAAGATTTTGGTTTGATCACAAAATCAAACTTAATATTGGGACTTGGCGAAACTCGGGAAGAGGTATCTCAAGCACTTGTTGATTTACACAGCGCGGGTTGTGACTTGATAACAATTACTCAGTACTTACGCCCGACAAATAAGCATCACCCGGTAGAGCGTTGGGTTAAGCCACAAGAGTTCGTTGAACTCGCACAAGAGGCTGAACACATTGGTTTCTTAGGAGTGATGAGTGGACCCCTGGTTCGATCTTCTTATCGTGCCGGACGCCTTTACAAGCAGGCAATGGAAAAGAAGGCGGCTCGTGGCTGATCTGGTGTATCCCCCGGTAATTGTTTTTGTAAAGACATTCTGGAAATACCTAGGGCTTAAATTGGATTTTCAAGGCCAAGATAATGTCCCGCGTAAAGGCGGAGCAATTCTTGCGATCAATCACACTAGTTATTTAGATTTTGCTCTGGCAGGAACAGCAGCATTGCCCGCAAATCGTTACGTTCGTTTTATGGCCAAAAAAGAACTCTTCGACAACAAAATTGCTGGCCCATTACTGCGCGGAATGCACCACATCAATGTTGACCGAAGCAATGGCTCTGCATCTTTTGTTGCTGCACTTCGCGCACTCAAAGCCGGTGAAATTATTGGCATCTTTCCAGAAGGAACTATCTCGACCAGCTTTGAAATCAAGGGTTTGAAATCTGGAGCAGTCCGTCTAGCAATAGGTGCCGGTGTGCCCGTGATTCCAACAATTGTGTGGGGTGGCCAGCGCGTGTTTACAAAAGGCGTTAAGCCAAGTTTCAAGAGAAGCAAAATCCCAGTCGCAGTTACCTTCGGGGAGCCAATAACTTATTCCCGCGATACCGATGTCGAAATAGCAGAATCACATCTACGCGAAGTGATGATCCAAATGTTGCGTGATGTCCAAGAAAAATACCCTGATAGCCACGTGGGCCAGCGCTGGGCGCCTGCTCGTCTTGGTGGAACTGCTCCAGCCCCACTAAACTAAGGGTATGTTCAAGAAGAAGAGTAAAGAAAAGAAGATCAAGACTCCACGTTTCCAAACCTTCCGTGATGCTTACAAGGTCACTAAGCAGGTAAAGCCATGGATCTCTGCCGCCCTAATTGGAATTTTTGTGGTCGTATGGGCCATTGGAATTGGAATTGGCGCAACACTTGGTCACCCCGTTTATTTTGGGTTTATCTCATTGCCTCTTGCAGTTTTGCTCACACTATTCTTTTTCACACGACAAGCAGGAACAGCTGCTTACTCTGCAATTGATGGACAAATCGGAGCAGGTGCAAGTGTGTTGATGGCAATTCGTAAAGGCTGGACAACTACACCGGCAGTTGCTGTTGCTCGTAATCAAGACATGGTTCATCGCAGTGTTGGTCGCGCCGGAATTGTCTTAACTGGTGAAGGTTCACAATCTGTACGTCAGATGATGACTGATGAAAAGAAGAAAGCTGAGCGTTTTGCACCAGGAGTACCTGTTATTGAAATTCTTGTTGGTAACGAAGATGGCCGTGTGCCGATTCGCAAACTGCAACGTCACATGCGTCGTCTTCCAAAGAAATTATCTGCACATCAAATGCGGGAAGTACGTGCTCGTTTGAAGGCTGTTGGTGGAATGTCTATGCCAATTCCAAAGGGACCGATGCCAACTCGTGCACCAAAGGGTCGCTAACTTTTATTTAAATCGCTAGCCCCTTGTTAAAACAGAACCGCTGAACCGCTCGTGCATTCCTCTGCCATTTTCATCAAAGGTAATTGCAAAAATAACACTCACAAGTAACGCTGAGCGTATGAGTGCTTGAATCGGGTTAATGGCACCACCATCGCTGAACCGTACGATTTTGATCCCAAAGATTTTGTGCCCCAGAGTGGCTCCTTGGAGGGCCGAAAGAACCGCAATCTCGGCAAAGAAAAGGGCAAGAACGGTCAGAGACCGATTCGGGGCCATCTTCCCCACTCCGCCGGCAGAGGCGGCCACAATGAAATAGCAGGCCAACCAATCCACCAGCAGCGCTGCAAATCGACGCCGAAGGCTCACACGCTTAAATTGAAAGCTCATGTGGCAAGAGTAACTGGCTCTCGGCCCATAAGTAACATGGATTTAACAAACGGGTTATGTCATTTTCATGGCTTGGACCTAGGGTTCAACTACGCAAAAGCGCCAGAAACTCAGTGTTGAGGGATCTGCGCATCACATGTGAAATTGGGAGAAGCATGTTTAAGAACGCAGCAGAAATCTTTGCCTATATTAAGAAAGAGGATGTCAAGCTAGTTGATGTTCGCTTTACAGATTTACCTGGTATCCAACACCACTTCAATGTTCCTGTTGAATCATTTGATGAAGCGGTATTTACAGATGGTCTAATGTTTGACGGTTCATCGATTCGTGGATTCCAATCGATTAACGAATCAGATATGAAGTTGCTACCAGTTCCAGGATCTGCGTACATCGATCCTTACCGCAAAGAAAAAACTCTTATTATTATTTTCTCAGTTCACAATCCAGTTGATGACAGCCCTTACAGTCGCGATCCTCGTGGAGTAGTTGCAAAAGCTGTTGATTACATGCGCTCACTTGGAATTGCTGACACAGCATTCTTTGCACCAGAAGCAGAATTTTATGTTTTTGATAGCGTCCGCTTCAAGACAGATATCAACTCAGCTGTGCATGAGATTCAATCATATGAAGGCGCATGGAACACTGGCGTTGAATACGACGCTGATGGCACACCTAACCGTGGATACCGAACACGCGTAAAGGGTGGTTACTTCCCAGTTTCTCCAACAGATCAATTTGCAGATCTTCGCGATGAAATGGTTATGCAACTTGGCAAGGTAGGACTACTTGTTGAGCGCTCACATCACGAAGTTGGAACTGCCGGTCAAATGGAAATTAACTACCGTTTCACAGACATTCTTAGCGCAGGCGATGATGTAATGAAGTTCAAGTACGTCATTCGCAACACTGCTTGGCAAGGTGGAAAGACAGCAACGTTTATGCCAAAGCCACTCTTCGGAGACAACGGATCAGGTATGCACGTTCACCAATCTCTATGGAAAGATGGAAAGCCACTGTTCTTCGAAGCAGGCACATACGGCGATCTTTCAGATATGGCACGTTGGTATATCGGTGGTCTGCTAAAGCACGCACCATCACTTCTTGCGTTTACAAACCCAACAGTTAACTCATACCGTCGCTTAGTTCCAGGGTATGAAGCACCAGTAAACCTTGTGTACTCAGCACGTAACCGCTCAGCTTGTATCCGTATCCCAATTACAGGATCCAATCCAAAGGCAAAGCGCATTGAGTTCCGTTGCCCAGATCCATCTTCTAATCCATACCTAGCGTTCGCTGCGATGCTCATGGCTGGTCTTGATGGAATCTTGAACAAAATCGAACCACCTGCTCCAGTTGATAAGGATCTATACGAGCTATCAGGCGAAGAAGCTGCCTCAATTCCTCAGGTCCCTGGATCACTTGATGCAGTTCTTAACACTCTCGAAAAGGATCACGAGTTCTTAACAAAGGGTGGGGTATTTACCAAGGATCTTATTGAAACGTGGATCGAATGGAAGCGAAAGAACGAAGTTGATTACGTTCGCTTGCGTCCGCATCCAGCAGAGTTCGAGTTGTACTACGACATCTAAACCATATGTAATGAAATAAGTCCGTTATAACAAAGCCCGCCCTTTAATAGGCGGGCTTTGTTGTGTTCCATTCCAGTAGATTATGACCATGTTCATCGATGCGTTAATCGCAATCTTTTTCTTTTTGGTTGGCTTAGAAATCAGGCATGGCCTCAAGGATTTTCGTTCTGCAATAGTCCCTATCGTTGCAGCCCTTGGTGGAATGATCTTTCCTGCACTCATATTCTTGGCAATTAATCCTGGCTCACATGTTTGGGCGACGGCGATGCCAACAGATATCGCGTTAGCACTTGGGGTTTTGTCATTACTTGGTAAGCGTGTTGCGCCACAAGTGCGCCTTTTCTTACTAACCCTGGCTATTGCAGATGATCTATTTTCACTTGTGATCCTCGGTGCATTTTATGGCGATGATTTGCACCCTGAAAAAGCACTCGCAACCTTGGGAGCGGCTGCACTTGGGGCGGTCTTGCCGTGGTCAAACTCGTTACTCAATAAGACAATCAAAGTTTTATCCCCAATTTCTGCGTATTTCATTGTTCCAGTGATTATCGCTGTGAATATTCCACTACATATTCAATTGGGAAGTTTCACTTCTCGAACAACACTTGCCTTGGTTCTTGCGAGAGGAGTTGGAAAAATTGTTGGCGTAGTTTTCTTTGCCTGGATTGCGATCAAAGTGGGAGCCAAAATACATATACACATTAAGGAAATTGCAGGAATCGGTGCACTAGCTGGTATGGGAATGACGGTCTCACTTGTAATCGCTGAAATTGCGGCAAAGAATCAAACAGAGCTGAATGAAGTTCGCCTTGGATTATTTATTTCCGCGCTTCTGTCAGGAGTTGTTGGCTATGTCTGGCTTAAACGGACTCCTGTTTCACAATAGTTTTTCGAGCAAGAAGTATGTGCCCTAAGAAACCAATGAGCAGAGCAAAAATAATGCCGATATTTGAATAAGCCCACGCCCCTTCTTTTCCACCGATTATGCCCAGGAAATATCCCTGCCACGACAACCACGAAGCGAAGGTATTGGTCACAAATCCCCACCCTACGATCGTTCCAACAACCATAAGTGTGATCGAGTTTTTATTAACTGAACCATAAATCCCACGAGGATCATACAAATCCTGTTCGACATATACTTTTTTGCGCATTACAACATCGGCAACAAATATGGCCGACCACACTGCAATCGGTACTCCTAATGTAATCAGGAAGCCCTGGAATGGGTAGAAGAAGTTATCTGCAAACCACACAATGTAAACAGTGCTGGCCAACATTATTGTCGCGTCAATTGCAGCAGCCTGGTGCCGTTTTACCGGAACACCGATTGAAACAAGTGCCAAACCAGAAGAGTAAAGATCAAGAATTGCGCCGCCAACTAACCCCAATATTGCGATGAGGGCAAATGGAACAAGAAACCAGGTTGGTAGCAGTGATGTGAGAGCGCCAATTGGATCCATAGCAATAGCATCGCTTAAATCTTTACTACTTGCTGATAACGCAGCTCCATAAATAACCAAAACGATTGGAACAACTGAAGCACCGAATACGGTCCAACCAACTACCGCCTTACTTGAAATAGTGCGTGGAAGATAGCGAGAATAATCTGCTGCGCAATTAACCCAACCCAACCCAATTCCCGTCACGCCAAAGATGAGCGCTCCAATAAAGCCTTGAGTCGATCCATCTTTGAGGCCAGTAACTGCGCTCCAATTAACCGTGTCGATTGTTAGAACTATATAAACAACAGTCATTGCCACAGTGATCACAGTCAATAACTTTTGCAACTTCATAATCACGCTAAAGCCAAGGACTCCTCCGAAAACAGTAAGTGATACTGCCAGTATGAAACCGAGGATCAATGCAAGATTGTGATCGACTCCCCCGATTCGAGCGAAAACTGTGCCTGTTGCCAGCGTTGCAAGTGAAACCAAAACTGTTTCCCAGCCAACGAAAATTAGGTAGGACAGCGCACCTGGAACAATGCTGCCTTTTACTCCAAAAGATGCACGCGTTAAAATCATGGTTGGTGCATTTGACCTCTTGCCGGCCAGCGAGCTGACTCCAACAAGGGCAAATGATGCGATCGTCCCCAAAATTGCAGCAAAAGTAGCTTGCTTGAAAGAGATACCAAATCCTAAGAAGAACGAACCGTAAGAAAGCGCTAAAAGCGAAACATTTGCTCCAGCCCATGGCCAGAAGAGAGAACGAGCAGATCCCTTGCGTTCTGACTCTTGGATCGTGTTTGGACCGTTTATTTCAAGATCAAATGCCGGCATTCCTACTTTTTCTCATTCTTGCGCTTTGCGAAAAATCCGATTGCAAAGATTGCTAGAAAGACAATCATCACAATTCCGCCAACATTGAGTGAAGATTTCTTTTCAAGATACGCGGTAGTAGTTGGTACAGCCTCGGCATAATCAGGTGAAGCGTTGAAGGTGTAACTACCCTCAACCGGATGCCCGTCTTCTGAAACGATACGGTATTTAACGGTAAAGACCCCGGGAGCGCTTTGGTCAGAAAGTTGTGTAGTAATTCTTCCACCTGAAATCACGGGATCGCCAGTATTCATTGCGTAACCAGTTGAATCAATTACCTCTATCGTATTAATTTGTTGACCAGCCAAAGTTTGAAGATTGCCATCAAATTCAATCCATACCTGTGTAGGTATCGGATTTACATTTGTAAACTGCTTGGGATAACTCGAAATAATTTCACCATGGGCTGAAGAAACTGGCATAGATAAAGCAGTCAAAGCTGTGATCATCATTGACACTAGAAATTTACGCATACAGACAGTTTAGTCTAGAAAGAAGTCGAGCAGGAAATCTTTGGTCCCGGGAGTGACGGAATACTTCTCGAGGTCGGTAATTCCTCCACTAGCAAGAACAAGATCATCCACAAAGAAATTACCTGTGCACTCTTTAGCATCGCGATTAAAAATGATGTATGCCGCATCTGCCAAAATCTCGGGTGTGCGGCCTGCGGCAGCATCGATTCCGGGAATCATTTGCAAAGCAGCGGTGTCAATTACCGTACGTGGCCACAGTGCGTTAACACCAATTCCATCACGTTTGAACTCTTCGGCCATACCTAGAACGCACATACTCATTCCGTACTTCGCCATTGTGTAAGCAACGTGATTTTTAAACCACATAGGCTTCATGGAAAGTGGTGGTGATAAGTTCAAAATATGAGGATTTCGACCTTCGGCAGCTGACTTTCGTAGATGTGGAAGCACTGCTTGAGATGTTAAAAAGGTTCCACGAACATTGACATCAAACATCAAATCAAAGCGCTTTGCTGGGGTTTGGTCCGTGCGAGTTAAATTGATGGCACTTGCGTTATTAATCAAAATGTCTATTCCACCAAACGCCTCTGCAGCTTGATTGACAGCAGCTTCAATCTGCAACTCATCACGGAGATCGCATTGAATTGCGAGAGCTTTACCCCCGGCAGCTTCAATCTCAGCCGCAGCCGTATGAATAGTTCCAGGCAACTTTGGATTGGGTTCAGCAGTTTTCGCAGCGATCGCAATTGATGCTCCATCTCGGGCAGCACGCAGTGCTATGGCCAATCCAATTCCGCGGGAACCGCCTGTTATGAAGATTCGTTTTCCTGCAAGTGACATTTACTTACCCTTCTTAGACATAAACTTCATGAACGCTTCCATTGCTTCTTCTGACTGCAACGCCATCGAAAAGATTTCAAACTCAGCCTTCATGATCGCTGCGACGGCATCATGATTTTTTGCTTTCAAAAGAGCCTTCGTATTGATAATGGCTTGCGGTGGCTGCTCTGCAATGTGCTGCGCAATTTTCATTGCATGAGCCAGTGGATCTGAATCTTTAGCTGCTGCTAATCCCATTTCAATAGCTGCATCAGCATCAAAGCTCTCACCTGTCATAAAAATTCGTGCGGCACGCTGATAGCCCACTAATTGCGGAAATAGGAAACTGGAACCTGCTTCAGGCACGAGACCTAAAGACGCGAATGGCATTGAAAAATTTGCTGTGGGACCAGCGATGACTACATCGCAATGCAACAGCATGGTTGTTCCTACCCCGACGGCATTTCCTTTCACAGCAGCAAGCAACGGCTTTGGAAAGTTAAGAAGTGCGGCTAAGAATTTAGCAACCTCTGAATCATCTGAAGTTGGAGGATTGTTCATGAAATCCATAATGTCGTTACCAGCGGTGAAGTGATCACCTTCCGCTGTCAGAATAACTGCACGGATTCCAAAATCCCCTGCGGCGTCATTGAGGCTCTGTGATAAATCTGCGTACATCGACCTTGTTAGCGCGTTCATCTTCTCTGGCCGATTGAAACTGAGGGTTAGCACTCGTCCTTCTTGTGTGGTCAAGATTTCATTCATTTACGCATCTTATTGGGTGACTTCCGGTTAAAACAGGAGAACAATGAAAACACGCGGAGAGGCGGTTAGTCCATGGCACGAGATATAACGATTTCAACAAGAGATCTAACTCCATTTGAGCAATTGGTTCTGGAATTGGTGTGTGAAGGAAAATCCAACGCCGCTATCGCTCTTCAAACATCTCATAGCGAGAAGGTTGTTGAAAATACGGTAAGTCGCAGCGCCCAAGTATTTGGAATCAAATCTGACAGTGAAACAAATCTGCGCGTTTTGCTAGCCCTCGCATATCGCGCCCATTACGGTGATAAGGCTTTTGATAAATTAAATGTTCCATGTTCCCATCTTGAAATTGGCCCAGATGGACAATCCATGTGTAATCGTCACATCGACTGAGGGGAACCACTCTGTAACTCTCACCGAGTGCTGACCCTCGCACTTTCGACCTCGCCTCATCTACTCACAGAGTAGACATGGCACTGCATTGATTTTCTTGTCAGTGCCTAAGAGGGAGAGAGAATTTCATGAAACGTAGAATTTTTGACAAGCTAGTCTCATTCGTCGGCCTGGGATTAGCAGCGTTACTTTTAATCTTTGGCGGAATGTTGAACTTCGGTGCGGCTTTCGCAAATGATTCAGTTCAGAGTCAGTTAGAGAACCAAAACATCGCATTTCCGATTGAAGCTGGCCTTCCATCTGAAAGCAAAGCCCAACTTCTCAAGTGGGCTGGTAAGCAGGTAGTTAGCGGTGAAATGGCTCGAGATTACTCTGATCTTTATATCTGGGAACACATGAAAGCAGCTTCAATATCTGTTCTGGGTAAGCCAGCCACATACTCCGAAGTCTCTTCTGCATACTTAACCGCCCAGCGTTCAGGTGGAACAGATGCTGTGCAATTAAAAAAATTAGCAGATTTGCAAGACACATTGTTCATGGGAAACACACTTCGCGGAATGCTTCTTGAAGCGTATGCATTCGGAACACTTGGAGTAATTGCAGGATATGCATCTATCGCATGTTTTGTTGGCGGATTCTTGTTCCTGTTGTTAGGTATTGCCGGGTTGATGCATATTCGTCGCACTCCTGAGGATGCGACGATTTAACCCTCAACTCTCCGTGAGGGGTTAAAAAAGTGCCCCTGGGTTTATCCCAGGGGCACTTTCGCTTCCAATTTTTATCTTTTTAGCGCTCAAGCTTCCCTGAAATAAAGTCTTCAGTCTTTTGATGAGCTGCCTCATCTGTGTACTGAGTTGGTGGTGTATTCATGAAG
>Ga0136641_1000760_pt1 | contig 13640 bp, 13 predicted proteins | sample EliLak1302023Y_FD_115312 | JGI IMG/M metagenome (GOLD analysis project Ga0136641, IMG submission 115312) | Freshwater microbial communities from Elizabeth Lake, Yosemite National Park, California, USA - 13020-23Y | ecosystem: Environmental > Aquatic > Freshwater > Lake ...
TCAACTGCAATGACAGATCTAGCAACTTCTAACATCGCAAGAGTTAGTGATCCAAGACCCGGTCCAATTTCTAGAGCAATGTCATCTCTTGTAACTCCAGCCGTACGAACAATCTTTGTGCAAACATTTGAATCAATAACAAAGTTTTGCCCAAGTGATTTAGACGGTTTTAAATCTAACTGTGCCGCAAGTTCGCGGATCTGTGCCGCACCTAACAGTGTCATGGGGCGAAAGATCCAAAGATGCGTTCTGCGTTATTGCCAACTGCAGTAGCAAGTTCTGCTAAATCTTGATTACGCTCTGCCGCCATTGCTCGAACAATTGTTGCAATGTGTGCCGGTGTATTACTAGCACCACGATGAGGTGCGGGGGCTAAGAAGGGTGAATCAGTTTCGACCAATAATTGATCAATTGGTACAAGTTTCACCGCATCGCGCAATGCTGGCGCATTTTTAAAGGTCAAGGTGCCTGCAAATGAAAGAATGTATCCGCGTTCGATGCAGGTTTTAGCCATTTCGACATCCCCTGAAAAACAGTGAAAAACAACCTTTTCGGGGGCTCCAACTTCAAGCAACACTGATAAAACATCCGCATGTGAGTCACGATCATGGATTACTAATGCTTTCTTTGTTTTCTTGGCTAATTCGATGTGCCATTTGAATGAGTCCTGCTGGCGCTTTCGAAGCTCAGGTGGTGTACGGAAATAATCAAGACCTGTCTCACCGATTGCTCTTACACGTGGATGCTGTGCCAATTCTTCAATAATTTTTAGGTCTGCTGCAAGATCTGCGACAACTGGTGCTTCATTGGGATGTAAGGCAACGGCAGCTAGAACGGTTGTGTTCCACTTTTCTGCAGCGGCAACACACCATTTAGATTGTTCTGCTGAATAACCAACTTGAACAATCCGATCGACGTTGACTGATTGAGCTTCGGCAATGACATCGGCAACTTCTTGTGAATCAAAAGTGGCATCGGTAACGATCTCCATGTGGGCATGCGCATCAACAGTTGGAACTGGTAGAGGTTCTGGCAATGGAGCGCGCGGTCTATCAATATCGCGATTGTGGCGATCAGCCATTGGTGTCTAAGCAGAAGTTTCTAGTCGTGGAAATAAAACTGGAGTCTTTGTAACAGTTGCACCTGCAGGTAATTGGCCCCATGTAGCAACATCTGAAATCTTTTGCGCAGGTAAATCTCCAAGCAAAGCTTGTGCGCCGAGACTTTGCCACAAGATTTCGCAAGTTTGCGGCATAACAGGATGTAACAGAACAGCAAGTGCGCGTAATGATTCAGCGGTGTTATACAAAATTTCTTCGAGTTGGCTCTGATTAGCTGGATCTTTGGCAAGAATCCATGGCTCCTTGATAGTCACATAGCCATTGACCTGCTTGCAAAAATCCATAATTGCCAAAATTCCACCTTGGAAATCGAGCGCACACATTGCAGCATCAGCCCTCGCAACACTTTCTTTTAATGCTACTTCAAGCCCTGCATCATGACTAACTGCCGGAAGTACTCCTGCACAGTACTTTTCAACCATTGCTGCGCTGCGAGATGCCAAATTACCAAAGTCATTTGCAAGCTCTGACGTGTAGCGGGCGCTCATGTCTTCCCAAGAAAAAGAGCCATCCGTACCAAATGGGATTGCGCGCAAAAAGTAGTAACGGAATGCGTCAATTCCAAAGTGATCAGTAATATCCTTCGGAGCAATTCCAGTTAGCTTGCTCTTGCTCATCTTTTCGCCACCAACTAACAGCCAGCCGTGTGCAAAAACTTTCTTTGGCACTTCAAGTCCCGCAGCTATCAACATTGCTGGCCAAATTACGGCGTGAAACCGCAAAATATCTTTTCCAACTAAATGAACATCTGCTGGCCAAGTTTGCGCAAACTTCTTGCCACCATTTGAATCAGGTGTATCTGTTAATCCAACTGCGGTTGCATAGTTGAGCAATGCATCAAACCAAACATAGACAACTTGATCTGTGTCCCACGGTACTGGAATACCCCAGTCAAATGTAGAACGAGAAATTGAAAGGTCTGAAACTCCTCCCTCAAGAAATGAGACAACCTCGTTGCGCGCACTTTCGGGCTGGCAGGCGTCAGGATTATTTTTGTAATGAGCAAGCAGTGGTTCAACGAAGGCAGACAGCTTAAAAAACCAGTTATTTTCATTTACCAATTCAATTGGTTTGCTATGAATCGGGCAACACTTAGCGCCATCGATATCGATTAAGTCGCCCGGAAGCTTGAACTCTTCGCAACCAACACAATATGGGCCTTCATACTTGCCGGCGTAGATATGACCTGAATCTTTTAAAGACTGTAAAAACTTCTGGACTCGTTCGGTATGGCGCTTTTCAGTGGTGCGAATAAAGTCATCATTAGCAATATTTAAGTGTTCCCAATTTGGCTTCCACGCTTCTTGGACTAGCTTGTCAACCCACACTTGAGGAGCAACATTGTTACTTTCTGCCGTGCGCATAACTTTCTGACCATGTTCATCTGTTCCTGTTAAAAACCAGACTGATTCGCCCTTTTGACGGTGCCAACGAGTTAGTACGTCACCAGCCACAGTTGTATAGGCATGGCCAATATGAGGGGCATCGTTGACGTAATAAATCGGCGTCGTTAGGTAGAAAGACTTCGTCACTGGCTCATCTTATTGGCATCGACGACTGCAGCATAAACAAGACGCTTTGCGATGCCAAACTCTTCGGCAACGGTTGCAATAGCAGATTTGCGATCCATTCCGGCAGCCTCAAATTCACCCACACGGCCAACCATGTCTGCCGAAGTTAATGATGCTGAATCCGTGACAGCACCAGCGATGACAACTGTGATTTCACCAAGGACTTCATGCGCCGTTGCCCATGCCGAGAGTTCACCAAGGTTGCCTCGTATTGTTTCTTCATAGCGCTTTGTCATCTCGCGACAAATTGCACCAAGACGATTTGCACCAAATACATTGACCGCATCAACTAGTGAATCAGCTAATCGATGGGGTGCCTCGAAGAAAACCATGGTGCGCTCTTCAAATCGTAATTTTTCAAATGTTGCTAAGCGCGCACCTGCCGTTCGTGGTGGAAAGCCTTCAAAAGAAAAACGATCCGTAGGAAGTCCTGATAATGCAACTGACATTGTGACCGCACTTGGCCCTGGAATTACTGAAACTTCAATACCTTCGGCAATTGCTTCTCGCATTAATCGAAATCCTGGATCACTAATTGTTGGCATACCAGCATCTGAAACCACTAATACCGTTGCTCCACTTTTAAGTTCGCCAATGAGTTCACGAGTTCGATCCTCTTCATTACCTTCGAAGAAAGACAGGATACGTGCGGTAAAGGTGACCTGTATGTCAGCGCATAATCGATGAAAACGACGTGAGTCCTCCGCCGCAATTATCGACGCGTTTTCAATCGCACCTTTTAATCGAAGGCTCGCATCCCCTGGATTTCCCAATGGGGTTGCAGCCAAGATGAGCGTCATGGGCTAATCCTCTCAGTATTTGTAAGTAAACGCCCATACTCTTGTCCTATGGTCGCTATTGCTCCAATCCTGATTGCAATTTCATCCTTTGTGCTTCGAATATTCAACCTTGGCACCCCTAAAGGTTTCGTTTTTGATGAGGTGTATTACGTCGACGGTGCACGTGACCTGTTGAAATATGGCGTAGAAGTTAATGGAGTTCAACCCGAATTTATTGTTCATCCCCCTGTCGGTAAATGGCTCATAGCAAGTGGGATCAAGTTATTTGGTGACAATGAATTTGGCTGGCGTTTTGCGTCGGCAGTTTGTGGCACCTTGCTAATCCTGCTTTTTGCTCGACTGGTACACATACTTTTCTACTCACCGGTGCTAACTGCACTGGGCGCGGCGCTAATGGCATTAGATGGTTTGTTACTGGTTCATTCAAGAACAGCACTTTTGGATTTATTTTTAACATTTTTCACCCTATTAGGTGTTTTTCTATGGCATCGAAATAGACATATTTGGGCAGGTATTGCATTTGGCTTGGCAATCGGCTGTAAATGGAGTGCTGTTTATTTTGTGGCAGTTATCGCACTTGTTTTGGTCTATCAAATTGTCGTAATCAATGACATAAGAAAAATAGTCAAACCGATTGCGGCAAAGTTTGCGCAATATGGTTTGTTGCCACTATCTGTTTATACACTCACCTGGACCGGCTGGTTTATTTCTGATCGAGGATGGGATCGACAATGGTCAACAAATCCATTAATTTCTTGGTTGCATTATCACCAAGAGATGCTCAACTTCCACACTGGATTGACTGAGAAGCACCCTTACCAAGCAAATCCTTGGAGCTGGCTCATTATGGGTCGGCCAACATCATTCTTCTATGCTTCACCGAAAAACTGCGCTGCTAAAGATTGCGCCCAAGAGGTACTGGCATTAGGAACACCACTTTTGTGGTGGATAGGGACTCTCGCAATTACTGTCACAGCTGGGTTTTGGATTAGATCCTTAGTGCGTCATCGCGTTGACTTTGCCGCAAATATTGTTGTTCTTGGTATTACGGCAGGATACTTACCATGGTTTGCAATGCAACAGCGCACCGTTTTTTCTTTCTACGCAATTATTATCGAACCGTTTTTGATTCTAGCAATTGTGTACTGCGCGAAATTATTGTTAGACAGCGCCTTAAAGCCGGCTATTTCGCAATCAATAGTAGGCGGATTGTTTGTACTGATTGCACTGTGTTTTTTCTTCTTTATTCCTCTATTTACCGGACAGGTTATTACCTACCAAAACTGGCAACTTCGAATGTGGTTCGAATCCTGGATTTAGTTATTCGTTTGCCGCGCGCGCCTGGTTCAATCGCTCGACCGCTTCATCTGCTAACTGTTGATCAAAAATTTCATCACGCGATGGTGATGCTGCAGCAAGCGCCTCACGTTCAAGCTGCTCTTGACCTTCGCTCCATTGGCCCGGAATTGTCAGATCTATTACCCGTCTAGCAGAAACTGCTTTAGGTGCGTTTACATATGTAGGAACTGGAACCTCGGTTGGCTCCCATGCATTGCGCACCGCTGCAGATCCTTTAGGCAAAATAACTACACCTTTTAATTCACGTTCTGACAACGGAATCCAATGTTCAGTAGCTGGCTTTGGGTGCACTACTTCTGCCAAGTTTGTGGCAGAAACACCTGAGCTACGTCGATGCAATTGCGTAACACGGCGCTTGTGAAGTTGGTCAGCAATGACATGTCGCCGAACATTTGCAATATAGATCAACATCCCAGAAGCTGGAACTGCCGCATAGATTAATGGCATCGTATTCATAACTCCACCTACAAATGTTGTAATGAGTGAAAAAGTAATTAAGACAAATGTGATTCTTCGCCGTAATAAATGCTGACGAATTTTTGCTTCACGATCAAGATCAATATGAATTGCTCCACTCGAATTATGTGTTTGTGGAGATTGATTAGCAACTACACGAAGTGCGCTTTTGAAACGTTCAACTGATTTTCCAGAAAACTCATTTCGGTCATGGATCCAACGGGGTGCAAAATAAGCGACCCACATACCGATGATCGCAATATAAATAAGTCCGGAAGTCATGATGGATAAATCTAAAGGAAGGGGTGATACTTTTCTGGGATTTAAGTACTACTTAATCGCGGAATTTTCCTTTACGAAACAAATGTGATCCCGCCAATGGCCATCGATATGCAGGTAGTTAGGGCGATCACCTTCAAGAAGGTAACCCGCTTTTTCAGCTACTCGTCTGCTCGAGGCATTTTCTGGTCTCAAATTTATTTCAACTCGGTGAAGTCTTAGGACCTCAAAGGCGTACTGCGTAAGCATTTCAACCGCACTTGTCGTATACCCACGATTGGCAAAGTTCCGGTCAATCCAATATCCAATATGCCCACCACGCATTGCCCCATAAATAACCCCACCCAAGGAAATCTGGCCTATCAAATTTTTGCCGTGCCAGATTGCAAAGGAAAAAGAACGACCTTTACGGGCCTCATGATTGAGAATCCAGACCATTTCATAAAACGAAGGAAGCTCTTTGTAGCGCTGCTCGCTGATCGCTGGGATTGTTGCTTCCCAGGGCGAGAGCCAAGCTCGATTTTCTACGCGCACCCGATTCCAGGTAGCTCGATCTCGAAATCGTAATGGACGTAAATAAATCTGTTCGCTCTGTAAGAGTATTGGCCAACTAGTGCGCATGAGATTAGATATATCGGCGCTCAAGAACCACAACGTTGACTTGATCGCCGGTCTTAAGAGAGGTATTGGCCTCGGATACGGCGATAAAGGCATTGGCGTCGGACAAGGTCGACTGCTCATCTTGGTCTGCCAGAGGTGTGACAGATTTTCCATCGTCAGCCAAAATTGCCCGGACATAAGAACGCATTCCGGAAGCTGATTGAATCGGCTTCTCCAGCGCCGCTTTTACCGATGGCCGGTGAATTGTTGCTGCACCCAACATCGTACGAATCATTGGGCGAATAAAAAGCTCGAATGAAATATATGCTGCAATTGGATCTCCCGGAAGAGTCACAACGGGGGTGTTATCTGGACCAATTGTTCCAAAATTATGTCGACCACTTGCTTCGATCGCCACATCTACCGTGGTTATGTCACCAAGACCAGAAAGTGTGCGCGTAATTAAATCAAATGAATCGTCCTTGCGTTCTCCACTAATAATCATCAAGTCTGCGCGCACTAATTGATCTTCAATTACCTTCTGCAATTGCGCTTCATCATCTGGGATTGAATGAACGCGATAAGCAACTGCTCCGACTTCGCGGACTGCAGTTGTCAGTAACCAGGAATTAGTTTCGTACTCGTCGCTGGCATTATTCAAAGGCTGACCTGGTTCAACTAAATCGGGGCCAGCTGAAAGAACTACAACCCGCGGATGAGGACGTGTAGGCAAATGATCACGGCCAATTGATGCAGCTAACCCAATCTGGGTCGAGCGAATACGGGTTCCGGAGCGCAGAACCAATCGAGTTCCGGCGTAGATATCTTGAGCAAGCGTTGCACCATGTGCATCTAGTAATGGCATATCAAATGGATCTAATGGTGTACAGATGGCGAGTAAGGAGGTTAGAAATTCATCTACTCGTGACTGATCTGACATAATCACACCCTACTTGTTGAACAGATTGATCGTGGGGATTTAACGGGAGATTTAAATGACAGATCAGAAAATTGCTTTACGTGATCGAGCCCGACGTGAGCGTTCCCAGAAATTTATCCCCTGCAACTTCAACGTGATCCTAAAGGCACCAGAAATTGTCTCGGCCTTGGCTATCGCCTCTTATGTTTCCTATGATTTTGAGCCAAGTACTACGGAAATCAACGAAGCCTTCCTACGTGGCGGTAAGGCGGTCTTTCTACCCCGCATTAATGGCGATCAGTTGGACTGGGTGCGCTGGAATGGTGACCCAAATCAATTAATTACCCGAAAAAAGATTTTAGAACCACTTGGTGACGCGCTGACGGATCTCTCGCAAATCAACGCGGTGATTGTTCCGGCCCTGCGCATTGATCAATCTGGATATCGATTAGGTCAAGGTGGTGGATATTACGATCGTGCATTGCCACATTTAACAGCGTGGAGAATTGGCTTGGTATATGCCGGTGAATTAAATAGCGAAGAGTTGCCACATGAAGCACACGACATTGCAATGGATGCTGCGGCTTCACCTTCGATTATTGTGCGCTTTAACCATTAGGTAAGTTACGCGCCATGACGATGCGCTGAATCTGATTAGTTCCCTCATAAATTTGGGTCAGCTTTGTATCGCGCATCATACGTTCTACTGGGTAATCAGTTACATATCCATAACCGCCAAGAACCTGAATTGCATCTTGAGTCACTTTCATTGCGATATCACTTGCAAAACACTTACTGGCTGCTGAAAAGAAGCGAAGATCCTTTTCATTATTTTCACTCTTTATTGCAGCAGAATAAGTAAGCAGGCGGGCGGCTTCAATGTTCATAGCCATATCTGCCAACATAAATTGAATTGCTTGAAAATCAAAAATTGGCTTTCCAAATTGTTGGCGCTCATGGGCATACTGTGTTGCAACATCAAATGCACCTTGGGCAAGACCAATTGCCTGTGCCGCAATTGTGATACGGGTGTGATCAAGTGTGTTCATTGCCAAAGCAAAACCTTGTCCTATTTCGCTAATGCGACGATCATCACCAAGTTCAACGTTATCAAAATAAACTTCACGGGTTGGGGATCCACGCATTCCCATTTTCTTTTCCGGCGCGCCAAATGAAACCCCAGGATCTGATTTTTCAACTATGAAAGCGGTAATTCCTTTTGTTCGAAGCGAGGGATCACTTTGTGCGACTACCGAATATAAATCTGATTCGCCAGCGTTTGTTATCCACTTCTTACTCCCATTCAACACCCATCCATCACCAGAACGCTCGACCTTAGTACGCATTGCCGATGCATCAGATCCTGCTTCGGACTCGGAGAGACAGTAAGAAAATCCCTCACCTTTGACTAAACGAGGTAGCCAACGTTTTTTCTGCTCATCGCTACCGCCCAGAATGAGAGGCATTGAACCCAATTTATTGACCGCCGGCAGCAATGACGAGGACCCACATGCGCGCGCAACCTCTTCGATAATCAAAACAGTAGCGAGTGCATCTGCACCATCACCACCGAATTCGGTCGGAACATGTGCTGCATACAACCCATTTTTGATGAGAGCAATTTTTGCTTCTTGTGGAAAGCGATGATCTTCATCAACGGCTTGCGCGAATGGTGCGATCTCCTTTTCTGATAGAGCACGAACGCTTGCGCGCAGCTCTTTGTACTCCGACGGTAGATCAAATATGTTTTCCATTAAGACTCATCCTTATGGCGCTGTGCCAGTTTTTGTAGGTACTGATTGTAGTTAGCCAAATCATCCGGCTGGCCCATCGCCGCTTGTCGTGCGACATTGCGATCTATCCGCCCAGCTTCACGCTTGTCATCCCGCAGCCAATTGATAAAAGTTGCAACTAGTGCAATCAAAATCGGGATTTCACCCATTGCCCATCCAACCGAGCCCCCTAGTTTCTGGTCAGCCAGAAGGTCGGTTAGCCATGGAGTTCGCAGCGAGGCGAAGTACCCCTTATCAATCAATGTGGTCGTCGACATTAATGCCACGGAGAAAAAAGCATGAATACTCATTGCGCCAAAGAGCACAACAATCTTAACTAAGTGTGGAATCTTGCGAGGATTTGGATCTACCCCAATAACTGTAAAGAAGAACAAAAACCCAGCAGCAATAAAGTGCAGGTTCATCAATAGATGGCCGATATGGCTTTGCATCATGTTCGCAAATATATTTGTGAAGTAAAGGGCAAATAGAGAACCATCAAATATTAAAAGTGCCACAACAGGATTTGTCGAAAAGCTTCCAACTTTGGAATGAAGTGCTGCCAGTAGCGAACCGCGAACTCCACGTTCCGAGGGGATTCGGCCCTGTGGCAAAGTTCTTAATGCCAATGTCATTGGTGCTGAAAGCACAAGCGCAATTGGCGCAATCATTCCTAAAAGCATGTGAGCAACCATGTGATAAGAAAAAGAGAATTGTGCATAAACGCCTAGTCCACCACTTGTTGCAAAATCAATCGCAGAAACTCCGAGTGCGAAAGAGATCGTTCTGCCTACTGGCCATTTATCACCACGCTTGGTTAACACCATCACGCCTTTTACATATAGCGCAACTATCAAGAGTAAAATTCCGATCATTAATGCATCCGGCTCGTAGCTTAAGAAAATACGTGACCATGTTGGTCTCGGAGGTGTTGTAAAGCCAACTACCGCCAAAGCTGGGTCAAACTTTTGGATTCCGGGACGATCAGGTGGAGCTGATGATGACAGCCATGTCCCCATTGCAACTGTCACAGCCATAATGATCGCTTCTGTTGTTAATAATTTTGCAAAGCCAATCCAATTAATTGACTTCTGACCTTCTAGATTCTTTCGATGTAAATAGCCAATTGCTACTAAAGCGATAGATGCTAAAGCTTTTGCAATGACTATGTATGCATACATCGAGTTCCACGCGTTTACAAAATTTAGTCGAACCCAAGCATTAACAGTTCCACTTGTAACAACAGCTATAGCCGCCCAGAGTGCAAGTTGGCTGAAGCGCGGTACGGCAATCGCGCGATCTGAGGCAGAAAGCATTGCAATTGCAAAGATGCCGCCAACCCACATAGAGAGTGCAATTACGTGGATTACGAGCGAACCGATTACTAGGGAGTGTGAGCCACTAGCTGCCGAATGACTTTGAAAAACAGGGGCCACTAATCCAGCGACTGAAATTATTAATAACACAATCAAACTCAGAATTTTTCTAGCTAGAAATGAGTATATGAACACCAATAGCGCAACTGTTGCTTGAAATGCTAAATACTGTCCCAAAGGAATTTGGGTGACAAAGGATCGAATCACTGTTGGATCAAGCACGACGGATAATGACGAATTTAAAATTTGACCGAGTGTAAAAATAATTAAACCAATCGCACCGACAAACCAGACAGCCGAGGCTATCTTTAGAAATGCGCGAAGTTTTTCACCAGAAGTTGAAATTTTGCCATCAAGATCAAGGAGTAAAAAGGAGATTGCTAACAGCGTCCCAATGGTTGCAAATCCACCAATTAGATTTAAGTATTTAAAAATTATGCTAAATAAAGTCATCGATTTGCGAATAACTTACGCGCATAGAGAGAAAGTCCGAAAGTTACTAAGACTGCAATAAAAAGCATAAAAATCACAAAAACATTTGTTCCCCAACTGCTACTGGCTGGCGTTTGCGATTGGCTTGGTCCAGGAGCTGGATTGGCTGTTGAAATCACACTTGGTGATTGATATTTGAAAGTAAAACTTCCAGCAAGAGGTGCATCGGCCTGCGATGCTAGGGAATATGTGACCGTATAGATCCCAGAATCAACAAGTGGCCTAAGACCAACAGTTGCACTCATGCCAAGGATGGTGATCGTTCCATCATCTACTCGTACTCCATTTGGATCTGTCACTGTGATGGAGTTTGCATCAGGAGCATTGGTCAACACAGCAACTTGGCCAGTAACTGTGACATTTGTAGGTGAAACCGAGAGCGTTGAGCCACTAATTGGATTTGTGCTAACCAATGAGTTTGCCGAGGCAGCTGTGACCCCCAAAAATGTCAGAAGCAATATCGCTACAAAACGTAAGCGGCTCACGGTTTCCTTCCGAACGGGCTTGGGAAGCTCCTTAATTCGCGCCTATCGTCCCACTTCTTTACACTTAATGCCTAGCCTGATTTATCGAAGGGAGATTGTGATGCCTACCTATCAATATGCGTGCACCGCATGTGCCCATGAATTCGAGGCGATCCAGTCCTTTTCCGATGACTCACTGACCCTATGCCCTCAGTGCAAGGGTGAGATTCGCAAGGTTTACACCGCAGTCGGTGTCGTATTTAAGGGTTCAGGTTTTTACAAGACTGATTCAGTTAAGAAAAGTGTGGCGACGGATGCGCCGACGGCGGCACCAGCTGTGGCAGCCGCTCCGACACCGGCAGCTCCTAAGGCGGACTAATCCTCGTGATGTGGTGGTTTATCTGACTTAATCTCTTCTTCGCGCCGGGCTTGTTCGGCGGCAGCTTCAGGATCGATCTCATCTGAAGTTACATTTGGAAAGAGATCGCTCATGCCATTAATGCTACATCGGTAAAGGAAAGAGAAGGACATGTTCGAGAAACTGGGCCGCTCCATTGTTAAGCACCGCAAAGGTGCTGTTGTGCTTTTCATAGTCGGAATTCTTGTAGCAGGCGGAATTGGATCCTTGGTCTTTAGTCGCCTTGACTCGGCTGGGTATTCCGATCCCAAGAGTGATTCGTACAAGGTCTATAAGTACTTAACTAATGAATTAAAACTTTCTGACCCTGTCGTCGTTCTTCTTGTTGATGCCGGATCAAAGGATGTAACTGATCCGGAAGTTACTCAAAAAGCATTGGCGCTTGAAGCAAAAATTGCCAAAGAGAAGGGTGTTGCGAAAACTCTCTCCTTCTGGAGTTCAGGTCAGCAACCAACATTTAAATCCAGGGATGGAAAGGCTGCATACATACTTGTTTACGGTTCCGGTGATGCCTTTGCACCTAAAAGCCAAAAGATGGGCCAGTTCTTTAGTAAAAATTACAATGGTGAAGTTGGTGGACTTACCGTCTACGCCGGTGGCGTTGGTGTTGTCGGACATGCGATCACTGAAAAAATATCAAAAGATTTAACGATCTCTGAGGCTATTTCTATCCCACTCACTTTTATCTTATTGGCTTTTGTTTTTGGTGCTTTAGTCGCTTCAGCAATGCCGTTAATCGTTGGAATTGCAGCAATTTTAGGTGCCTTCTTCATTCTTTATTTATTCACACTTTTTACAGGTGTCAGTATTTATGCGCTTAACCTAACAACCGGCATGGGGCTTGGGCTCGGAATTGATTACGCATTACTAATAGTTAACCGGTTTAGAGAAGAATTACACCATGGTAAGAGTGTTGAGGACTCTGTTGTTACAACGATGGCATCAGCTGGCAAGACCGTTTTTTACTCTGGAATGACCGTGCTTGTTACCTTATTTTCTCTAACATTCTTTCCGCTGCCATTTTTGAAGTCATTTGGATATGCCGGAGTATCTGTCGTTGCGATTGCAGTAGTCGGCGCACTTTTCGGATTACCACCAATCTTGGCTTTGATTGGACACAAGGTTGATAAGGGAGTTATTCGTCGTTCTGCTATCACTCCAAAAGAAGATGGGCGGTGGGCGCAAACTGCGCGCCTCGTCATGAAGCGCCCTACAGCTGTAGTTGTTCTTTCACTAATCATTCTTGGCACACTCGCATCACCAATTACTAACATTAAGTTTTCCCAAGGTGATTCCCGAATGCTACCGGCCTCGAACCCGGCGGCAATAGCCACAGCGCAAATGGCTAAACGTTTCCCTGGTCAAACAGGAAATCCAGTTGAAATAATTATCCGAAATGGCGCAGATAAGTTAGATGCAATCAACACCTATTCGGCTCAAGTACAAGGGGTTCCCGGAATTGTTGCGATTGTTCCACCTGTGGTAATTGGTAAAGATGTCCGCATAGTGGCATATGAATCAATGTTGCCTCGTACTCCTGATGCCCAAAAAATGATTCACACACTCAGAGATATCAAAGCCCCAGTGGGAACACTGATCGGCGGTGTCGCTGCTGATTACACAGATTCACAAGATGGTATTTCAAGAACTCTGCCATGGGCATTGGGTTGGGTTATTCTCAGTGTCTTGGTCTTAATCTTTATCTTCACTGGGTCAATTATTTTGCCAATCAAAGCTGTAATTCTTAACTTCTTATCGCTAGCGGCAACGATGGGAGTGCTTACCTGGGTCTTTATTGATGGTCACCTCCGATGGTTAATTGGCTCATTTACTCTTACCGGAACCTTGGACACATCTATTGTGATTTTGATTGCAGTTGTTGTCTTTGGTTTATCAATGGATTATGAGTTGTTTTTGTTATCTCGGATCCGCGAAGAACACTTGTCGGGCAAATCAAATGTTGAATCTGTAGCCGTCGGCCTGCAGCGGTCGGCGCGCATCATCACAGCCGCA
>Ga0136641_1000762_pt1 | contig 13631 bp, 16 predicted proteins | sample EliLak1302023Y_FD_115312 | JGI IMG/M metagenome (GOLD analysis project Ga0136641, IMG submission 115312) | Freshwater microbial communities from Elizabeth Lake, Yosemite National Park, California, USA - 13020-23Y | ecosystem: Environmental > Aquatic > Freshwater > Lake ...
CGTCTGGGGAATTACTGATATTGCTATCCGCCTAATTGCGGGAAAACAAAAGTTTATTGAAGTCATAATTTACGTTTTTTTTATGGTAACTGTTATTGCTTTCTTAGGAGCCAATCCTAACTACATGATTCACCTTTGATTCTAACGGCCAGACCATGTCTTCATTACAGCATAAGGATATAATTTCTGATTCTTTATCTGCCACTCAAAATCTGCCTGCCAGCTTCCCGGATAATCATGAATGGAGCCAAATGCTGAACAGTTCTTCTTATTAACCAACTGTTCATTAAATGCAATAAGACCGAAAATACGCTCGTAGGCCATACGTTCATCGCGGTTCTTTACAAAATTTACTAGCAAAGATGCGAAGCCATACTTGTCATCTAGTGCTTTAGCCGTGGACCAGTCAATAATGGAGGCTAAGCCAAAGCAGCCATTCCAAGCGTCTTTCTGTTTATTGAGTTGACGAAGTTCATTGCCATGCGGCACAAACTGTAGAAGAGACTCAATCTGGGCGTCGTCATCGGTGGCGTGGTCGCTGAAATGCCAGAAGAACTTGAGATTTCCTTCCAACTCATCCTTAGTAAAAGGACGCTTCATAAACATAGAGTCGTGGAAAAAAATCATACGGTTAGCACCAGCCCATTTATCCTTCAAAAAATAATAGAAGGGGAGAACTTCACCTGCTCCAGCATAGTCGCTCTTGGTGATTGTTGTATTTAGGGTACGCGTATCCATTTCATCTAGCAGTAATGAATTATCGTCAATAATGACTATTGGAGCATCATAATAATACCGGATTGATGTGTAACAGCGTCTCCAAAGTTCACGGTCTTCCTCTTTGCGTATGCAACGGAGAATTACGAAAACATCGGTCTGGGTTTGGGCCTGCGGCTTTTGAGGCTTAGCATCCTTGTCATCCTTGATAAAACATAGTAGAAAATCATCCTTCTTGCCAGTTTCTTCACGGGTATCATATGAGACTACCGTGTAATTCTTGCGAATATAGTCCGCATATTCGTGGCCAAAGATACTGAGATCCTTGAATTTATCTATCCATTCAGGCTGAACATCCTCAATTACATAGATTCCACCCGGATTTACAAACTTCTCCAGCACCTTGAAGGAAAAGACTTGATGCTGGGCCATATGGCTGCCGTCATCGCAGATGAAATCATACGAACCACCAACCTTCTGCGTAAGATCTAGTAGGTCCTTCTCCGAACTCTGGTCTACAACAAAGGTTTGAATACGGTCTTCACCCACAATCATACCCTCTGGTAGGATATCTACTGCGTATACTTTCGCATTAGAGAAATAGTCACGCCACATGCGAATGCTGTTTCCGCTCTTGTATGCGGGGCAGCTCCCCAGCATAGCCCGTTCATGTGGTCCGCAACCAATTCCAATTTCTAGCACAGTCTTAGCCTTAAAACGAATATCTTTAAGCAGGTCCTCATATCCAGGAATATAGTTATGACCCCACTGCTTGCACTTATCAGACGGATACTTCTGCGTAATTACTTCCAAATTCATTTGTTTCTTCATTTTATATTTTAATGGAAGATTGTACGCAAATTCCCATTGTAATAATCGCATGGAATAATCTTTTTTTCGTCAAAAAATTTGTGGAACAGATTTGCGGATGGAAATATCCTATCATAATACTTGACAACAATAGTACATTCCAGCCTCTGCTAGATTATTACCGAGTCTTGAAAGGGGAACTCAAAGAACGTTTAACATTATACATGCTGGATCAGAACTACGGGCATAAGGTTTATAAGAAGCGGATGGATTTACTTCCTTCATTATATGTTATCAGCGATCCTGATTTAGAATTGAATCCGGCTATGCCCGCAAATGTTGTGGAACATCTCATGGTCATTTCACGGCGTTATGGATTACAGAAGGTAGGGTTGGCCTTAGATATTTCAGAGCCTGAAAAATTTATTGCTGGCTCCTATGGAAAACTTGTTCATGGAATTGAGTCAGGATATTATCAGAACCAAATTGAAGACCCTGATTATATCTTGTATATTGCTCCAACTGATACCACTTTTTGTTTAGTGAATACAGCACATGATGAGAACAGGAATCTGCGTGTAGGCGGTCCTTTTACAGCAAAGCATTTACCGTGGTATGATGGGTATCTAGCAAAGAATATTCCGAAGAATGAACTGCTGGTATGGATACGGGAAAATAAGTCTTCTTCTATTTTACAATATATTGACCCACAGAGTTTATTGGTTTAAAGTTTAGGGGAATTTTGTTTTAAGGTAAAAGGATGGCTGACTTTGCCGAAAATCATGACCTTTTTACATATTTAGTTCTTGCTGGAGCAAGCCCTGAGTTTAAAACATTCTTAGAAGTGGGAACCGGCTCAGGTATGGGAACAACACGTGCTTTAGTAAACGGGATTTTACATCGTACGGAGCAGAATGCCCGCATGTATTCGTTTGACATTAATGAACCGGCTATTCACAAGGCTCGGTATCAATATATTAATAATCGTAAGTGGCTGAGCACATCGTTTCTTCAATTTATCTGGGGTCGCTTGAATAAGACTGAGTTTTTGCTACGGGAGGACCTGGCCGAGATGCCCAATCCCTTACAACTTCGGCAAATCTACGATATAATGTATGACCGCGAACATCACTTGTGGTTGAAGGCCCCCTATGTTTTATTATCTGAGAAGTTTGATATAATTGTGCTAGATGGTGGGGATTTTTCTAGCATTGGAGATTTTAGTAGCTTGAAGACTCTTGAGCCAAAAATGTGGGTTTTGGTGGATGTAAATCTCTGTAAAAATAAGGCGGCTTTTGCTGAACTCTTAGCTTCTAGCAAATATGATTTGGTACGGAAATTTGAGGATGGACGGGGTTCGGCTGTGTTCAAACGCAAAGATGTTTCATTGATAGAGACTATCAATGTGGACTACACCAAATTTCTCCAATGTCCTACGGATTTTTGGCTACTTTAGCGGCTGCCTCAAGACGGTCAAGAGCAGCAAGACGAATAGCACGACGTTCAGCGGCAGTCTGCGGTGTTTTCTCTGCTAGAGACTTTGCCTCCCGCTCTTCCTCCGCCTGCTTTTCTGCTGCGGCCTTGTGAAGGGCTTCCTCAATAATTGAATCCTCAAGAGCTTGACGAATCTGCTCGTCCTCTGTCTGCTTCATCTCTTCAGCTTCTGCCTCTGCTTCTTCAAACTGCAGACGTACTAGCTCTGACTCAAGACGGGGGAAAACCGCACCCTTAATGGTGGAAACATCGTATCCAGCAATGAATGAGATAGCGGCATCGGTGTCCTCTGCTCGGGCAGGGTCACCTGTATCAAGAGACTTCTGAAGATTCTGCTGGATACGCTTGAGTTCAGCAACATTTGAAGGGCTTGGGTGGCTAATCTCATTACTAATGATATCATCTAGACCAGTAATAAGATGAAGTGTTTGGCGGTTGGCGGGCTTAAGATAGGGTAGTTGCTCAAGCACTTGATTATAGAGTTCATCGCCTGCTAGTACACGGCTTTCCTCCTTTGCCTCTTCTAGTCCATAACCTTCTAGACTTGCCTTAAGAGCAGCTTCTAGCAGACGATTATTCTGATTGTCAATGTGCTGGATGAGAGGGGCTGGCACTGGAGGATGAAAGACATTTGCATTTACTGCTGGGAGTGGGAGACCATTTGGAAGGGGATCATCCGGATGCTCAAACTCATAACGATTACGACGATGTTGAGGCATTTTCCTTGGCTTTTATCTTACTATGCTGCGGGCTCAATTTTTAGTATCCGTTACAGTACGAATTTCCAGCGTAGACTTTCTGCGTTCTTTACCTTCTTCTGCAATTGACTTTCTGCGTTCAACTAAGGTTACTTGTCTTATAATTTCATCGGGCTTTGCTGGTCTCCTTCTGATGGCAATGCCGCAGCACACACAGAGAACTACAAATCCAAAGACAGCAGAAAGACCAATGGCTGCTGCGTAACCTTTTTGGATAGATGAATCAGTGGTTTGTACATAAACTATAGTGATATTAGTGGAAGGAATGGCTGTAAAAGTTCCTGTGCTTGTGGCCGTTTGTGTTGGCTGTGAAGTTAAAGATGCGGCCGCAGTTCGCGTAGGTTGAGGACTAGCAGTCACTGAAAATGTGGGCCAAGTTGTTGCTGAGGCTGAGGCTGAGGAAATAGAAGCAGTCACAGAAGCAGTCACAGAAGCAGTCACAGAAGCAGTCACAGAAGCAGTCACAGAAGCAGTCACAGAAGCAGTCACAGAAGCAGTCGCGGTTGGTACTGCTCCAATAATAATCAGTGGGCAGCAAAATTGGTCAGTTGTTGAATACAGACCCGAGGCAAAAATACATCCATACGATGCTCCGCGTAAGTTACAGTTGGGTCCATTTATAATTTCCCAACTTGTCGCAGCAGTAGAACAGAACTGCTGGGCATTCGCTTGAATAAAACTACAGTCAGGGTTGCCTTGATTAGCAGGGCAGCCAGATGCGGTGTGCGTTAATTGTGTGAAACTTGAGCAGCCATATTCTGCTGTCGCTGTTGTAAAAGCAAAAACGCAGAAGAGAGAACGAAGCATTTTCTACTTAGTGAATTTTAAAAAATCACCGTAAATTTTCATCGCATCCCGCATACCGGAAGTCTGATATTTGTGATACTTTGCCCGATAAAACATGCTTCTAGCAGTTTGCCTTTGTTGCTTCCGCGTTTCTTTTCTTAAACGTCGGATAGTGTTCCGGGCTTTCTTCGCAGTTCCATATCCTGCCTTAATTTTTGGCGGCTTGATTGGGTCATTGAAGACAGCCATCTACTTTACATTTGTAAATGTTCGCACGCTTCATAATTGTTCTTTGTGATTTCCAAGCAATGTGTGTACTGCGTTTTCTTATCTTCGGCTTTTGATTCACTGCGACCACTGAAAAGCCGACCGATGAAAGCATGAGCAAGGCCACTGCCACCGCCAAAGGCCATGCCTTCTATGACAGATGATGCTAGTGTGGGTTTTTGATTCTGCGGTTGTAGCTGCTGGGCTGGAGGAGTTGGTTTAGGTACAATAAGGTCTTTTATTGGTTTTGTATTTCTAGGCATTCCTAAATATCTAATATTTACGAATGTTTTTTATATGATTAGCTAAAGTGTCCTCAATTAATAACACGCATTATTCATGAGACATAGTAGCCAATTCTAAAATCTGATTATATTCATCTGCTAGTTTCTTTTTCAAATCTGTCTCGTCTTCTTGGTGAAGATTATGTATAGAATACAGTTCATTTAATTTAATCGTTGCTTGATTTAACTTTTCTAGCAAAGGAATACTTTTTGACGATGTAGATTTCCACTCCACATCACCATCTGGTAGACCTTTCAATTCTACAACAAACCTGTCTCCATGATGCCCATTTGGTTTCATGTAATAAATGTTTCTCGGAATATTTTCTGCTGAAATACCACAATTATCTGGCAAGACTGTTACTCTAGCCCTTCTCTTTGTATTATAATTCTGCTGTGTTTGTGAAATCAACCGCAAATTAACTTTTCTGTTATCTGTACCGATACCATTAATATGATCTATAGATTCAGTTGCTCCTTTTCCAGGAAATATCAAGCGACCCATAACAAAGTTGTGAAGATATAATTCTTTTTTAATGCCACCCATTTTTGGAGGGACTTCTAAACCATCCTTTGTACAGAATGAAGAAGATATATAACTGCCGTCTACTTTATAATGCCAATAGCGATTATCTACTTTTTCAAAGTCTTCCTTGTCAATTACAAATTTCTGCAACATTGAATTATTATAAATGATTGTACATACTATATATTCTGCTCCATTTAATGATACTTCAATAAAATCAACTATATCCTTACCAGGTCTACCCATTCCTAAATATATAATATTTACGAATGTTTTATTCCAGGGATTCAATTTTATATGAATCCTTAGTAAAAAACCCACACCAAAAAGATGGGTGGGTTTCTAATTGCTATACGCAAGGCCTCCCATTCCACTCATCACGCGGAGGACGTTGTAGTTCACGGCGTAGACGCGGACGCGGGCTGAGTACACGGATGAGACCGTGTTGTTCGTCAGCGTGAGGAGGAGCGTCGCATTGTCAATGCGGGAGAAGTTGCAGGAGCCTGAGGGCTGGTGGTCCTCCGGCTTGAGGGCGAAGGAGTAGACGTTGATGCCAACCGCCGGGATGTTGGTGTGGTGCTGGTACGGCTGGACCAAGTTGAAGTACTTGCCCTCACGCTCCGTGAACCGGTCGTGGCCGTTGAGCTGGACCTTGGCGACAGCTACCGGGTTGGCACCCGCAAGACCCTCTACACGCGTGAGGGAGTAGCCGGAGTCGAGGACTGACCGGTCCCACCAGTCAGAGTAGTTGAACGGCTGCATGCCCTTCCACGGGTTGATCGTGAGGTCATCGCAGGCAACGAAAGAGTCACGCTGGACTACCCACACAAGCTCCTTCGTCGGGTGGTTGAAGTTGAGCTTGATCTTGTTGTTGGAGGACGTTACAGACTCATCGCCCGTGAACTGGAGCTGCTCGATGAGGTACTCGTGGGAGACCTGGGCGAAGCGGCGACGCTCATCCGTGTCGAGGTAGATGTAGTCGACGTAGAGGGAGGCTGAGACGAGGCCGTTGTTGGAGGTACGGTCGCGGATGGCGTGGGCCGCGGCGGAGCCCGTAACGTAGTCCCAGCAGAGGTACTTGATCTCCTGCATCTCGAGGTTGATCTTGACCTCGTGGTACTGGAGGGCGATCAAGGGGAGCGCGAGGCCCGGGTTGCGGCAGAACCAGAACTGGAGCGGGATGTAGAGCGTGTACTCCGGCGCGCAGTTGGCAACCTCGGCGAGGGAGTTGGGCTCGCCGCCAGCACAGGCATCGTCGCAGGTCTCACCGCCCTGTACGAGCACGTTCACGAGCTCCGGAACGTTGCCTACCATCTCCGCATAGCCGGCCTGCTTGCCAGCCTCCTGCGTGAGTTCATTCCAGATCTGGAGCCAGTCACCGTAGTGACGGTCAATGCGCTGACCGCCGATCTCAAGCTCAACATATGAGATGAGGTTGTGGCCGACGTAGTTGAGCCAGCGGAACTGGGCACCTGAGCCGTCCGTGCTGAGGAGCTGTACCTTCGGGAGCGTAGCCTGGAGGTAGATGCGGTGGATCAAGTCGCCGTTGCGGCTGATCGTGCACGTGACACGCTTGCCGAAGTTGGCCGTGCCATTGAACGTCTGCTCAATGGACTCCATCGCGAAATTCGTGTGACGGCGGTACACAACCTTGAAGAACGTGATCTGCGGGTTGCCCGTCAGATAGATATCCTGCGCACCGTAGGCTACAAGCTGCATAAGACCACCACCACCCATTTGTTATATTCTTCACAAAGAAAATAATTTTGGCAAAATGGGAAAATTTGGGGATGCCGGGGTCGGTGAAAAAGTAAAAGCCGCAGATTTCTCTATCTGCTGAGGGAACCCGGGGTAAACATTCCTTGGAAATCCCCGCATCTCCGAGCAGACATAAGGAACATCCAAAGATAGGGTATAGTTAATGTCTGAACAAAAACCTCTTCACATGGTTCTTCATACTATGGATGCTCCGGCTCAAGAAGTAACGGAGATGCCAACCACTTTAGAAGCATTTCATGCTGAGAAAATGCGAACAATGAATGATAAAAGAGCTCAAGTGACAAATTTAGAAGAAAAAATTAAAGATAAGGAAGAACAAATTGACGCCTTCACCGGGGCCTTTCATTCTGATGAATATAAAGTTATGACCGAAGAATTACAAGATCTAGAACAGCAGGTCGTTCGTCTTCAAAAAGATGATGAACGACTTGATTATTTTTTACAAGTTGGAGACATTCTATTTAATTATTATGATTCACAGGAAAAGATTGCTTCAGGCCATCATGTAGGACACAAGAAACCCGCAAGTAAGTTGCGGACTCCTCAAAATAGTGTTCTCAACTATTTTAGCGGTAATCCTGTTCCTGCTGGAAGTGATGCCACAGATGAAGCAGAGTCGTCCATTTCGCAGCCTATGCCTCCGGAGAAGATAAAGGAGGTCAAGAGGATTATTCGAGCCCGGGATATAGAAGATTCAAATGGCCTTCAGAGGGACAAAGCACTGGAGCGTTATTTGAGTATCATTGAACCAACTGCGATTCGTGGTGGAATTCTACCGGGTTCTGGCATAGAACCTGATTTTGGTGCTTGTCCCCATTGTGAAACAGAGATGGTCTTTTATCACAATGAGGCAACCTTGGGCTGCCCGGGGTGTGGCTATCAGGACTTCATTTTGGTGGATTCCGAGAAGCCTTCTTACAAGGACCCTCCTCGTGAAATCTCATACTTTGCTTATAAGAAGATTAACCATTTCAATGAATGGTTGGCCCAGTTCCAAGCCAAAGAAAGTACTGAGATTCCAGCAGATGTATATGAGAACATTCTGGCGGAAATCAAGAAGGAGCGGATTACGGATCCACGTACACTGAAGCCTCAGAAACTCCGGGAGGTCTTAAAGAAACTCCATTTGAATAAATTCTACGAGCATATCCCACACATCTTACACCGGATGAATGCGTTTTGTGCTCCCACTATGTCACGGGAGATGGAGGATAAGTTGCGTTACATGTTCAAGGAAATTCAGCCGTCTTTTATTCGGCATTGCCCACGGGGTCGCAGTAACTTTTTGTCATATTCATACGTCTTATACAAGTTTTGTCAACTGCTAGAACTGGACGACTTTTTACCGTGTTTTCCCCTGCTGAAAAGTCATGAAAAACTCTATATGCAAGATAACATCTGGCAGAAGATTTGCGTTGACTTAGGCTGGGAATTCATCCGAACAATTTAATTGCTGAAAATAGGGAATGGATGCGTTCAAGTATGGTATTGGAGAATCAAGCCGATCTCCAGCAAATACAGTTTTGACAAAAGAGGATAGGCCTATGTTCCGTAATGCTATGACACGAATGAATAGTCATCTTATGAAAGAACAATTTCTAAAAATGTATTTTGAGGAAGAGGAAAAAGGGCGTGATCCTGAAGCATTTGCCAAGGTTTATGTTAATGCTTGGCCTAAATTACAACTTTCACGGCGTTTACCGCGATCTCTTCCTTCTGCTAAACAGCGTCTTCCAACAATCGTTGAGAGAAAAAGACAGCGTAAACAAAAGACGCAAAAGAATAGGAGATGAAATGGATTCAACAATTATTTTGGAACAATTATTGGCATACTACTTTTAGTACAAGGTTGTATAAATATTCGGTTTAATCACTATATTATAACACTGCAATATCATGTAGAAACTCTTGAACAACTTCGTTGGGTGCGTACAAATCCTGTTCGCGCGATTGAAGTAATAGAAGACCCCGAATGTGCTAATCCATCAAATATATAAAATTCTTAAACACAAATTTTTACTCCTGAGAATTTTAACCAAAAAGATTCGTATTTAATGTAAGACTTTATCTTTGCTATTTGCGTCAAAAATAACCTAGGCAATTAGAGTCTAAACAAATATTGTATTCATTAAGATAATGACGACAACAATTTGTTCAATTGATCCTGGAATTAAGAATTTGGGTATTTGTATTGCTGAACGTGATATTAGCGGAAATATCTTGAATATCCTTTTGTGGGAGAATTTCAACTTGGTTTCGGATTCATCTGCTCAGTTATCTACACGTTGCTCGGTTCAATCCTGTAAGGGGCCGGCTTCATGGTCGTATAAGGCAGAAGCCCTATTATGTAAGAAATGCGGCAAGAAGGGATTCAAGGGCTTCTCAGCAGTTGACCCCGAAAAAATTAAGACGGTTGCGACTTGTCGTGAATTTGCTACGGAGTTGGGCTGGGCCGACGCTAAGAAGAAGACAAAGGCTGTTTTAGTGGAGGAAGTGGCCAAGTACTATTTAATGCCCTACAAGGCTGCGAAAGTGAAAAGTATGTCTCCAGCAGATGTATTTGGGAAGATTCGGGTATTTGTAGAATCCAGAATACCAATTCTAAAGAAGGCTTCCGTCGTGCGAATTGAAAACCAGAAAAGCATAGCACCCTTGCTGCGGGATATTCAGATGCAGATTTATTCCTTGATGCGATATATCTTGGAGAAAGATGGTTGGACTGGAACCTTTGAGTTCGTCCATCCGGGTGCGAAGAATAAGGGTGATGAGATTTCTGCTGGATCGGATAAGTACAAGGAGCGGAAAGATGCGACTTGTGGGAGAATTGAGAAGAAATTAGCAGCATGGTCCACAGCGAATCAAGCAGTGGCTGCTCCTTGGCTTTTGCTTTTTAATGGCGTCTCTAAGAAGTATGATTTGGCGGATACACTACAGATGTGCCTCGGCTAAAGCAGAGTCAATCCCGTACTCTTTTCAGTTGTGGATGTTCTGCTAAAGCAGATCTTACCCAAAATCCTAGTTGCTGCCTTCGGTAACAACCAAAAAGAATAACCTCTGCTAAGAAAAATGTCTTCTTGGCGGCGTGTACCTTCGCAAAAGCGTGCTCCTGCGACCCTTGTAGTTTCATCAACGGAGAATAGCGGTTTTTTCTCAGAGTGCTCTTTTCGCCTTGAGAAGATATTAGAATACTACAGCGGAATTACGCGACCTCCTACAACAATAGATAGTTCCCAGCAGTTTGGTCTATATACGCCTACGGACTACCCTCCTGAGAAGTCAATCATAGAACAGTTTTTCTTGGAAAAGGTAAATGGTAAGATTTCTTTTTTCCATCCCATTCCGTTCAAGCAATCAGACCAGTTTACAGATTACAGAAAATTGGCCCTAAAGGATATTCTGCCTTTTATTCGCCGGTATTACACACCATCTTCAGCAATAGACCAGATTGTTGAAGATCTCCAAAAGAAATACAAAATCAAGTCTGAGAATACATGTGTTCTCTTTTATCGGGGGAATGATAAAGTAAATGAGACTACCCTGCCTCCCTATGAAGATTATCTTGCTAGAGCTCGTGATATTCTAGCAAAATCTCCTAAGACCCGATTCTTAATTCAAAGTGATGAGACGGAGTTTTATGAGGCGATGACTGCTGGATTGCCGGATAATTCATTTCATTTTATGGATGAAGTTCGCCACATTCGCCGGTCGGATACATCAGTTGATTTAGTAAATCAATCAGAGAATTATCAATATGCCCTTCAGTTTCTAGCAATCATGATTATTATGTCCCGCTGCAGGGAAATAGTCTTTGGCTCGGGTAACTGCTCATTATGGTTGGTGTTCTTTCGGGGTTCTACAGAAGGCATCCAGCAATATCTTGAGGGTAAATGGTTGGCTTAGAAATTTTTTATTTAGATCAGCGGGCATTTTAAAACGGCATTATAAGTATCTAAATTTTATTTAACTTCAAGGGTAATCCGTGTCCGAACAATATCATATATATTAAAACGAATGATGCTATTAAAATACTTCTACGTTCTGCAACCTCATTTTGTTGCCCTAATCCAAATATCATAAATACGCATATTATAATTCCAATTACTACTGAGTGTAATACCATCATCCAGTGTTGCTCCATTTTTATAATTATAGTGTAGAAATTAGTTATGTCTAACTGCTTCCGTTTAAAATGACCACTGGTCTACTACGTTATGGAAGCCCTAGAATACTATAATAATTAAGGCACTGCGTGGTCAAAAGAAGAAGATAGTCATCTTTTGAAAGAATATACTGTGGATAAGATTGACATATTTCAGATAAGTAAAATACATAAGCGTACTCCAGGAGGAATAATTTCTAGATTATTTCGACTTCGCATACTAAGTCATAAGAATGAAATCAAAACTTTTTTTATCTAGCTAATATATGGTAAAAAGAAACAATAAAACACGAAAGATATCAAAAAGAGTATTACAAATGGTGAATGACCCTGAAACAGTTTGGGGTAAAAATCCAGAACTTGAACATTTCTGGGGCGACTTGGCTTCTCAAAAAAAAGTAGTTCTTATTTACAAAGATAAAACCCATAAATACATAAATTTACCCAATAGGACTACAAAAAAATACAATTCTATATTGAATGAATTTCAGAAAGATAATAATATTATAGCAATATTATCAAGCAATCCATCTCAAGATTCTTATGAACAATATTTATATCCAAAGGCTCAGACTAAGTCAGTTGATTATGTTATACAACATTATAATACTTATTTCAAACCAATCCTTCCAGGCGACAAGTTAAAAGTTCCATTATAAGTGCCGGTTTGAAATGTTTGTTGGTCTAATATATTTACCCGAGTAAGAGATATAATTGCAAGTTGTTCAGATTTAACAGATTTACGAAGAGCACGTGCTTTATTAGGAACAGGCTGCCCGGGTCCAGCAGGTCCAGCAGGTACCACAATTCTACGCGGTACTGTGCTTTTTGTAGATGCCGTCTATGGAAATGATTCAACTGCTTCCATAGGCGGTTCAGCATGGCTCACAATCGCTGCGGCGATTACAGCATCATCAAGTGGTCAAACAATTTGGATTATGCCTGGAACCTATACACTTGCTTCGGGCATAACACTAAAAGATGGTACTGCTATGCGTGGCTTGAATACTCAAACAGTTATTCTTCAAATGAATGTGACTTCCTCAACTACCATGATTACGATGGGAGAGAACTGCCGTTTGGAGGATTGTACAATTAATCTAACATTTACTGGTTCGGTACGGTGTAATTCAGGGGATTATATTCATCTACTTCTTTCATATGTATCTGGAAGTCCACCAAATGCCGCACATGATATAACAGCACAGATTGATTTATTCTAGAAGCTACTGTTGGCTACTGAGGACAACTGGCGGGCATGAAGTCCCTGCGTAAAGAAAAGCCAAATAGTCTAGAAATAAGAAACAGAAGATGTCAGTTAGTTTCGGCGGTTCTAGACCTGGACCCGAAGAATTGATCCAATTTGCGAAGAAAGCCAACGAAATTGAGATTGGCGGCATCAGCGATCTAGCAGATGATATGGGTATGTCACTGCTAACAAACACTAATAAGATCAATATCGGAACCCGGCAGGAAAGTTCTTCTGGCCCTACCATCACAATTGATGGAGGCTCCGGTGGCGGTGGCGGCTTCAGTGAAAACTTGGAGTTCGTAAATCTGGATAACATGGAGACTGTCAGTTCTGCTCCATCTGTTGCTGTTCCTAATTTCAGTTCTAGAAATGACTCATTCTCAAAGCCTGTTCAGCAGCCTATCAACTTTGACATCAACTCTGGCACTGTTTCTGCTTCGGCCGAGCCCAAGATGTCAGCCGAGGATGAGGCCCGTGAAAAGAACTCGTATCTAACGCGTATGTCCCGTCTTTCCAGCAAGGGTATGGGTGGCCAGCGTATGACAATGGCTAACAGTCTAGATGAAATCAAGGCGGAATACAGCCGTGTTGTAGATTCCCGTAACCTTGAGGCATCCCTTAAGTTCCAGCGTAACATGCTGATGACCTTTGCCACGGGTGCTGAGTTCTTAAATCAGCGTTTTAACCCGGTGGATGTGAATCTGGAGGGCTGGTCTGAGTCAGTTCACGAGAATGCCGAGGACTACGACGAGATTTTTGAGGAGTTGTATGACAAATACAAGGAGGCGGGCAAGATGCC
>Ga0136641_1000763_pt1 | contig 13626 bp, 8 predicted proteins | sample EliLak1302023Y_FD_115312 | JGI IMG/M metagenome (GOLD analysis project Ga0136641, IMG submission 115312) | Freshwater microbial communities from Elizabeth Lake, Yosemite National Park, California, USA - 13020-23Y | ecosystem: Environmental > Aquatic > Freshwater > Lake ...
ACCATTACTTCCACTGCCAAGTGTGTTTACATAATAGATACCATTTTGGGTTGAATCGCTTTGTCCCTGAACAAGTATGCGATCATTGGCAGCAAGCGTTACACCGTCAAGTGTACTTGGCGCACTGCCACTTAATGTAATATTCGTGAAACTAGTAGCACGGCAACTGTTTTTAAAGTCGCTGTCTAAAATATTTTCAGCACGAACCCTTGTTAAAGCCATTTGTTAATCCTGTAAGGTATTTATGGATACTTACAGACGACCAACTACTACCTCTATAACACCTGTACCACCAGCAAAGTTTTCTAATGCTTTACCGATAACACTTCCCATGATTGGATTGTTTTCACTACGAGCAGTTCCGTCGCCATTGGATACCATCATTTGACCTTTGCGAACACGTCCAGTAACCTTGGTTGGAACACGACCAACGAGTGCAATATACAAACCATCAGCATCGCTGTTCATCATATATGCAGGATTCGTACTAACAACACCAGCAACATATTGACTACCATTGATATTGCTTAGAGTAATTTCCCTATCGCCACCAAAGTCAACAACAGTGCCAGGTTCATAATTTGCATCACTACTATAACGTTCGGCCAAGTCAGCGTATTTTGCTGTTGTGCTAGTTCCAAGGAAGTTAACTGCGTATACGTTATTCCAGTAATTTGTTCCAGTTCCACCAATGTTAATACTTGCATTTGAACTAGGTAAGATTGAATTATTAAAACTAAATCCATTACCACCTGCATTTAATTGTAAACCATTAGTTCCACCTGTTCTTATATAAGCAATATTGCCTGTTTGAACACCAATATCAAATATACGATTATCACTGATACTATAACTTGCGCCTGGCAAGTAATTGGTATTATAAATTGCAAATATTCTACCTGCATCTTGACTTGCTGGATTAGTAACAAAATTTGTAGCAACTGATGAAAGACCACCATTAAAAGTTGCAGTAGCACCAGTAAATGTAGCACCAGTATTTCCGATTGTTCCTGCTTGTATAGTTGGTGCGCTTAATGTATCAGTTGTGTTGATGATTGTAGTGTTGATAAATGTAGTATTACCACCAACATAAAGTTTGCCACCAATATATGCATCTTGTGCAACACCAATACCACCAGCAGTTACAATAGAACCAGTTGTACTACTTGTACTATTTGTTGAAGTAGTTATATTAATATTACCACCACTTGTGATAACACCTGATGTAGAGAGACTACTTAATGTACCAACAGAAGTAATATTAGTTTGTGCTGCAGTTGATAAGGTACCAGTTAGAGTAGCACCGCTATTACCAATTGTGCCAGCATATACTGCACTACCAACATACAAGTTAGCATAAACTGAACCAGAAACACCAATGCCGCCAGCAGTTATAATAGAACCAGTTGTACTACTTGTGCTGTTTGTTGTGCTACTTACTACAAAACTATTTGTATTTGCTCTCATACGAGCAATTTCATTTCCAGATGCAGAACCAGCAAGAGAAAATACAATATCTTTAAGTGTATAAGTTGAAATTACAAGATTACCACCACCGGTACTTGTATTACCAGCAACATATAAGTATCCATCATTTGGACCAGTTAAGTTATATGCTGCTTGGTTATATCCACTACTATTAATACCAAAATCAATAAATGTATCATTATCACTTCCATTATTAGCAACAGCAACAAAATCTGTTGTTGCTTGATTTCCATTGTTTTGATTTTGTACAACTAATTGAACATAGTTGTTTATATTATCACCATGTTGGAATTTTGCATACTGTGGAGTATAATTTAAAGCACTACCTAAAAAAACTGAACCAGTTGTAGTAATATTACCACTTGCTGCATCAATGCTTGCTGGTCCTACGGTAAGACCGTTATGTACCGTAAAATTTGTATTTGCCATAGTTCCATATCTCCCTGCTGGCTATTATACTGGCATATAAGTTTGGAATACTGTAGCAGTTGCCGTGCTGCTCCAAGTATTTGCGGTCACAAGTACGTTACCGCCACTGATCGATGATGAGAACGAAGCAAGTGCATTTGCACCAGTGTTTACTACACCGTAAACTTGACTTGTTGCAGTATTACCATTGTGTGCAACAATAAGTTCTGCTCCACTGTATAGACCACGTGTACTATCACTAACCTTAATTACATACTTTGCAACACGGTAAAGTGAGGTAGCAAATGTGTCAATCGTAGTTGGTGTATTTTGTGTTAAGGTAGTTGGGTTAACTGCTGCAGCAAGACCGCCAGTGATATAAACGCTACTATTTGCTTGAATTGCAGCACTTCCACCAACACCTCCAGTAATGCCAGTTACTGTCGTTGTAGAAGCAACAACACGAGCATCAATAATATCAGTTGATATTGGTGCTTCTGTAAATGTCAGTGTTGTTCCACTTACACTATATGCAGTAATTGGAATCTGCAGAACACCGTTGACGCTTACGAATGTACCGTTTGTTGTACTGTTTTGATCAAGGGTAAATGCAGTTGTGCTTCCATCGCCAGTAAATGAATTTTCGGTGATAGTGGTGTAGGCACCTTGCGCACCAACCCAAGTAGCGGTACTACTGTTATAGTATTCAAACTGCGCATTGGTAGTATTATAACGAATCATACCGGCATAACCAGTAGGACGCTGTGCAGTTGTACCAACTGGAATCTGAATACTATCTGTGCTGTTGATTTCTAAACTTGCACCACTAGTAATTGCGTTTGGAGCAACCTTGATACCAACCTGACCAGTTGCACCACTTGTAACAAGTAGGTTTTGCCAACCAGCAGCACTGTTACCATGAACAACAAGGTTTGCAGCAACTTGTGCGGCATTAACTGTTAGGTTAGCATTCTGTGGTATATAAACATTTAGATTTCCAGTACCGTCATATGTGTTTATATTTTGTGTATAAACACCTGCTGTTACGCTGTTTGTAATAACACTGTTGCATGTGTTTATGTTACCGTTAACACTGAGATTATTCAAGAAACCAACACTTTGTAGGCTCGAAGCAGTTACACCACTTGCAAGAGTTGTACCAGTTAAGTTATTAGCATCTACAGTGACGGTAATATCACTTGTTCCATTGAACGATACACCATTAATGTTTCTTGCTGTTTGCAACTGTGTAGCACTGCCTGCGTTACCACTTACGCTTCCCGTAATAGTAGCAGTAACACTTAATGCAGAAAGTGTACCAACGCTTGTGATAGATGGTTGGGCATTAGTTGTTAACGTACCCGTAAGAAGTGTTCCAGTATTACCAACTTGAACTGCAGTAATATAGGCTGCTTTTATATTGCCATTATAAACTGTTAGATAAGCACCAGCATTTGCATTGCTGTATGTACCAGTAATAGTACTTGCAAGAGTTGCACCATTTGTCCAATAATATTGTCCACTTACTGCCGCTGTATTTGCTACCACATAAGCAGCATATATGTTAGCAGTCTGTGCAGTAATAACACCACTCGTTGTCAGTGATGTTAGCGTTCCAACACTTGTAATGTTTGGTTGACTTGGAGTTGCGCTACCAATAGTACCTTCAAGAATAGTGTTTGTATTACCAACTTGGAAAGCACTAATTGCGTTTACGCTTGCATTACCTGTTAAGTTAATGCTTGCACCATTGAATGTTGCACCAGAATTGCCGATTGTACCAGCATTTACGCTTGCTGCGTAAAGAGTACCGTTAACATTTGCAGTAGTGAATACCGCACTATTTGCTACGTTAGCACCGATTGCACCAGTTAAGTATGCAATTACCTGACCGCCACTATTAGTTGTTAAACTACTTGGGCTTAATGTTCCAGTATAAGTTGGTAGATATGAGTTAACGTTGCTATTGCTGTATGTACCAGTAATGGTTGATGCAAAGGAAACACCGTTGGACCAATATGCACCACTAGCAATGACGTTGCCATATACAGAACCGTTAGCATAAACAAATGTTCCACCTGGTCCTGTTAGGCTACCATCATTACCAAATGTATATTGTTGAGTTCCGTTGGCTTTTATACTTATTTGGTATTTGCCAATAATTGCCAAATCAAGTGAGTTACTTTCAACTATCTGTGCACCACCAACTGTAAATTGAATCTTTGGTGTAGCAATTTGTGTTGCAGCATTGAAATTACTTGCATAGGCATTTGCCCAATAAAGAGTGCTATTACCAAGATAGTAAGAAGTATTGGCAAGAGGTATCAAGTTACCTGTTGTCAGGCTTCCTATATTTCCATTATAAGTTGGAAGATATGTGGCAACGTTACTATTTCCGTATGTACCAGTAATAGTACTTGCAAGTGTTGTACCATTGCTCCAATAGAATTGCGCACTATATAGTGCTGTGTTACCAATTAGGTTAGCAGCATATATGTTTGCAGCCTGTGCAGTAATAACACCACTTGTAGTTAAAGTTGTAAATGTACCGCTGTTTGCGGTATTTGAACCAATTGCACCGTTAAAATAACCAACTACTTGACCAGCGCCAGTTATTGTTCCTTGTGCAGTTAGTGCTCCGCTCGCAGTAACAGTTGTAAACGCACCAGTAGATGTTGTTGTGGAACCGATTGGGGTATTTTGAATACTGCCTGCATATAGAGCACCAGCAATACCAGCACCACCAGCAACTTGTAGAGCACCGCTTGTAGTACTACTTGCTGTAGTTGTATTCTGAATTAATGCTGCACCAAGTCTCATTGTATCATAAACTATAGCACCACTTGCTAGATTAACAGTACCACCACTTGGTTCTGGTAAGTTAGAGAACAGATACCAATTTTGGTCAATATGGTTTCTAACAAGACCAGTATGTGCATATTGTGGAACATTGCCGCCGGTAAAGTTACTATAGAAACCAATTTCATAACCATAACTACCCGCATTTGCACTTAAGTATAGTAGAGGATCACGTACAACAAGAATCTGTGATGTTGTACTGATGATATTACCAGCATACAAGTTACCACCAATATACAGGTCTTGTTGAATACTTGCGCCACCTTGTGAAACAACAAGAGCACCAGTTCCGAGACCAGTTGTATTTGTAGCACTTGTGATACTTGTAGTAGTAAATGTAGCACTATTTGCAGCATTTGCACCGATCACACCATTTAGGTATCCAGTAATATTGTTCAGCGCAGTGATATTACCTGCTAATAAGTTACCAGTGTAAGTTGTTAAGTAAGCGCCAGCATTTGTATTACTATAAGCACTATTGATTAACGCAGAGAGAATATTTACGCCGTTTGCATAATAATAAACAGGACTATAACTTGCTGTGTTTGCAACAAGACTAGCGCCATACACATTTGCAGTTTGTGCTGTAATATTACCACTTGCAGTTATTGTACCACTTGCAGTTACGGTAGTAAATGCACCACTATTTGCTGTATTGGCACCGATAGCACCTTGGAAATTACCAATAAATTGTCCAGCAGAATTATTAAGAATAAAATTACTTGCAGTTGCATCATTATTGATGTTAGTTCTACCATTACCAGCACCGATATTAATTGTAGTTCCTGCACCAAAAGCATTAACAGTTTGGGCTACCGTATTAAACAGATTGATTGCAGTTGAGGAGCTAACAATAGTTGGATTTCTTAAAGTAAGCGAGCCGGTTGTAGCGCCAATTGTTGTTGCAGTACCACTGGCAAACGCATTAATAGTAGTAGCAGTTCCAAATAAATTTGCACTTGCTTGATCAGTTGTAAGAGTAGCATTGCTATTAAAGGCAGCACCACCGCTTGTTGTAAGAGTTGTAAATGCAGCACTATTTGCTGTATTAGCACCAATTGCACCAGTTAGATAGCCACTGACTTGTCCACCGCTGCTTGTAGTTACACTAGTTGCAACAACGCTATTTGGAACATTTGCACCTAGTGGACCATTTAGATAGGCGTTAATATTTCCAGCACTTAAATTACCGTGAATAGCATTAGTAGCAGTTACAGTAGTAAATGTTCCTATATTTGGAACATTAGCACCAATAACGCCATTAAAATAACCAATTACTTGACCAGCACTATTAAGATTTCCAACTGTACTGTTGCCAGTTAAAGTAGAACTTGCACCAGTAAATGTAGCACCGCTATTGCCAATAGTTCCCGCATATACAGCACTAAAATTAGCCAAGTTACCATTTATTGCAGCACCAGTATTACCAATCGTGCCAGCATTAATAGTTGCGGCATATAGTGTACCATTGACGTTAGCAGTTGTAAATGTAGCACTATTTGCTGCATTAGCCCCAATTGTTCCATTAACATAACCAGCAATATTTCCACCAGCACTTGCCGTAAAACTAGGTGCTTTTAGATTATTTGCAACAGTTGTTGTTCCTGTTGCTGCGCCAATATTAACAGCAGTTGCAGCACCACCAAGATTAATGGTAGTTGAACTTAAATTAAAGAGAGTAACAGTTGCCTGATCAGTTGTAAGAGTAGCATTACTGTTAAAGGCAGCACCACCAGTTGTTGTAATAGTAGTAAATGCGGCACTGTTTGCGCTATTTGCGCCAATCACACCAGTATGATAACCAATATGTTGACCACCGCTGCTTGTAGTAACGCTAGTAAATGTTCCACTTGCAGGAACAATATTACCAATTACAGTATTTGTTATATAGCCTGCTTGTAAACCATAATAACTTGTACCAGGTTCATCAAATACTGTTAAATTTCCGCTGACATCACTTAATGAAAAACTTCCCAAAAACATTGTATTTGCAGACAAATATAGGGATTTGAATCTGTTTGTAGCATTACCAAGATAATAAGTTACGTTTGCACTTGGAATAATATTACCAGTAATATAAAGTTGTCCACCAGCAGTAATATTGCCTGTTGTATTTAAAGTAGTAAATGCGCCACTATTAGCAACATTAGCACCAATTGCGCCAGTGTGATAACCAATATGTTGCCCACCACCACTGGTAGTGAAACTTGCTGCCTGACTTGTGCTAGTTAATGTACTTGTTGCGCCACTAAAGGCAGCACCAGAATTACCAATAGTGCCAGCATTCACAAGTGAAGCATAAAGAGTGCCGTTGATATTAGCAGTTGTGAATACACCGCTATTTGGAGTAGTAGCACCAATAGTAGTATTGTTAATTGTTCCGCCACTGGTTAGAGTATTTGCTACAATACTATTTGTTAGTGTAGCAGTAGTAATTGTAGCATTGTTTAACAGGATACCATATGCCTGTAGGTTAGCATAACCACTGTTATTAATTGTGCCGTAGGTTGTACTTGCAGTGCTTTCAGATGTAAATTGTAGTTGGAATTGCTTATTTGTTTCTTCCCAAATCATAGCAACGTTGGTTTGATTACCACGACCCATGATGAAACCAAGGTCATATGTAGGAGTGCCGCTTTGGTTTCTATTAATGGCGAGTAGTGGATCAGCAACTACAAGGTTTGTGGTATCTAGCGTGGTAGTATTTCCATTGACTGTGAGATTACCAATGAACATATTGCCTGTATAGGTAAAGTTATCGCTTAATAAACCACCAGTGATACTCTTTGTAACTAATTTTGCTGATGCATTAATGTCACTGTTGTATACTTGGTTATTACGAATTCTTGTCAACGCTGGCATTTAAAAATACTCCCACGAAGTATTTAGGCGGCTAGTAGAATTATATTAACCTAGCGTATTTGTATCTGCATTTGAGGCAACGGCCGAAAATACCATGATGGAACCGCTTGCGAGTGGCGTAATAATATCTGAATTTGTAGCACAAACTAATACACCACCCGCATTTAATTGTCCACCACTAAAAAGATTGCAGTCAACGGTTGGTATATAACATTTTCCTGTTGCAGTTCCATATACTTGACCAGCAGTTAAACTATGAACTTCATGGATAACCTGATAAGTTGAATCAGTTGGTATTACACAAACATATGCACTATTGTCTTCTAGCGCAGTAATAGTAAATGTATCTGTTTCAATGTTTCCTGTATATGGTGCAACATCACCTACATTTCCAATCTGATCCTCTATACCATCTCCAAAACTACCACGAAAAGAACCAGTAATAATATAGTGTCTACGGGCATAGGTATCTGGCGTTAACCCAACCTTGCTTAACTTTCTAGTGATAGAATCACCCGCAGTTGTGTAAACAGTTGTGTTTACTCTGAATTTCAAATCTGAAAAAGAGTGTGCTTCGCCTATTTGTACAGTCATTTTACCACAATATCAGTTAAACTACTTGGCATCGGAACTTCAGTTGGAGTGATATCTGCAATAGTAAATTCTCGTGTAGTTCCAACCATGTCTTGAAAATCAATAACCTTGCCAGTATTTGCTGCATGTTGATCTTTTGCATCTTGATTTAGCGCAGTTGATAAACCCATTTTTGCAATTTCAACAATAATCTCATCTGCAGTTTTATCAACGAACTGATGTGGTTGAAAACTATAAACAGGATAATCGTGAACAGTATTTTTGCTATCATCTGTTGCAAATGATACCAATAGGTTATGATTATCGTCATATCCAACAATTTTAAGATGAAGTTTCTCTGCCATGTGTTTAACCTTTTAAATATTTATGTCCACGTAAACTTGATTCTACCATTTGCACCGTTTCCACCAATTTCAAGCGGAGTAGCACCAAGACCACCGGCACCAACAGTATAACTCACAACAGTACCACTAGTGATAGCGCCATAACTACTATAATATATACTTGCATAGGCACCGCTTCCGCCACCGCCACCTGCTGCTTGATTAGGATTTTTTGAACCGTGATCACTGTAACCACCACCACCGCCACCTGCACCAGGTGCGCCACCTGCACCACCAGCACCATTATTGCCTGCTGCACCCGCTGCACCTCCACTTGGTGCTGCGCCACCGGCACCACCACGATTTCCACCTGCGTTTCCACCGCCACCAGCATTACCCGCAGTTTTAGTTAGTGTGGTTGGACTTGGTGTTGCGCTTCCGCTAGCAGTTCCGCCGCTTCCGCCAGCGCCGTTTTGAGCACCATAGCGAGTACCTCCAACACCTCCATTGCCACCGCCTGCGGTTACTCCAAGAACAGTTGATGCTGCACCATTACTACCATTATATGTTCCATCATGATTACCACTACCTCCACCACCACCACCACCCCATATTTCAATGGTGAGTGTATTACGATAAAATGGTATAGTAAAAGTACCACTACCCGCAGTATCAATTGTGGTTGTACCCGCAGTTGCAGGATCAGTAGGTTGTTTTCCATAAAAGTTAGCAACATCCAAACGTGCGGTTGCACCACTTGGAAAAGTTCCTGTAGTTAAATTACCACTGTAGTACCAGGTTACACCACGGTATACACCAAGATTTTGACCAAGTGCAAAACCAGTATTGATTTCACTTATTGCTAGTGGATTTCCAAATGGTTTAATTGGACCTGTCATGCTACATCAACTCCAAGTAATCTTTATTCCACCGTTAGTGCCGTTGCTGCTACCAGCCGCACCAATTATATATGCAATTACATTACCCTGTGGTATTTGGCCAGGTCCATATGTAATTTTAGCATAACTGCCAGCACCACCCGAACCACCTGTTGCACTACCATAAGAAGTACTTGCAGCAACACCACCGCCACCTATACCAACATTAGCATTTGTAGCACTGGTATTTTGTGCGGTAGAACCATTTGTGCCACTATTTCCATTCAAGAATACAAACGAAATAGGGTTTGCAATACTAGGATTAGCATTTGCATTTATTGTTCCACCACTTCCGCCCGTACCGTCTGTCATGGCATCTTATCCCAATATGTCATTTTTATTACCTTGACCAATCTGTGCTCCAGTGGCAGCATCTGCATCAGTGAACGAACCCGTTTGTAAATCAGTTGTGCGATAACCAAATACCGCATCTGTGCCAGGAACAGTTAATGCCTCTACCGAATAAGTTGGGGAACGTCCACCTCCATCATTTACACTAATATTCAATGGAGGAGGAGGAACAGGAATGTTACCAGCACCACCGCCAGCACCACCACCTGCAATCACACCTAGCACACTACTATCGCCACCCTTTCCACCAGCACCGCCATTACCACCACCGCCACCGCCACCTGCGCCCCATATCTCTATGGTAATACTATTGCGATATAGTGATGTTGTATAACTTCCGCTGCCCACAGTATTTGAGAAGTATGTTCCACCGTTAGCAGGATCAGTTGCTCGTTTACCGTAGAAATCGCTTACTTTAATTATAGTACCACCAAACAAACCACTTGTAAGATTGCCATCATAATACCATCTTACACCATGATATTGATTAAGGTCTGCTCCCAAACCCCATTCACTATTAATTGCTGCTAAATCAAGAGGACCGCTAAAAGGTAGAGCACCGCCTGGTACGCCTGGTGTTGATGGCATTGTTAACTACCTATTCGTGCTTTTAATGCCTCTACTTCTGCACTCAATTCCTTGATTGCTTCAATGAGTAGTGGAACAAGTTTGTCATATTGAACAGTCAAATAATGCTCACCACTTACACTGCTACCATCTTGAGCAGTATCAAATGGAGCCTGTCGCACTACCTGTGGTAATACACTTTGAATTTCTTGTGCAATTACACCAGCATGTTCGTGTGTATCGCCAACACCAAATTGCTTTGCAATTTCATTCCAATTGTAGGTAACACCATTAATTGACTTGACTTTATCTAGCGCCTGTGGTATATTAACAATGTTAGTTTTTAATCTTGCGTCAGATGAAAATGCTGTGATATCACCAGTTGCAGTAATTGCACCAGTAACTGCCAAGGTACTAGCAGTGTATGTAACGCCGCTTGTTCCTTGCAAATAACTGCTATTAGCATAAAGTGCAATTTGACCCGCAGTTCCTGATCCAGAAATAGGAATAAAGATTGTTTGCCAGTTTAGGTTACCATTGCCGTCTGTTTGCAGATATTGGCTTGAAGAACCACCACTTATTTGAACATTTCCAACTGTTCCAAGACTTAATTTATAAGAAGTAGTTGGGTTAAATGTTACACTGCCACCAGTAAAACCAGCAGCGCCACTTACTTGTAATCCAGTTAGTGTGCCAATGCTAGTGATGGCACTTTGTGCGGCAGTTGTTATCGTACCCGTTAGATAGGAACCACTATTACCAATAGTTCCAGCATTTACATAACTTGCATAAACATTTCCATTATTACTGCTACCATTAGCAATTAAATTACCTACATAAACATTGCCTTTGATTGCATTTTGTGTACCACCAGTATTAATGTTACCACCAATACCAACACCACCTACTACTTGAAGTGCGCCACTTGTTGTGTTATAACTTGCTGCAACGCCACTGATAAGTGCTATTTCATTACTTGTTACAACATCAAGATTGCCAGCAACAATCAGGTTGCCATATACCTTAACATCAGCATTAGCAAGTACATCTAACGCATATGCTGCAGTACCGTTGCTGTCACGAGTTACTAATCTGATTGGACCATTGTTTGTAATGTTTTCAATTAAAAATTGATTACTATAGATATCTAACTGACCAGTTGCACCGCCTGTTCCTACTAATAGACCATTGTTGTTTGTAATTTGTAGTGTACCAGCAGTACTAGTATTTTGATCTGCTCGCATAAAGTTAGCAGCAGTAACGCTTCCAAGAGCATCAGCATTTGTAGCAGTTCCTACAAAACGATTGTTAGAAACGAAAGCAGTACTTGCAATATTCAAACCAGGTGCAATAGTAGAGAAACCACTTATACCAGGACTTGGTGTAAAACTTGCGTCTTTGCTTAGAATAGCATAACGAGTATTACTGATTTTAAAAGTAATAACATTGTGGTTTGCAGCACCAGTATCTACTAGAACTTCGCTGGCAACCTGACCAGCACCGCCAATTGGTCCAATAATAACCCATGCAGTGCCATTATAACAATTAAGTTGTTGATTTACAGTATCAAACCATAAATCACCTAATACAGGATTAAGTGGTTGATTATTACTTGCAGTTGCTGCGTTAATGTTTTTAAACACGCTGCCAGTGTATACTTTAAGAACAGCATGTGTGCTATCATACCAAATTTGTCCAGTAATTGGACTAACTGGCTGTGAACTATTTGCATAGTTTTCAAGCATGTTAAGGAAATTTTGATCTAGATACTGACCATAGTTTGGTGTATTTTTTCCAACAAGCGTAATGCTCGTACTGTTATTAATGGTACCATCCGCAATAACAATAGCATTTGCGCCGTTTGCATGGGTAATCGTATAACTCATAGATAAATCTCCGTTAAGGATATTTATACAGTTATATGGTTAGATGTTAAAGAGGTATATAGGTAGCACTTACTTTAATATTATTAGTGCTGCTGGTAGTTGCCCAGAGTGAAACATTAGAGTTATAGATATTTGCACTTAACGTAAACAACTGTGTGCTAGTAGAAACAACGCCATAGGTAGTAACAATAACATTTGCGCCATCGTGTACAATCAATGTTTCACTACTTTGAAAATAATTACTACTATAATTTGAACAACTTACAATATACTTTGCTGTTCTATAAAGCGTTGGACTAAATGTGTCAATTTGAGCGGTAGTAGAATTTACTGAAATATTAGGAACAGAAACAACAACTGGAACACTTTGTGTTATTTTTGTGCTATCAACTGTTATAGTTGTCAACCCATCATTGACAAACTTTACAGTTGCAAGATTACCAATAGTGGTAATAGATAGAGAAGCATTGCCGTTAATTAATGAACCAATAGTTGTGCTTGGAACATATTGACGAACTTCTATAATATCAGTAGATACAGGAGTTTCATTAAATGTTATCACATTACCAGTTACTGTATAACTTGTAGTTGGTAATTGAATTACACCGTTGATTGAAACAAGGGTTCCACTTGTAGTATTATTTTGACTTAAGTTAAAAGTAGTTGTGCTGTTATCACCTGTAAACACATCACTTACTACATTTGTTGTGCTACCTTCAATACCAACTGCTTCCCATTTAATGCCAGTATAAACTTCCAAATAACCAACCGATGTGTTCCAACGAACCATGCCACTTGTTGGGATTGGAGGGTAATTTGAATTTGTTCCCACAGGCAGTAATAATGCAGTATTACTATTAATTGCAACAATACCGCTACCAGTTGGTTTAAGATTTATATTACCATTTATTCCTAATGCTGTTATATTATTGGTAAGAATATTTGCATTTATATTTCCGCCGTATACTGGCAAATAACTAGCCACATTAGCATTACTATAACTACTAACACCACTAAGTTGACTGCCATCACCGTAAAATCTATATGCTGTAACATTTCCAGAAGTATTCAAGTTTCCAGTTGTAATGTTGCCATTTACGGTTAGGCTGTTGTTTATTGAAACATTTGCGTTTACCTGTATATTTAAATTTGCATAAACATTACTATTAAATGTTACTGTATTACTAAAGGCAACAGTGTTACTATATGAGGTTTGCAACGCAATATTTGCCAAACCAGTTGCACCAGTATATCTTGCTCCACTAACAAATACACTTTTACCAGTAAAAGATACTGCTAAACCGTTAGCATAATATGGCAGATTTGTATCTGGAAAGTTAAGAACACCAC
>Ga0136641_1000764_pt1 | contig 13590 bp, 13 predicted proteins | sample EliLak1302023Y_FD_115312 | JGI IMG/M metagenome (GOLD analysis project Ga0136641, IMG submission 115312) | Freshwater microbial communities from Elizabeth Lake, Yosemite National Park, California, USA - 13020-23Y | ecosystem: Environmental > Aquatic > Freshwater > Lake ...
CGCAACGACCTGACCGCCTATCGGTCAGGTGCGTTGGTGTAGCTCGGCACGCCTCTGGCGTGCAACCTACGTTATTGCAGGGGGCGGGCCACCCGGACTTGCTAAGCCATTCTGTCTAGGCCGTAACCACGACTGGTAGCTTAACGGGCACTTTCATAGCTTTCCCCGAAACCGCCCAATTCAACACGAAGGAGGCAATGTGCCGTGCGTTCACGCAGCAGACTACAAGAAGGATTCTTCTGCCGTGATTTACACGGCAGCCGACGGGAGTAGATTACTGAGGCTAGGCGGCTCTCGCTCCTGGCGAAACAACAATCCCGGCAACATGCGATACACCGAATTTACCAGAGATCAAGGTGCGATTGGCACGGCCGGAAAATTCGCCGTGTTCCCAAGCGTTGAAATTGGCCGAGGCGCATTGTCTTTATTGTTGCGCGGAACGAAATATTTCAAGTTATCCATCTCAAAGGCCATTTCACGCTACGCACCGCCTGACGAGAACGATACAGATAACTACGAGCGCCTGATAACCAAACTAACAGGTCTTGACGTGACCAGAAGGCTGAGCGATCTAAATTCAACTGAATTCGCCAAAGTCGTCAGTGCGATTGAGACAATTGAGGGATACACCGCAGGCAAAGAAATAGCAGTGAAGAGAGTCTTATCTACGAAGACTGACCGCAAGCACCTTACTAGATTTCTCATTGAAGGTGAATCAATATACATATCTGCAGCTGAGGCAATAAGCCGCGCGGAACTTGGCGAGATAGATGCTGTAGTAGTAAGAACTGCCTCCGGCGTAAAGTACCTTAGAGCTCGCGCTGATGGAGTAAATGAAAATAATTTTGGCTCCATTGCAGAGATTGATGATGAAAGCTAATCTACCCAAAAAAATGGGACTCTTAGCGGTGCTCCACGCACTGGTGATAATTTCAGCCACTGCTCACTCGGAGATTTGCCAAGAGCTTCATATCGCGAACAAGATCACGCTCCATGGTGTTATCGTTGAACGAGTCTATTCCGGGCCACCGAATTACGACATTGGAAGTGATAGAGAAGCCATCAAGGCGTTACGTCTTGAAAAAAAAATATGCCTTACCAGGAGCGCTTCCGAAGAATTCCCTGAAGATGCGAATTTGGTCCAACTCTATTTCGACCCGGAGGCTAGCTCACTAGCGAGGCGCGCACTTCTTGGTTGCTACGCTCGTATAGAAGGAGAACTATTTAAGGCGGAGTCGGGGCACCATCACACCCCTTTTGTGCTCGCAGTGACTAGCGTCACGGAGCTCAAGAGCTGCCAGCAAAAGGCGACAGACCCGCCTGCGAGGCCAGTCCCAACGACGCCGAACCCCTCAAGCTGAGCACCAACGGCGTGTCACGCTGGTCGTCACAAAGTATACCCATGCATATGGTTCCGCTCTACGCAGCCCTTTTGGCGCTCCTTTTCGTCGTCCTCAGCGTGCGCACGCTTCGCCTGAGACGCCGACTCCAAATAGCCGTTGGCGATGCAGCCAATCCATTAATGTTTCGAGCCATGAGGTCGCACGCAAATTTCGCAGAATATGTACCGCTGTCGATAGTTTTGCTCTACTTTGTCGAAGCCACCGGGGCCAGCACATATTTCGTGCATGCAGTGGGGTTGAGCATGATCATTGGCCGAATACTTCATGCCTACGGCGTCAGTCAAGTACGAGAAAACTTCGCATACCGTGTGGCCGGCATGGCGCTGACCCTCACTCCGCTGATCGCCACCGCCATACGCTTGCTATTTGTATTCGCCAGTTCCATTCCGGGCTAGACGAAATACACTTCGCCTGCAGGCTGCACCGTTTGCGGCCTGACCCTTCGCTCCAGCTGGGCATCAACGGCGTGGCGCCCGCTCAACTCAAACCACGGCATCGCAATCCAATGCTCACGGTCCGCCAAGCCAGAATTGAAGACGCCGCCTCGATGCGCGAGTTGCAGCAACTTGCCTTTACAGAAGAGGGTCGCCAATCTGGAACTCGAGATATTCCGCCCCTGCAAGAGTCAGTCAGTTCGATAGCACAGCATGTACAGCATGAGATCGCACTCGTCGCGGAACAGCACGGAGCGCTGGTCGGTAGTGTGCGCGGCGTCAAGGGAGATCGCGGTTATCTGGTTCGAGCCCTCATCGTTCACCCCGAGCACCAGGGCAAAGGCACGGGCTCGCTCCTACTTAGAACGCTCGAAGCGGCTTTGACCAAACCTACGCGCGTGGATCTCACCACCAACACGTCGATGCAGGGTAATGTCAGGTTCTATGAAAAGCATGGCTATCAAGTCCAAGATCGCACGGAGCCACAGCCCGGCATCGTCCTGGCGCATATGAGCAAACACTTTGCGTGCGCATCTTAACCCCTCTACGGAGACCTCCCGCCGCATCAACTGTTTGTCGTCGTCTGCATGGCCGCTCAGCAGGTTTCCATTCGCTCGCCGCCGTCGCCGCCGGGTCCGAACGGCATGACGCGCACATGAACCTGCGTGCCGCTGCCGTTTACAAAACCACAATTGAGCGGTGAGCGCTGCAACCACGTCTGCATCGTCAAGGAGCACCCATCATGTCGCTCGGAGCCCTGATTCAAAGTCATCCTCGAACCACTCAGGTGGGGTTGCTGCTTTTGCTCTTGGGAATGTGTACGGTCAACTATCTACTCTTTCCTGCATGGGCGGGGACAACTTACCTTGGCTTCTACGCCAAGGCTGGCGCCGCAGTGGCCATAGGCACGCTCCTGCTGGAAATGGCTTGGAAGGATATCGAGAAAAATACCGCCATCACCAGCAGAGATTCGCTTGTTGACCTCAGTGGCTCTCTGCAACTCAGAGGACTACCCCTATTTGCGTTGGGTGTGCATCTCGACCGCAAGTACCGGAGTCATCGCGCTTTGGTTCTGGATCTTCTATTCTGCATGCCTTTCATCTTCATCATGCTGTCTGGACTGGCTGGCTGGCTGCTCCTGATCGCGCCGCTACAGTATTTCTTGAATTACATCTGCCGCGCACCGTCCTTGATCAACAACCAGTCGAACGCCACCGCACTGGTTCGACTCAGAGACGGTTGGAAATTGGAGACCCCGATAAGGACGAAAAGCCATTCTGTGCCGTCTGACCCGCCCGACATGCGGTGGGATGCCAGCCTGCGCGGCAAAGAACAGAAACTGACGAATGCCTATTCGGCGATTCTCATCATCGGACTGGATTGGCTGTTGCCGGCGGCAAGCGGTATCCAGTCCCTCGCGTCCTTCAGTCCGCCCAGCAACATGCTGACCAGACAACGGCCGCCTAGCCCGATTTCCACCTGACCCTGAGCTCGAGCTGACCACCCATGGCTCACAGGCCGCTGGGTGCGGTCTTCAACCGTCACTGTGCACGCAGGCTCAAACGGAGCCCGGGGTCAGGTATCACGTTGAGCGACCTCTTGCGCCTCGATGAAGGCTTTGCGGTAGGCCATGGGTTCAGAAACGCCTGTGATCGGTGCGTGCGATGTGCCCGTTCCTGAGATGACCAGAGTTCCATAGTTCAACAATCGCCCGATCATGTCTTGATCGATCTGGATGCTTTCGACTTTATGGATATTGATCTCTATCGTGCTGCGACGGATGAACCCCCGCTTGACAATCAATCGCTTGGTCGTGACTGCAATCTCCGTCGATTGGATCCGAATATAAGCGACACCCCAAACCATGAGGCCCGTTCCGAATACGGGCAACAGCACCAGGCCCAGCGCCAGAAGATGCCAAACCGACCAGAGACTGATTTTCCCTTGATGGACAATTCGCTCACCGCCAACGAGGGCGTCTTCGACGTAGCTGGGCATAGATAATTTGGCGCAAGGAAGAGGCTGGAACAGGGTGGTAACGGCTGTATGTTGGGCCTTCGGTCGAGCGTCGCGCCATCTTGGGGCACCCTGCGAAACTTGCACCGAGGCCTGGCAGCGCGTGGGGCGCATGGTATTCGAGACCCAGGATCGGTACCGGCCGCCGTGGGCGGCGGCCGGCTGCCGGCACCCGCTGCGCGCTGGACGACAGCGGGCCGTGCGCTGCCGAACAGACCTGAGCGGGGTGCTGCCCCTACAGACAGGGTTCGATGCGCGCTCCGCGCCATCTCCGCTGCCCTGAAAGCCCACAACATGATCACCAGCCGCCGCACTTTCCACCAGACCACCCTGACGGCCGGCATGGCCCTGATGTTGGGCAAATGGGTTGGCAGCGCCAGCGCCGCCACTGCCGAGGACCTGGACAAGGACGCCGGACAGGCCTTGCAGACCCTCTACAAGACCCGCCCGGCGGCCGAAACCATCAGCAAGACGGCCAGGGCCACCCTCCTACGCCGATGTCGTCTTCCTGATGAGCGACAAGGCCGTGCGGTACCTGGAGAAGTCCAAAGGCTGGGAATTCGGCGTCGGGCCGAGCGTGGTGGTGGTCAACGAGGGCGTGGCCAAGAACCTGTCCACTTCGACGCTGAAAGACGACGCCTCCGCCTTAATCACCGACCAGCAAGGCATGATGGCCAGCCTGAGCATCGAAGGCACCAAGATCAGCCGCATCAAGCGCTGACAAGGGCCTGGGCGAAGAGCGCTTCAGAAGCCCACCCGCAAGGTCAGCCGCATCGTGCGCGGTTCGGCCGGGTGAACATGCCGGTCGGCCACCGGCGCCGCCTCGCCGGGCAACTGCGATGCGTAGACGTACTGGATGTCGTCCACCTTGCGGCTGAACAGATTGAAGACATCCAGCGTGAGTTCGCTGCCCTTGCCCAGCGCGATCAGCTGGTAGCCCAGGCGCAGGTTGGTGGTCAGTGATGGATGGCTGCGCAGGCTGTTGTCCTCGACCAGCGCACCGCTGCCCAGGTAGCGCCACTGCAGGCTGGCGCTCCAGGGACCCAGGTTGCGCACGGTGGCAGCCACCGAGGCCACTTGATCCACGGCATTCGGGACGCGGTCGCCATTGGCGAAGCGGCTGTGTGTCCAGGCCAGGTCGGCGTCCAGCAGCAGCCAGGGCACGGGCGTGTAGCGGTTGTTGAATTCCACGCCGTGACGGCGGCTGGCGGCGGCCGCTTCGGTGGCGCCGGCGTCGCCCACGTAAACCAGCTCGGAATCGAAGTCCAGCTTCCACAAGGCCAGCGAACTCTGCAGCCCGGGGACGAATTCGCTGCGCGCGCCCAGTTCATAGCCCCTGCTGGACACCAGAGGCTGCACCTTGTCCACCGCTTCCCCGGTCTTGGGGTCCAGCCGGATGGTGGTACCGCGGGCGTCGTTGCTGTGGAAGCCGCGTCCGGCGTTGAGGAACAACTCGGTTTTCGCGAACGGTCCGGCCACCAGCGTGAACTTGGGTGAGAGCTGGCGGGCGCTGGCCGAGCCCGAGTTGGCGGCCAGCGACAGGCTGTCCACGCGGGTGCGCAGCTGGTCGCCACGCAGGCCGACGATGCTGCGCAACCAGGGCGCCAGTTCCAGCGCGGTCTGGCCGTAGACGCCCCCCAGCGTCTCGCGCACGCGGTCGTCGCGCGTGGTGCCCGTGATGGCGCGGGCTTCGGTGTCGAAGAGGCCCACGTGGATGCGGTCCTGGCGCAGTTGCAGGCCCGCTTCGCTGCGCGCTGGCAGGCCGAACAGGGTGTGGTCGACGGCATGGCTGGCGGCCAGCCCGGCTATGTCGCGTTGGTCGCGCTGCAGGAACTGGTCGCCGCTGGCGGGGCGGTCCATCGCATAGGTGAAGTTGGAAATCAGCTGCAGCCGGTAGCGCATCAGGTAGGCCGACACCCGGGTCGTGCCGGCGGACGAGCGCTGGTGCCACTCCCCCGACAGGCTGTAGCGCGAGGTGTCGCCGCCATCGGTCGGGTCCACGGCGTCGTAGATCCCGAAAGGCCGGCCCTGGAAGGTGCCGGCGTCGATCAGGCGCTGGGGCACCTGGTCGGTGGACGCCCAGCGGGCCTGGTAACCCATCACGCTGGCCTGCCAACCCTCGGCGGCGGTGCCGCTGCTCAGGGTGAACACGCCGTTGCTGCGCTTCAGGCCCTCGGGCAGCGTCCAGGGGCCGTCGTTGGCCATCACCTCCAGCGCGCCCAGAGCGGTCACGCCGGCGGCGACTTCGCCCGAGGCACCCGCCACCGCCCGGCGGTAGCCGCGCTGGCCCAGGGTGACCTCGCCGAAGTTCTCGTCCAGCCGGGTGCGGTAGACGATGTCGGCCGAGCCCGCCGATGCGAAGTCGCCGCCCTTGGCGAAGTAGGGCCCCTTGCGGTACTCGATGCGCTGGACCAGTTCGGGGATCAGGAAGTTCAGGTCGCTATAGCCCTGGCCGTGGGCATGGGTCGGCATGTTCACCGGCATGCCGCCCACGCTGGTGGCGAAGTCGGTGCCGTGGTCCAGGTTGAAGCCGCGCAGGAAATACTGGTTGGCTTTGCCGTCGCCCGAGTGCTGGGTGACGATCATCCCGGGCACGAACTCCAGCACCTCGCCGGGCCGCAGGGCTGGACGACTCTTCAGCAGTTCGGCGCGGACGGTGCCTTGCGAAGCGGCGTCGCTGCTGCCGACGGCGTTGTCGTAATGGCCGGTGATCTGGATCTGCTCGGCGCTGGCGGGGGAGCTGATTTGGGCCCCCACAGCGCCGGGCACAGCGCAGCCGATGGCCAGGAAGGGATAGGCCAGCGCCAGACGCTGGAACAGGGGTGACTTCATGCGGGCTCCGGGAACGGATGAGGGGGGTGCGCCGCCCGGGCGCGCAGCAGACTTGCGGCGCGCGCTCAGGCGGTCGGCGGGGCGGTTTCCCTCAGGCCCGGGGCGGGCGCTCTGGCAGCCGGATCAGCGCGCTGGTCCAGACGGGCGGTGGCGCGGGCGGCCAGACGGCGCCCGCTTGTTGATCCGGTGATGCGCGGTACTCGGCGGTCGGACCCCAGGGTGATGCCGCGCTGCCCGCCGAGCCCGGACCGCTGTCGGCCGTGGCATCGGCGCTGACGCTGTCCACCGCCTGCACCGTCGCGTCGCCCGGCTCATGGTGGTGGCGCTCCAGGCCGTCATGGTGGTGGGCCGCCGAGCCCACCGCGGCATGCTTGAAAACCACGCTGGCCTGCAGCGCCTGCAGGCGGGCCTCACGCCAGGCCAGCAAGGACCCCAGCCAGCCCGCTGCAGGCGCGGCGGAGACGGCAGCATGGGTGTGCGCGCGCCCCAGCACCTGCACCAGCGCACCGGCGCCACCCTGCAGCAGCACCGCGCACAGCAGCAGCCAGACCCAGGCCTGGCAGGCGGGCCTTGCGGAGCGGCGTGAGGCGCAGGACGGCATGCGAGAGGGGAAAACGGGATTCCGGATAGGGCGTGGCAAGCCGGCTGGATGTCGGGTGGGGCCCGCCATGCTGGCGAGCGGCTGTGACAGTATGCCGTATGACCATCCTTTTGATGACGGCGCCCATTCCGGCGCAACCCCTGCTCGACGCCCTGCACGCCGCGGCGCCCGGGCTGCCCGTGTCCACCGCCGACGCGCCCCACGACCCCTTGGCGGTGGAAGCCATCCTCGCCTGGCGCCTGAAGCCCGGCGCGCTGGCCCCCTACCGCAACCTGCGGGTGTTGTGTTCGACCGGGGCCGGCGTGGACAAGCTGCTGGCCGTGCCCGAGCTGCTGGACGACTTCCCGGGCCTGCCGGTGACGCGCACCGTGGACGCCACGCAGCAGCTGCGCATCGCCCAGTACGTGGTGGCCTGCGCCTTGAGCCACCTGCGCGAGTTGCCGCGCTACCGCGCGCAGCAGGCGGCCTCGCACTGGGCGCGCCACCCGGTGCGACCGCTGGGCGCCTGCCGCATCGGCGTGCTGGGCCTGGGTGCGGTGGGCAGCGCCATCGCGCAGGCCCTCGTGCCGCTGGGCTTTCCGGTGGCCGGCTGGGCGCGCAGTGCCCGCGGCCCACAGGCGCTGCAAGCCCTGCCCGGCGTGACCGTGTCCCACGGCGATGCCGGTCTGCCGGCGTTGCTGGCGCAGACCGATGTGCTGGTCTGCGCCCTGCCCCTCACGCCGGCAACGCAGGGCCTGCTCAACCAGGCCACGCTGGCGCAACTGCCCAGAGGCGCCTACGTCATCAATATCGGCCGCGGCGAACAGCTGGTGGAAGCCGACCTGCGCGCCTTGCTGGACGACGGCCACCTGGCAGGGGCGGCGCTGGACGTCTTCGAACGCGAACCGCCGCCGCCCGACAACTGGGTCTGGCAACACCCGCGCGTGCAGGCCACGCCGCACATCGCGGGTGAGGCCGATGCGCAGGTGGTGGTGCAGCAGTTGCTGGAAGCCCTGCGCTGCGCCAGGGCCGGCCTGCCGCAGCCGCTGGCCGTGGACCGCAGCGCCGGGTATTGAAGGCCCAGGTCCGGGCGGTGCCCGGACCGCCGGCGCTTCAGTTGAAGGTCAGCCCCGCCTCGGCCAGCCGCACCAGCAAGGGCGCAGGCTGCCACGAGGCATCAGCCCCCGGTTCGGCCGCGATGCGCCGCAGGCTGCGCACCACGTTCGGCAAACCGACGGTGTCGGCATAGAGCATCGGCCCACCGCGGTGCAGCGGGAAGCCGTAGCCGTTGAGGTAGACGATGTCGATGTCCGAGGCCCGCGCCGCGATGCCTGCTTCGAGGATGCGTGCGCCTTCGTTGACCAGGGCGTAGATGCAGCGCTCGACGATCTCCGTGTCGCTGATGGTGCGCGGCGTGATGCCCGCCGCCGTGCGGTACTGCGTGATCAGCACCTGGGTCACCGGGTCCGGAATGGGGTCACGCCGGCCCGCTTCGTAGCGGTACCAGCCGGCCCCCGTCTTCTGGCCGAAGCGCCCGGCTTCGCACAGCTTGTCGGCCACCAGCGGCTGCATCTCGACGCCGGCTTCCGCGGCCTTGCGCTGGCGCGTCGCCCAGCCGATGTCCAGCCCGGCCAGGTCACCCATGCGGAAGGGGCCCATCGCCAGGCCGAAGGTCTGCAGCGCGCCGTCGACCTGCTGGGGCAGCGCGCCGGCGTTGATCAAGCCGCTGGCCGCCGCGCCATAGCGCGCCAGCATGCGGTTGCCGATGAAGCCGTCGCAGACGCCCGAGACCACCGCCATTTTCTTGATCCGCTTGGCCAGCGCCATGCAAGTGGCCAGCACCTCGGGCGCGGTGGCCGCGCCGCGCACCACCTCCAGCAGGCGCATCACGTTGGCCGGGCTGAAGAAGTGCAGGCCCAGCACATCGGTCGGGCGTTGCGTGTAGGACGCGATGCGGTCGATGTCGAGGTAGCTGGTGTTGCTGGCCAGGATGGCGCCAGGCTTGCACACCGCGTCCAGCGCTTCGAAGACCTGCTGCTTGACGGCCATGTTCTCGAACACGGCTTCGATGACCAGGTCGGCATCGGCGAAGCCCGCGTAATCCAGCGTGGGCGTCACCAGCGCCATGCGCTGCTCGACCTGGGCCGGCGTCAGCTTGCCCTTCTTCATCGAGTTCTCGTAGTTGCGGCGGATGGTGGCCAAGCCCTTGTCCAGCGCTTCCTGTTTCGTTTCCAGCAGCGTCACCGGCAGGCCGGCGTTGAGGAAGTTCATGGTGATGCCGCCGCCCATGGTGCCGGCACCGATGACGCCCACCTTGGCGATGGTGCGCAGCGGGGTGTCAGCCGGCACATCGGGCAGTTTGGCCGCCGCCCGCTCGGCCGCGAAGACATGCCGCAGGGCACGCGATTCGGGCGTGCCCATCAGCGCCACGAAAGCCTCGCGCTCCAGGCGCAGGCCTTCGTCGAAGGGCTTGCTGATGGCATGGGCCACGGCCTCGACGCACTTCAGCGGCGCCGGGAAATGCGGCGAGGTGGCGGCCACCGTCTTGCGCGCAAACTGCAGGAAGGCCTCGGCCTGCGGGTCTTGAACCTTCAGGTCGCGCACACGCCGCAGTGGCCGGCCTTCGGCCACCACCTGGCGCGCAAAGGCGATGGCACCGGGCAGCAGGTCGCCTTCGATGATGGCGTCGATCAGCGGCGTGCCCTTGAAGCGCAGGGCGGCAACCGGGTTGCCATAGACGATGACGTTCAGCGCCGCTTCGACGCCGATCAGGCGCGGCAGCCGCTGCGTGCCGCCCGCACCGGGCAGCAGGCCGAGCTTGACTTCGGGCAGTCCCAGCGACGCATCGGCCAGCGCCACGCGGAAATGCGCGCCCATGGCCAGTTCCAGCCCGCCACCCAGACACACGCCGGCGATGGCTGCGATCACCGGCTTGGGGTTGTTTTCCAGCAAGGCGATGACGACACGCAAGTTCGGCTCGCGCAGCTGCTTGGGCTTGCCGAATTCGGTGACGTCGGCGCCGCCCGAGAAGGCCCGGGCGGTGCCGGTCAGGACGATGGCCTTGACGGCCGCGTCGGCGTTGGCCTGCTCCAGCGCGCGCGCAATGCCATCGCGCAAGTCGAAGCCCAGGCCGTTCACCGGCAGCTTGTTCATGGTGATCACGGCCGTGTCGCCGTCGTTGCGGCAGCTGACGTATTCAGGGTTCATCGGATGGGTCTCCTTCTGGGTGAACATGAAGGCGGGCTGGGTGGCCGATCGCCTTGGCCTAGGCTAACCCAGGCCCGGGGCACGGCAGCGGCCACCCCGGCGGTCGCGCATCACCGCCCTCACGCTAGGGATGGCGCGGGCGCATGAAGGGCGCAAGCATCGGAGCTCCCCAACCCCGAGAGGAGACTCCACATGGCCAGGAAGGCAATCTGCGTCGGCATCAACAAGTTCGCCAACTATCCGCAGTTCACGCTGCAGGGCTGCGTCAACGACGCCAAGGACATGGCCGCGCTGTGCAAGGGACTGCTGGGCTTCAAGGCCAGCGAAGTCGTGACGCTGACCGATGCGCAGGCCTCCAAGGCAGCCATCATGGCCCAGCTGAACGCGGCGGTGGCCGACGCCAAGGCGGGCAAGATCAGCTACCTGCTGTTCAGCCTGTCGTCCCACGGCACCCAGATGGCCGACAAGAACGGCGACGAGCCCGACGGCATGGACGAGGCCTTCGTGCCGGCCGACATCGCGCAGAAGGGCAACCTGTGGGACCCGGCGCACATCATCTGCGACGACGAATTCCACGACCTGTTCCAGCAGGTGCCGGCCAACGTGCTGCTCGAGGTCTACCTCGACACCTGCCACTCGGGAACCGGCCTGCGCGGCGCCGAATTCGGCCTGCATGCGCCCAGGGCGCGCTACGTCGCGCCGCCCGAAGGTGAACTGCAGGGCGTCGTCAAGCAGAAGAAGGTGCGCGGTTTCACCCTGCACCGCATGCTGCGGCGCGACGAGGCCGTGCCCGCCACCAAGCAGGCAGCCAAGGCGGCCAAAGACCGCGCGGTCGATCTCAACCCGGCCATCCACCAGATCCTCTGGGGCGGCTGCAAGGCCGACCAGACCAGCGCCGATGCCTATTTCAACGGCCGCTACAACGGCGCCTTCACCTACTACTTTTTGCAAGTCGTCAACGCGACCCAGAACAAGCTGTCGCGCAAGGACGTGCTGACCAAGATGCGCGCCGCCATGGCCGGCAAGTTCGCGCAGACGCCGCAGATGGAAGGCAACGCTAGCAACCGGCAGACGGCCATCGCGAACTGAAGCGGCCTGCGCCCGGGCCGGGCTGGCGTCAGCCCTGCAGCACGGCCTCGAAGCGCAGCGCGAAGTTTTCCAGGTCGACGAAGCGGATGCGCCGGTGCTCGACCGCCAGCAGGCCCTGCTGCTGGAACATCGACAGCGTGCGGCTGACGGTTTCCAGCGTCAGGCCGAGGTAGCTGCCGATCTCGGCCCGGGTCATGCGCAGGTTGAACTCGCGCGCCGACTGGCCGCGGTCCTGGAAACGGCTGGACAGGTCCAACAGGAAAGTGGCCAGCCGCTCCTGGGCGTTCATGCGGCCCAGCACCAGCAGCAGGCGATTCGCGCGCACCATTTCCAGGCTCAGCTGGCGGCTGAAGCTGCGCTGCAGAGTAGCGTGGCTCTGCATGGCGCTGGCCAGCGAGCTGTAGCCGATGGCACAGACCTGGGTGTCCTCGATGGCCGTCACCGTGCAGGCGTGCCGCGTGCTGGCGATGGCGTCCAGCGCCAGCAGGTCGCCAGCGAGCAGGAAGCCGCCAACCTGCTCGCGGCCGTCGGGCAGCATCACCGTGGCCTTCAAACTGCCGCTGCGCACGGCATAGATCGAGTGAAAGCTGTCGCCCTCGTTGAACAGCACGTCGCCGGTGACCAGGCGGCGGCGCGCGAAGTCCACCGGTGCGACGCCAGGCTGACGCCCGGCAGTCTGGGTGCAAGGCGTGCAGAGCTGCCACAGGTGACAGCGCGTGCAGGCCGGCATCGGCAGGGCCATGACGACGGCGGCGCTGGGTTCCCGCGCGGGCAAGTCGATCGCCCGTTGGCGAAGGGCGAAGGGCATGGGCGCTCCTGGGGCTGTGTCGCGCCACGCTAAGCCGCCGCGCGATGGCCGTCTGTTGCCCAACGAACAGACGGGCGCGCCTGGGTGGGCGACGGCCTGCCTGTCTGCCTGCCCGCCTGCGCTACGCTCGACGGCCGCACATTCAACACACAGGAGATCAACATGGGACTGACCCTCACTTTCCAACGCCCCGACGGGCAGACCGTGGCTGGCTATCTCGCCGAGCCTGCGAACCCGGTCGGCGCACCGGGCGTGGTCGTGATCCAGGAGTGGTGGGGCCTGAACGACCAGATCCGTGGCGTCGCCGACCGGCTGGCGCTGGCCGGCTACCGCGCCCTGGTGCCCGACCTCTACCGGGGCAAATCGACCGTCGAAGCCGAGGAAGCCCACCACCTGATGACGGGCTTGAACTTTGCCGACGCGGCTTCACAGGACATCGCCGGCGCCGTGCACTGGCTGAAGAGCGGCAGCGCCAAGGTGGGCGTCACCGGCTTCTGCATGGGCGGCGCATTGACCTTGCTGGCGGCCTGCTTCGTGCCCGAGGTCGATGCCGCAGTCACCTGGTACGGCTTGCCGCCGCTGGAATACATCGACGCCAGCCAGATCAAGGCACCGCTGCTCGGCCACTGGGCGACGCAGGACCAGGCCTTCGCGATTGCCAGCGTCGATGCGCTGGAAGCCAAGCTGGCCGAGGCCGGCGTGAAATTCGAATTCCACCGCTACCTGGCGCAACACGGCTTCGCCAACGAAACGGCCGTTGGTCCGGGCCGCATCGCCATGACCCAGTACGACCCGGTTTGGGCGCAACAGGCCTGGGACCGCAGCCTGCGCTTCTTCGGGCGCGTGCTGGGCTGAGCCGCGGCGCATCCAGGCAGAACGATGGCGTTGACGAGCCGGCAACCAGTCCCTGAACACAGGCGGATCTCGCTGTCAGGGTCACGGACATGAGCTCACACGCGCCCAGGGCCGACATCGCTTCAAGAACGCCTGCCGAGGTGCCATCCAGCACAGCGATCGTGGTCGTCGGGGCCGGCTTGTCGGGGCTGCTGGCGGCGCACCTGCTGGAAGAGGCGGGCCTGGAAGTCGTCTTGCTCGAGGCGCGCGACCGTGTCGGCGGGCGCATTCTGGGCGGGGCTGCGGCAGACAGCGCGCACCGCGTTGACCTGGGTGCGGCCTGGGTGTGGCCCGCGATCAACGCTCGGCTGGCCGACCGGTTGAGCG
>Ga0136641_1000765_pt1 | contig 13583 bp, 11 predicted proteins | sample EliLak1302023Y_FD_115312 | JGI IMG/M metagenome (GOLD analysis project Ga0136641, IMG submission 115312) | Freshwater microbial communities from Elizabeth Lake, Yosemite National Park, California, USA - 13020-23Y | ecosystem: Environmental > Aquatic > Freshwater > Lake ...
CCCCCAGAGGTAGAGGGCGGCCACGACGAAGAGATTGACGAAGATGAAGACGTCGAGCGCCCAACGATCGGCGAAGATGCCAAGGGTTCCGATCACACAACCAGCCTGTCGGTATCACTTAAGTGGCTTGGCCGCCACTCGTAGCACGATAGTGTGCGCGCGATGGAGGACCATGACTCACAACGTGGACGAACGTCCCGCACTTGTGGCCAAGGGCAATGGCGCAACTCGACTCATCGGCACCCTCATCACGGTGGCCATTGCCATCATCGTGGTGGGCGGATCGGCGTGGCTGCTCCACGTGAACCAGCCGCAACCCGGAGCCAAAGTCGCTCAGCCAGCCGGCACCATGAAGACCCCTCAGGGTGACCTCCCCCACTACTCCCTCGACCTGTCGATCTACCCGAGCAACAACACCGACCCGGCCTGCAACGGTGGCACCCAGTCCGGTGAGGCGATTCCTGGCCCCGTGACTGGCTTTGACCAGATCATCGCGCAGTCGTGCCCCCCGTTCTACTGGGATTCCTCGACCCTGCAGTTGCCGGCTCACTCGGCTATCACCGTTACCGTGCATCAGTACGACGGCTCGACGCAGGTCAACGCCAATTACTTCGCCAATGTCCACGGCACCATCGACGGCAAGGCGACCTACAACGGCGAAGCCAAGACCGGCATCAATCCCGCCGACGTCGCCCACACGTTCACCATCCATCAGTACCCGCAGGCAGGGCAGCCCTACTTCTTCGTGAGCGTGCCGATGCTGGCCCAGCCCAGCACCGCAAAGCCGGCAGCCAACAGCAACTACCCCGCCCCCATCGACGTGGTGTTCACCTTCGTGACTGGAGATCCCGGCAGTTACGTCTGGAACTGCGAAGACCCCTGCGGTAACGCCTACCAGGGCTTCGGCGGAGTCATGATGCAGCGCGGCTGGATGGCCGGAACGGTGGAGGTCGTCTGATGTCACTCACCAACGCACCCGAGGTCGACCAGCCCGAGGAGCCCACCAACCGTCCGGCACCCAGCTACCGCATTCGCGAGTGGCTGTCGCGTCCGTACGCACGGCACTTCCTCGTGCTCTTCATCATCTTCACCGTCGTCATCATGCCGGCGGCCTGGCTGGTGCTGCACTTCATGAATCAGTCGGGCGCCCCAGCCTCAGCGATCATGACTGACATCGAGACAACTATCTTTGTCTTCACCTTTGTCTCTGCGCCGCTGATGGCCGTGGCACTGGCGATTTTGATGTACAGCCTGCTCGGTCGCGACTGGGGTGGCCGGGTGCACGGCGAGGAGCCGCCGATGCAGGAGAGCCCCGCGATCCGCACCAACAGCCTTGGCGTCATCCTGTGGATCACCGCCACGTCTCTCCTCGCGGGCTTCCTGGTGATCTGGGGTCTGGTGGAGCTCGCATCCATCACCGCGGGCTCCTACGGCTCTGTGCCCACAAATCAGCAGCCCAGCGCCGTGAAGCCGATCGATATCAATGTCACCGGCGCGCAGTGGGTATGGAACTTCCAGTACCCCGATCAGCAGGGCCTTCAGTCCGACACCCTCGTGGTCCCCAACAACACCCCGCTGTACTTCAACGTCACCTCTGTCGATGTGATCCACAGCTTCTGGGTGGTCGAGCTTGGCATCAAGATCGACGCCAATCCGGGTGCCGTCACCAACATTGGCGTCACGCCTAACAAGCTGGGCACCTTCAACATCCGTTGCGCAGAACTGTGCGGTATGCACCACGCATACATGCAGACCAAGATCCAAGTCGTGAGCCAGGCTGACTTTGACAACTGGGTACGTGTGATGGGCGGAGCGAAGACCTCATGAGCGTTATGACCAGAGACATTCACGAGCAGGCGGCCGTTCCTCAGCCCACGCAGCACGGCAAGCCCGGTGGCTTCCTGCGGCACACCAACATCTTCACCGGCGTGATCACCGGACTCGTGCTGGCCATCATCACGTACGCCATCGGCAGCAAGTTGGTGCCGTGGGGAACCCAGAACGCGACCTTCCAGCAGGTCGGCTATCAGGCCCTCATCGCGGCCACCTATGTGGCATGGGTCATCGGCTTCATGGCGGGCATCGGTGCTTTCGCGGGCCCGATCCGCTGGGTTCTGGGCCACGACCTCACGCATGCCGACGCCGAGTACATGGCCGGCAAGGGACAGGGCAAGTTCCGCTACTGGAAGTACACGACCGACCATAAGGTCGTTGGCATTCAATACCTGATCATGACCTTGGTGCTGTTCGGCCTTGGCGGATTCCTCGCCATGCTGATCCGCACCGAGCTAGGCATCACGTGGGCTGAGGTATTCACCCCGAACTTCTACAACTCCATGATCGGCACGCACGGCATAGTGATGATCATCGCAATGATCATCGTCATCTCCGGGCCTCTCGGCAACTTCATCATGCCGCTCATGATCGGTGCTCGCGACATGGCCTTCCCCCGGCTCAACGCCCTGTCGTTCTGGCTGCTCTTCGCCGCGGTGCCTCCCCTGGTCAGCAATCTGCTGCTCGGCGGTATCCGCGATGGATGGACCGTCTACGAGCCTCTCGGTAGTCAGTCACCGGTGGGCATGATCGGCTACCAGATCTGCATCATCGTCTTTGCATTCTCAACCGGCATCGCGAGCGTCAACCTCATCACGACCGCATTCACGATGCGCGCACGCGGCATGTCGTGGAATCGAGTGCCGATCTTTGTGGTCGGCATCCTGTCCGCGGCCATCATGGGCTTGGTCTGGTTCCCGATGTTCCAGTACTCGCAGATTCTCGCCCTGAGTGATCGCATGCTTGCCACCTCGTTCTTCAACCCGCTCATGGGTGGCAGCGTCTGGTTGTACGAGAACCTCTTCTGGCTCCTGGGTCACCCCGAGGTCTACGTAGTCATCATCCCCGGAACGGCTGCCCTTATCGAGCTGATGACGGTGTTCCTGCGTAAGCCACTGTTCTCCTACAAGATGGCCATTGCCGGTTTCGTGGGCGTGACGGGCATCAGCTCGATCGTGTGGGTCCACCACATGTATATGACCGGATGGGCACCGTCCGCGGGCTACCCGTTCATGCTTTCCACCGAGCTCATCTCGATTCCCTTCGGCTTCCTGGTGCTCGTCATGCTCGGCACCATGTGGCGCGGCAAGCCGTGGACCCGCCTGCCCATGATGGCCGTGTACGCGGTGATCTGGAACAAGATCATTGGCGGCATCACGGGCGTGTACCTGTCCGACGTGCCTGTCGACCAGTACATGCACGGCAGCATGTTCGTCGTGGCGCACTTCCACTTCATGCTCATGGGAGCGGGCCTGTTCGCGGCGATCGGGGCGATCGCGTACTGGTTCCCGAAGATGACCGGGCGCATGCTCAACGAGCGCATCGCCTCCATCGGCTTCTGGGTTGCCTTCTTCGCCTTCCAGCTGACGTTCATGTCGATGTTCGTCGCCGGGCTGCAGGGCATGCCGCGCCGCGTGCTGCAGTTCGACAACGCCTTCAACGTCTCCAATTGGCTGTCGACCATCGGCGCGTACTGCATCGGTATCGGCATGGTGATCTTCCTTTTCGCCGTCATCACCTCATGGCGCAATGGCAAGCCGGCCCCGGCCAACCCGTGGGGCGCCAAGACCCTCGAATGGCAGACCAGCACCCCGGTACCCCTGGAGAACTTCCCCGTGCTCCCCGTGGTCACGTCCGATCCCTACGGATACGGCGTCCCCGATCCGTACGACTCCGTTGAGAAGAAGATGGCCGAGGCAGACCAGCCGGTGGGAGCAGGTGCGCGATGAGTGCTGCAGTCGAAAGTCCACGTTCGGCCACGACCGGTGAGCCCGTAGCCACCGTTGCTCGCCGCAACCGGCTCGGCATCTGGCTGTGCATCATCTCCGATGCCACTGGCACAGTCGCCCTACTCATCTCCTACGTCTACCTGTGGTCGCTCAACGTCAACAACCAATGGGCGCCGCCCAAGAACGCCTTCGCTGACTGGTGGCCCTTCTGGGCGATCGTGGCTGGCATCGTGATGTCGACGGCGCTCATCTGGTGGGGCATCGCCGGGATCGCCAAGGGACACAAGGGTCGCTTGGCGGGCGCTGCCGTGCTCGCCAGTCTCATCCTCATCGCCACCTTGGTGGGCCAGATCGTGCAGCTGTCGACCTTCCCCTTCGGCCCGTCAGACGGTGCCTACGCGAGCGCCACGTTCTGGCTGTGTCTTGCCACGGCATTCCATTTGTCGCTGCTTGGCCTGCTGGTTCTGGCGATCTCGCTACGCACCGCCAAGGGACTCATCACCACCGACAACCACTCCCACGCTCGCCTCGTGGCGATGTACATGACGTGGGTGTGCATCTCGGCGGCACTCGGTGCACTGGTGGCCACCACCATGCTGGCCAGCCCGAACACTCAGATGCCGCTGTTCGGTACGTTCACCGGGTGACCTGGCGCCCCGCACTCACTCTGGGGGCGCGACTGTGGTGGGGGCTTCTACCGCTGGTTGTTCTGGCGTGGAGCTTGGGCATGCTTGCCGCCACCGGACTCCCCGGACTCCCGCAGGCACCGGCATGGGTCGAATGGGCACTGCCGCTCACGCGATACGCGAGAGATGTCTCGTCGATGCTGGTCCTGGGCCTTGTGGTCGTCGGCCTCCTCATGGCAACGTGGGACCGAGCCCGGTCCTGGGCCATCGCGTGGTCTGGTGTATGGCTGGCACTCCTGTGCGCGCAGTATCTGCTCACCTTGGCCGATGTGCGTGCACAAGGGCTTGCCGATGTAGCCGCCAGTGTCCTGACCACCCTCACCAGTAGCGCAATCGGGTGGAGCTTCCTACTTCAGGTGATCGCCATCCTGGTGGCGATAGTTCTGCTCTTCACGTGGAAGACCCGCGCTAGCGCAATCTCCACGGCAGTGGTGGTCGCTTTGGGATGTGCGGCTCCGGCGGCCGTTTCGCACGCTGGGCACTCACATGTTGCGGCCTCTGTCAGCATCGCCATCCACATCGTTGCCGTGTCCCTGTGGGTAGGTGGCCTCGCGACCGTGCTCGTCATCGCCGTGACGACTCACAGCACGATCGCACTCCCCCGTTTCAGCGCGATGGCTCTGTGGTGCGTGATCGTTGTTGCCGAGACCGGACTGCTCAACGCTTCGCTTCTGGTTCCCACTCCGTGGTCATTCTTGGGTAGCGAGTACGGCGCGCTGATACTGGCCAAGGCCGTACTGCTAGGACTGCTCGTGCGATGGGGCTGGCGTCAGCGCCAATCCCTCGGCAGCACTGCGTCACTCGCACGATTCGCCGGACTGGAATTCGTCGTCATGAGCTCGGCGATTGCCGCGTCCATCGTTCTTGCACGACTTGGCCCGCCAGTCCTGGCGCCGCGCTCCTTGGATCCGCTTGCCGTGGCAGCGCTCGCCCTCGGTGCACCGCTCCTTCTCGCGCGACTTCCGTTGCGGCCCCAGCTCTTCGCCCGTATGGCCGCGCTGCCGGAGGCCGCAGCCGTGGTTCTTCTCATGGTCGTGGCCCTGGCGTTCGTGGTGACCGGAACGGCCGCTCCTGCCGCGGCGCGCCAGATCTACCTGTCCCCTGCCACAGTGCTCATCCCGCTGCTGGTCACTCTGGCTCTCCTGGCAGCGGGCTGGTTGTGGGCCTGCACCAGTCGCGGATGGCCGGCCGTCAGCATCGCCTTGATCGGATGGGTGAACGTTGTTGTCATCGCGCAGGTTCGAGCAGATGCACCCGACTGGCGCTGGACCGCGGTGGCGATCGGCGTCGGCATCGGATGCATCCTCACGTCGTCCCCGATCACCTCGCGCATGCGGGCTGTGGAACGCTAGGTTGGCCATGGAAACTTCGCGACACGACCAGCCACCGGCGCACGAACCCCCGCGGCCCCGCAGTCGAGTGCGCGACCTATGGCAGCTCGACATTCCGTTGGTCTTCGGCCTGGCCCTGTGCACGTTCCTGACGATCGTGGAGGCCCGGCGCGCGGGCGAGGGCTTCTGGCGCGCGTGGGTCTATACCTTCGAATGGCCGCTCATCGCCGCGTTCATCATCTGGATCTGGTGGCGGTACAAGCATGAGGGGCACCTCACCAAGGGCATGGTCCGCCGCTGGCGTCAACGCGTCGACCGTTACGAGCGTGAGGCCCGTGAGTCTGACGCCGCTGACGATCCCGGCCTGACCGCCTGGCGCCACCATGTCACAGAACTTGAGCGCGAGCGCGACATCGATTCCTAGGCCGAACGCGGCAACCCTGCGGTTGGCGGGTACAGCGAGTACGAGGGGAAGTTGCCGTAGATGGTCTCGGTCGAGCCATCGGCCGGCTCAGTGACCGCCTGAACGAGCAGGTCGCCCCCGACGAAGGCTCCCTTCCAGGAAGCGCCCTTGCCGCCGAAGATCTCCTCACGGTCCCCGCGCGAGCGTGGCGCGTTGATGCCCACCTTGAACGCCTGAAGCTCTTCGCCCACCCGGTGGGCAAGATTGTCATCGTCGGTGGCGATGGAGGCCACGAGCGAACCGTTGCTGGCATTCATCGCCGCGATGAACTCGGCCTCGGAATCCACGATGACGATCGAGTCGAGAGGACCGAAAGGCTCGCTGTGATGCAGCGCCCACGACGTTGGCGGCTGCAGAATGCAGGCAGGTGCCACGTACGCGAACTTGTCCTGATGGTCGAGGAAACGTCCGTCATGAAGCGTGCGGTGCACGATCGGGATTCCGCCAGTGCGCACTCCCTTGTCGAAGTGGTCGCGCAGCTCCGTCGCCTTGTCCGCACTGATCACCGGACCGAAGTCGAGCTCGGGGAAGGGATCCTCAGCCCTTTCCACCGCGAGCGGATTTCCGAACTTGAGACTGTCGACGACGGGCAGGTACGTCGCCAGGAAGTCGGCGAACTGGCTGCGCTGTACGACGTAACGCGGGTATGCGGTGCACCTCTGCTTGCCGTATTCGAAGCCCTTCTTCAGGTGCCCGGCGAGCAGGTCCCACTGCGAGAACCCCCAGATGCCCCATGTGTTGAGGCCCTCCTGCTCAAGGAAGTGACGGCGCCCGGTGTCGGCAAGTGACGTTGCAGCCTTGCGACCGTTGGCACGACCGCCGACGAAGGCGAGAGCACCGATGCCCTCACCGCGAATGAGGATGTCGCCCAGCTCGGCGCCCTTGCCGGACACCAACGTCACGGGGAGGCCCGCGCGTGCCATGAATGCATGCGCGAGGGTCAGACAGTGGAAACCACCCTGACTGGGAGTCTTGGCAACCACGGCATTGCCTGCCAGCACCTGAACGAGCTCGGCGTGGACCTGCACGCTCATCGGGTAGTTCCACGAAGCGATATTGCTGACCGGGCCGGGCAATGGCTTACGTCCGGCGAGCTGCCGCTCGGCCTCCTCGAGGTACCACTCGACGCCACTGAGGCAGCGGTCCACGTCGGCGCACGCCAGACGCCATGGCTTGCCGATCTCCCACACCAGCAGCAGGGCCAGCAGGTCGCGATGCTCACGCATGGCAGCCACAGCCGCGGCAACACGCCGCTTGCGCTCGTCAAGCCCCACCTTGGCCCACTCGTGGTGCTGGCGCACGGCGCCGTTCACCGCATCCACGGCCTCATCGTGATTCACACGGGGCGGTCCCTCGATCTCCATGCCGTCCACCGGGTTCAGGTGCACGCCAGGATGCCCGACGCGCATCCAGTCCCCGTTGATGAGGTTGCGGATGCGATCGGGATCAAACGCTTCGGGGGCAACGCTGACGCACTGGGCGTAGGTCTCGGCCCACGAAGTTCCGGCCTTGAGGACTAAGGACATGCGCACTCCCGTGTTGGTTCCAGCCCGGGCCACTGCCCGCGCGGGCCTTAGGCTACGGCTTGCGCCAGTCCGGCGCATGCGGATGAGGAGGCCTTCGTGGCCAGGCAGTATTCCTGCGACGTCGTCGTCGTGGGAGCGGGTCTGGCGGGCCTTCGCGCGGCAACCCGCCTTCAGCAGGCTGGCCTGAGCGTGCAGGTTCTCGAGGCCAGGGATCGGGTCGGCGGAAAGACCTGGACGATCACCACCCACGACACCACGATTGACATCGGCGGCCAGTGGATCGGGGCAACCCAGGACCGGGTCCTGGCCCTCGTCGCCGAGCTGGGCCTGCAGATGTTCGAGTCCAGTATCGAATACCCCCTGGACCGCTCAGGCTCGTTCACGGTGGTTCTGGACGGAGTGCCGCACGCGGTTTCGGGGTTCGCTGTCGAGGACCTCACCGAGCTCCCGATCCGCCCCGAGACCCTCCAGCAATGGCGCGATGCCATGACCGAGCTCACTCGACTGGCCGCCACAGTCCCGCCCGAGGCCCCGTGGTTGACCCCGTGGGCGCGCCGCTGGGACTCCATGACGTTGGAATACTGGATGGAACAGCAGATGGCCGACCCGCTGGCCAGGGCGCTTTTCGTCGGAACGACCCTCAATGAGCTCGCCGCATCCCCTGTGGACATCTCGGTGCTGTCGATGATGCACCAGCTCGCCATGTGTCCACCGAGCCAATCCTCCGAGCGGTGGAGGATCGTCGGTGGCGCCCAGCAGATGAGCGAGCGGATGGCCGCACAGCTGGGAGATCTCGTCCATCTCAACGATCCCGTCATCTCCGTCGACTGGCTCGCTGATGACGTCATCGTCTACACCGACCTGGACGGCGAATATCGGGCCAAACGCGTGATCGTGGCGCTGCCACCGAATCTCGCGGGGCGCCTGGACTACTACCCCGTGCTCCCGGTCGCACGCGAGAGCCTCACGTCGCGCTTCCCGGTCGGTCACGTCATCAAGGCGCAGGCTGTCTATGCACGACCCTTCTGGCGTGAGAACGGCATGAATGGTTATGCGCTCATTCCGCTGCCGGAGTACATCAGCATCATCGAGGACAACTCCACTCCGTCGGCACCCACCGGCGTGCTTGTCGGTTTCTCATTCACCGATGATGCAGCCGAGCTTGCTGACATGCCGCTGGCTGATCGCCGCGCGCAGGTGCTTCGCGAATTCGCCGCCGTCTTCGGCCCCGAGGCACTCACCCCCCTCGACTACATCGAAGGCATCTGGTCACTTGAGCAATGGTCGCTGGGTGCATGGCAGTGCATGCCGACGCCGGGAGCGTGGACGTCCTATGGCACCGCATGGCGCGTTCCCGTCGGTCCCATTCATTGGGCGGCAGCCGACTACGCGGACAGCTGGTACGGATACTTCGACGGGGCATTACGCAGTGGTGAGGACGCAGCCGCGGCTGTCATCGCAAGCCTTGACTAGCCCCGCGCGCCCTTGCGTTTCAGGAAACTGCGGATCCGTTCACGGGCCCGATCTCGGATCTCGGTGCCATGCGTGAAAGCCGCGATACTGAAGTCAAGATCGGCGAATCGCGTGGCGGACTCACGGTTCTGCGCTGGCGAGGTGCAGTAGAGCGAGTACGCCCACTGCATGCGGCTCAGCGGATTGAGGATGCAGTCGCCCGTGATCAGCACCCCCGACTCGGGATGCAGCAGCGAAATGTGACCGGGGGTGTGTCCGGGGGTGTGCACGACGCGCAGTCCGCCAAGGCAATCCAGGAGCTGACCGTCCACGAGCGTGCCCTCCACCGGTACCGACGTGAAGGAGAAGTCCTGCACACGAGCGAGCAGTCGTCCACGTGCATTGTCCGCCGTGATGGGCGGGGCACTACCTGCCTCTAGGTAGACCTGATCGGCCTGGTGGGCATGCACACCTGTGACTGATGCGTCACGCACCATGCTCGCGGCTCCACCAGCGTGATCATTGTGTGCGTGCGTGAGGATGATCCGCTGGACGTCTCGGGGATGCCTGCCGAGGTCGGTCAGGGCTCGCACGAGTTTGGGTGGGGCACCTTTGAGGCCGCAATCGACGAGCGTCACCGAGCCGTCGGCTTCCAGTAGAGCGAACGAATTGACGAAGTCACCCATGGTCGGGATTCGAAAAATGCCGGGGGCGAGCTGCACATTCGACCGTGACACGAGCCTCATCGTAGGGGCCCTGAACCGGATTCGGGGCCGCGTGCGGCAGGCTGGTCCCATGACGAACACGACCCGCCCCTGGACTGCCTCCGCCCTGTTGCTCCTGGTCTACATCGGAGCAGCCTTCACGTTCCTCATCGCCGCCGAGCAGTTTGTAGCCGCCTCCATCATCGGCAACAACAGCGGCGCCGACGCCATCCAGGCAGCACTCGTTGACGCGGGCGTGTACCCCTCCTACGCCGCACAGGCGCAGTCCATGGTCATCACTCTGGCGATCATTTCGCTCATCGCCGCAATCATCCACATCGTGCTCGCCGTGTTCATCGCCCAGCAGCGCACCTGGGCGCGCATCGTGCTCATCGTGCTGGTGGCCTTCGGCACCCTCACCGACATCATGTGGGTGGTTCAGGGCCGTTGGTTCAGTGGGCTCATGCTGACGATCTACGACGTAGCGATTCTTGTGCTGGCGTTCGCACCCGCGACAGCCGCGTACTGTCGTAAGCCCAAGGCCTGAGTGCCCACCTTCTGGACGTCCGCAGCCTGACAACCCACACGAGGGAGAACTTCACATGACCTACCCACGCGCGTCCAAGCTGCGCCAAGCATTCGTCACTGCTGCGGTTGCATGTACGACCGCGACACTCGTGGCCGGCTTCGCTCCATCGGCCTCGGCTGCAGGAACATTCACAGACCTGCTCGTGACGCAAACCAATCAGGTGCCCAACACTGTCGTCGTCATGGGTCGTCATGCCGACGGAACTCTCGAGCAGGTCCAGCGGCTGGCCACTGGCCTCAATGGCACCGGCAAGTACGTCAACACCGCAGGTGCCGTCATGGCACAGGGCAGCAACCATCTGCTTGCGGTCAATACAGGATCTAATGCCGTGTCGGTCTTCACGCGCAGCGGTGCTGCGTTGAGTCTGACCAGCAACTTCTTCTCCGGTGGAGATGTTCCGACCAGTGTCGGCGTGCACGGCAATCGGGTGTACGTCCTCAACACCGGCATCCCCGACGCAGACCCGACCACGAGCACGTGGACCCGCGTAGGCCCCCCGGTCATCCAAGGGTTCACCATCAGCGACACCGGAATTGCCACGAAGATTCCCGGTGCACGACGTTCAATGCCCGGCGCCTGCGCCAGCTACCCCTGCAAGAGCCAAGGGCTGTTCGGTCAGGCATCGGTGTCACCGGACGGCAACACGCTGATGGTCACCGACTTCGGTCACAACCTTGTTGTCACGATGACGATCAATGCGGACGGGTCACTTGGACCTGTGTCGTCTACTCCCTCGGGCATTCCTGAGACGTACGGATTCTCCTGGGCTCCCAGTGGTGTGGCCACGATCTCCGGAACCACCGATGTCACCTTCCTTGGGCGCGTGACCACGGGGCGCATCGTTGACGGGCGTTGGTCCCCCATCGTTCGCGTGATGCCCACGCTGGGCGCCGGCACCTGCTGGACAGTCACGTCAGCTGACGGCACTCGTGTCTACGCGATCGATGCCGGGGCAGCGAATGTCGACATGCCACATCCGGGAATCACGACGTTCCGCCTCAATCCCAACGGCACGCTTACGCCGTTGGGCTTCACGCGAGTGACCTTCTACGCTCTCGTGTTCCCGTTGGACTCAGTGATGAGCGCTGACCAGAAGTCCCTGTATTCGATCAGCTGGAAGCACATCTACACCTTCGACATCGACGCCAAGGGCGTGGCCAAGAATGCGCCAGCCAAGCGCCTGTGGCTCGGAGACGCTGGGATGGGCTTCGGTGCCACCGGTCTGGCGGACCTTCCGCTGTAACGGTGCCGCCGGATTAGCTTCGCGTTGCCAGGACCACGGCCACGACCAGCATCACGATGCCGCCGACGCGGTAGAGCACCGTCATGGATGTGCGCGTGTACCAGCGCACGTCTCCATCGCGCGGCCCCTGGGCGACAAGGCCAAGGACGGCGAGCACGAATCCCGGAACCGCCATGATCAGGAACGTGTCCTGTGCAAATGCCGGTGTGCCCGCGAGAGCGGCCTTGAGAGCCGCCGTCACGATCAGGCCGATGACGATCATGGCAACGAAGAGCGGCACGCCCTCAGGGATGACCTGCCATAGAGCCGCGATGTTTCGGAATCGGTGAGCCAGGAGCGCCAGCATCCCTGGCAGGAGGAACAGCAGTGCCGCAACCCAGAGCTGCCACACATTGCCGACAAATGCTGCCGCAACCAACAGGAACATCGCCGTGCGCAGCAACGCGGAGACAGTGCGCTGGAGGGAACCCGGATCAACGTCGGCTATCAGCGTGACTGCACGCATGCGACCCGGCGCCAGGCGAGCCGCCGCCTCTTCCACAAGGACCTTGAGCACCAGGCACACGAGGACGACAACACCGATCTGCGCTGCATGCTCTGCGATGGGAAAGGCCCGACCGCCGAGATCAGGTAGAGCCTTGACGATCGCAATCGCGGTCCAGGCACCAAGCAAGGGCACGACGACAACGTCGGTGAGTCGCTCCCACATGGCCACCGAGCCCACCGCCTTGCGACGACGAATGTCGCGGAAACTACTGCCGATTAATCCGGGGCCGATGATGATCAGGAGCACGCCGATCAATGTGCGCACGCTGCTCAAGTCGACGATCCCGCCGGTCACGGCAACGACAGCACTGAAGGCGAGAGCACCGAGCAGCCCGGCAAGAGAGTCGAACACACTGATCGCGATCAACGCGATCATGATGCCCAGTGCTGCGGGCTGCGCTTTGCCGTCAACCCCAACGCCCCCGATGACGCCCAGCACTATGGCGGCGATCGGAAGAAGGATGCTGGCGGAGCCCACGAGCGCTCGGATCGGGGCGGCGTCGAGCATAATCCGACTGAACAACGGGCTGATGCGCCGCACTGATGTGGCCCCACTCGCCAGGACGACGCCGACCCGCGCAGCGGGACGTGCCCGTCGTCCGAAGCCATCCGTGTCATCCACGTCATCGGTCCTGTTTCGGACCGAGGCGTCCAGGCCTCCCCCGCCACCGCCCGAGTCACCGACTGAGCCGGCGGGGCTGGAGCGCAGAGCACTCACTCCGATGCCGGCTCCCACCACTGTGGCGAGCGTGAGGGCGGCCACTGACGTCGCGGCCACGAATGCTGGTGAATCCAGCGGCGTCACGGGCGCGTAGGCGGGCGCATGCGGGTCGGTGGAGGGCACAGGCACCTCAAGGCCGGTGGTGTCCGCGTTGGCGGCAAGGGCCTCGATGGTCCCGTTCGGACCAATGGTCACCGACGAGGCGGCTTGCTGAGGCTGACCATCGGCCCCGATGGCTTTTACCAGGACGGTGTGGACGCCAGGGGCAAGGTCGGCTGGGAGCTGCGTCGACACGCTGGCGCTGCCGTCGGCGGTGGCGGTGGTCGTCGCCAGCAGGCGTGGTGTGGAGAAGACCCACACGCTGAGTTCGCTGTCGGGCTGGAGGGATTGCGCAGAGACATCGATGGGCGCTCCTGCGGCAGGGGCACCCACTTCGACAGCGAAGTGGATTGTCAACGTGGCCGCGCCTGACCCCGCGTCCACGGGAGTATCGGTGGCACCGTCGGTGGGCTTGTCCGTTGCGTGGTCGGTGGCCTGGTC
>Ga0136641_1000766_pt1 | contig 13583 bp, 8 predicted proteins | sample EliLak1302023Y_FD_115312 | JGI IMG/M metagenome (GOLD analysis project Ga0136641, IMG submission 115312) | Freshwater microbial communities from Elizabeth Lake, Yosemite National Park, California, USA - 13020-23Y | ecosystem: Environmental > Aquatic > Freshwater > Lake ...
ATCGTGGTGCGGGTATTGCGCACCGATTCGTTGTTAGCTAAATATCGTGCGCGGCCAATGTGTCCTTGGCTCACGCGTGCAGCAAAATCGGCCATCTGTGGGCTTATGCCATCGCGCTTTTGCAGCACTTGGGCAACGGCCGCGTTAGAAGGTGTAACAAGTTGTAAGTGGCGGCACCGTGATCGAATTGTTGGGAGCACGTCGTGCAACGTTGGCGCACATAACAACCACACAGTGCGGCTGCCGGGTTCTTCAATTGCTTTAAGTAAAGCGTTCGCGGCAGATTCAGTTAAGCGGTCGGCATCTTCCATAACAACTACGCGCCATCCACCCATCGATGGTGCCCACGCAACGCGAGCAAGTAGTTCGCGCACTTCATCGATTTTTATTGAAAGACCTTCAGTGCGAATAATTTCTACATCGGGGTGTGCGCCATTAGCTGCAGATTTACATTGATTACATGTTCCACACCCATCGCTGGGGCAAACAAGGGCTTGGGCAAAAGCAACGGCGGCCGATGATCGACCCGAACCTGGTGGGCCAGTAAAGACCCACGCATGGGTCATGCCGTGTATTGAAATATCGGGAGTTTCTTCACCGGAACGTGTTGCAGCTACGGCTTTTTTAACAATCTCAACAACGTGTTCTTGCCCAACAAGATTGTCGTACACGCTCACTTCTTTTTAACAACTTTCTTTTTCGGGCTAGCTTTTTTAACGGTAGTGCGCACCACTTTGTTTGCGGCGCGAATTGGGCGAAGTAATAAGTTGCCTTTATCTTCGCGGGCATTGCGCTTAAGGGCAGCGATTTCGCTAACGCGGGCAATGATGGCGGCGTGGGTGTCGTCGATAGATTGATTGCCATCGGCGATGAAATATCGCTCTGGATCAAGAAGGGCTAACTGTAAAAACTCTTGGCGCACGCGCTCGTGGAAATCAAGGGGTTGGGACTCTAAGCGATCTTTGTTTTGTAACCGGGCTAAACCAATTTCTGCAGGTAGATCAATAATAATTGTCAGAGTTGGAAAGAGTGATTCCGTTGCCCAGCGCGAAATACGTGCGACTTCACCGGGTTCAAGAACTCGACCGGCACCTTGATACGCAATCGATGAATCGAAGTAGCGATCACTAATCACAACTTCACCGGCAGCAAGGGCTGGACGAATCACTGAGAAAACATGGTGGGCGCGATCTGCGGCATATAAGAGCGCTTCGGCGCGTGGAGAAATTTCTCCGGTGGAGTGCGAGAGTAAAATCTTGCGAATCTCAATTCCTAAATCGCTGCCGCCAGGTTCGCGCGAAAGAACAACTTTTTCGCCTTCTTGTTCTAACCAGGCTTTTAATAATTTAGCTTGGGTAGTTTTACCAATTCCTTCGCCACCTTCAAAAACAATAAATGTTCCTTTAGTAGGTGCGCCGGTAATGCCGCCGAGTTCGCCTTTAATTGCATTAGCAATGTCAGACCACAGGGAAACGTTGGGGCGATCTTTCATTTGGTGATATGAGATTGCACCAATGAATGATGCAAATAAACCGGCAATTAAAATAGTGACTGCGGCGCCGTTATAACTAATTTGTGTGTGTTGGAATTTAAATGTGTGTTGACCAACAGCCGCGGCAATTAGCGGGGCCAGGGCAAGAACGCCAACTAAAACCACGCGGATCAAGCTTTGAACGAAAGCAAAAGTACGCCCGCGCACATCGTCGGCAACTTCCATACCCAGCATGGTGAAGCCAGTAACCCAGCAGATGCCGCTAAATGCACCTAACGCAATAACGGTAAAGACCGCTAAAACAAGGTTAGGAATTGCCGCTAAACCAACCAGGAATAAGCCGGCGATAGTAAGAGATGCGCCAAATAAACGGCGGCGAGAAAACTGGGCAAAAACTTTGGGACCAAAAGCGATACCAGCAGCCAGACCTGAAAAGACTGCGCCAAAGAGAACACCGTAAGCGGCTTCACCACCACCCAGATCACCCACAAAAGTTCGCGCTAAACCAATAACTGCGCCAGCAGCAACGAAAGCGCCGACCATTCCAAGCACAAGACCGCGAATGAGTTTAGATCCGCTGACTGATTTCCAACCTTCAAGAAGTGATTTAAGAATTCCAGTATCGGCGGCATGTTTTGCGGCAGCGCCTTTAGGGATTTCTTTTAAGTTCCAAATAGTAAAAGCTGCGAAAGCAAAACTTGCGGCGTTGACATAGAGCGCGATATCTACGGCAGTTGTATGAAAATTTGGAATTAACGCTTCGAAAGCACTGGTGAAGAGTGAGAGAAAGGTAAAGACAATGGCGGCAATTGGGGCAGTGCCGTAAGCGGCAAGTAGAGAAACTTGATTAGCGGATTCTAATTTGTCACGGGGAACTAAATTGGGAACTGATGCTTCTTTAGCCGGTGACCAGAACAGGGTTACGCACTCCACCAAGATTGTTGCGGTATAGAGCCAGAAATAATTGTGGAAAAGTGGAATAGAAATATAAAGCGACGTACGCAAAATGTCGCAGACAACCATTAACTTGCGGCGATCCAAACGATCAGCGATTACTCCGGCGATTGGACCTAGAAAAACTGCGGGAAGTAAGCGGGAAATAAAAACACCGGCGATTGCAAAGTTAGCGCGTGCATAATTTCCACCCGAAAGTTGTTGGGCCATTGCCGTTGTAGCAAGCAGACCTAACCAATCTCCAAGGGAAGAGAAGAGCATGGAGTTCCAGAGCTTTCGGAACGGGCGGATTGCTAAGACGCCACGAGTTTCATCCTGCGCCGGAGCGGCAGGGGTAGGGAGCGTTCTAGCCATTGGGTGAGTCTATCGGGGTGCTCAACTGAGCATAAAAAGGCTTATTCAGCGGTCTTTTTAGCTTTACCAGATGCAGCTTTTTTTGCGGCTTTCTTAGCGCCAGCTTTTTTTACAACGTTCTTAGTAAGCGTCGGTGCAGTGTCACCCTTCTTAGGTTTAGCTGCAGCTTTTTTGCGTGACTTTTTAGGAGAAGGCCCGTTCTCGGCTTCCCAAGCACGACGTCCTGCAAGTAATTCAAGTCCACGCTCTAACGTCATTCCTTCAGCAGTATCACCACGGCGCAGCGTTGCATTTGTTTCGCCATCAGTGACATACATACCAAATCGGCCATCTTTAATAATCAAAGGTTTTTCAGTAGTTGGATCTACGCCCAGTTCTTTAATCGGTGGCTTAGCAACTCCACGGCGACGCTCTTTAGGTTTTGAATAAATTTCAAGGGCTTCATCTAACGTCAAAGTAAATAACTGTTCTTCAGAAGTAAGTGTGCGGCTATCGGCGCCAGCTTTTAAGTACGGACCGTATCGCCCGTTTTGCACCGTGATGTCATCGCCAGCAGTGTTGGTGCCGAGCGTGCGTGGCAAAGATAAAAGTTGTAGCGCATCTTCATATGTAACAGTGTCTAAGGTCATTGTGGAAAGAAGTGAAGCAGTTTTTGGTTTAGGTGCATCGGCTTTCTTCTTTTTCTTTTTACCGGATGCTGTGAGTTCGGGTTCAACAACTGGAAAAACTTCGGTGATGTATGGACCAAAGCGGCCAGACTTAGCGATGATCGGCAAATTAGTTGCCGGGTCAATTCCAAGTTCGCGCTCACCTGATGGCGCATCCAGTAATTCAATCGCTTTCGCTAACGTCAATTCATCGGGTGCAAGTGATTCAGGAATGTTTGCAAGTTTGCGTTCTTCACCTTCAATGTTTTGTTGTAAGTAAGCACCGTAGCGACCCACGCGGATTTCAATTTCAGGGGACAAGTTCATGGTGTTCGTTGCACGGGCATCGATAACGCCAAGGTCGGCCGATAACTCATTTAGACCTGGTTGACCATCTACGCCATAGAAGAAATCGCGCAACCAATCACTGCGGCTCGCTTGCCCGCCGGCAATCTTGTCTAAATCTTCTTCCATACTGGCAGTGAATTCGTAGTCAACTAACTTTGTGAAGTGGGTTTCGAGCAATCCAGTCACTGAAAAAGCTAGAAAAGTTGGAACTAGTGCGCGGCCGCGCTTATAAACATAGCCACGATCTTGAATTGTTTGAATGATGGAAGCAAAAGTAGATGGGCGACCGATACCAAGTTCTTCTAGTTTTTTAACCAAAGTTGGTTCGGTATAGCGGGCAGGTGGTTTAGTTTCGTGGCCTTCGCAGGTGTATTCATCAACTTTAACGCTTTGGCCCAGCGTCATTGCCGGTAAACGTTTGTCGGCGCTTTCTTCATCTTTATTCTCGTCACTAACAATGTCGTCATATGCAGCTAAGAAACCCGGGAAAGTTATGACGGAACCATTAGCGCGAAAAATAGTTGCTTTGCCATCATTAGTCTGTGCATCGAAGTCAACGCGCATCTGCATTTTTTTAGCATCGGCCATTTGTGAAGCAACGGTGCGCTTCCAAATTAAGTCATACAACGCGAATTCATCACGAGAAAGTTCGGGGGCTAATTCACCAGGAGTTTTAAAAGTTTCACCTGCGGGGCGAATGGCTTCGTGAGCTTCTTGTGCATTTTTAGTTTTGCCGGTGTAGGCACGTGGTGAATCGGCAACATGGTCGGCGCCGTATAAAGCTTTGGCAGCTTTGCGCGCGGCATCAACAGCTTGCTGTGAAAGATTAACGCTGTCGGTACGCATATAAGTGATGTAACCGTTTTCGTACAAACGTTGTGCAATGCGCATGGTGATCTGTGCGCCCCAACCAAGTCGGCTACCGGCATCTTGTTGCATTGTTGAAGTAGTAAAAGGTGGTTTAGGTCGTTCGGTACGCGGGCTTTCTTCCATTGATTTAACGGTCAATGAAGAAGATTTCAGTGAATCCACTAAATGTTTAGCGCTGGTTTCATCTAATAACAAAATATTTGCGAGTGATTTTTCTTTAACTGCGCCATCGGCGCCAAAGTCAGATGTTGCCGCAACTCTCTTGCCGTCTACTTCTAGTAAACGTGCGCTAAAACCAAGCGCAGTTACGGCAGCTAAATCCCACCAGGCCGATGAAATAAAGGCCATACGTTCGCGCTCTTTTTCAACGATTAAACGCGTGGCAACGGATTGCACGCGACCGGCAGAGATACGGGGCATAACTTTTTTCCATAAAACAGGGGATAAGCGATAACCAAATAAACGATCGAGTACACGACGCGTTTCTTGCGCATCGATCAAGTGATAGTCAAGATCGCGGGTATTAGATACGGCTTCTAAAATAGCTTCTTTAGTAATTTCATTAAAGACCATGCGCTTAATAGGAATCTTGGGTTGCAGGGTTTCTACTAAGTGCCAAGCAATAGCTTCACCTTCGCGGTCTTCATCCGTTGCCAGAATTAACTCTTCGGCGTTTTTCATTAACTCTTTTAACTCGGCTACCTTGGATTTTTTATCGGGGTTAATGACATACAAAGGCGCAAAGTCATTTTCAATATCTACGCCCTCTTTAGCCCACGCAATTTTCTTATATTCTTTAGGAATATCTGCCGCACGTTGGGGAAGATCGCGAATATGGCCGACGGAGGCCTCGACGACGTAATCATCGCCGAGGTATCCGCCAATCTTTCTGGCTTTAGCTGGTGATTCAACAATCACCAGCTTTATCAGCTCAGTTTTCGCTTTAGCCATGTAATCCTTTTATACGAGGATTGCAGTTGCTTGGCGACGGTTACGGATAAGCGCGGCAATAATGACAAGTACTGCGCCGATTCCGATATAGGTAGAAACCTTTGTGTTTCCGCCAAGGGCTAATGAAACAATTGCTGGAGTAATTAATAAACCAACAAGGTTCATCACCTTAATCAATGGGTTAATTGCTGGGCCTGCAGTGTCCTTGAATGGATCTCCCACAGTGTCACCAATGATTGTGGCTGCGTGTGCATCAGAGTTTTTTCCACCATGATGTCCATCTTCAACCATCTTCTTTGCGTTATCCCAAGCGCCGCCTGAGTTAGAAAGAAATACCGCCATCAATGTTCCAGTACCAATTGCACCGGCTAGGTATGCACCTAGTGGTCCAACGCCTAAACCAAAACCAACGGCAATTGGCGCCATAACTGCGAGCAAACCAGGTGTTGCAAGCTCGCGTAGTGAGTCGCGAGTACAGATATCTACAACGCGACCATAGTCAGGCTTTTCAGTGCCCTTCATAATTCCTGGGTGTTCGATAAATTGCTTACGAACTTCAACAACAACCGCACCTGCTGCACGTGATACTGCATTGATTGCAAGACCAGAGAACAAGAAAACAACTGCTGCGCCGATAATTAAACCGACCAAGTTGCGTGGGTTAGCAACATCCAAAACGCCTTGGTATTGCACTGCAAGATTTGATGCAGTCTTACCGGCATCTTCAACGGCTTTCTTGATTGCATCAGTGAAAGCCCCGAACAAAGCCGTTGCGGCAAGTACCGCAGTTGCAATTGCAATTCCCTTAGTGATCGCCTTGGTTGTATTACCAACGGCATCGAGTGCAGTAAGAATCTTTGCGCCTTCGCCTTCAACATCGCCAGACATTTCGGCAATACCTTGAGCGTTATCTGAAATTGGGCCAAAAGTATCCATCGCAACGATTACACCGACAGTTGTTAGCAAACCAGTTCCAGCAAGTGCAATTGCAAGAAGTGAAAGAACAATGCTTCCACCACCGAGCAAGAATGCACCAAATACTGCAGCTGCGATAAGCATTGCTGAGTAAACCGCTGATTCGAAACCAACTGAGATACCCGCCAAAATTACGGTTGCTGCACCAGTTTCAGATGAAGCGGCAACATCGTTAACTGGACGACGTCCAGTTTCAGTGAAGTAACCAGTTAATACTTGGATAGCTGCAGCTAATGAAATACCGATAAGAACTGCGCCAATTGCTAGAACGCGTGGGTTGGTATTTCCCGCACTAGCAACGGCTTCAGGAGATAAACCCGTCATCAATTTGAAATCAGATGGCAAGTAAGTAAATGTTGCGAGCGCAGTTAAACCTGCTGAAATGATCGCTGATAAGAAGAATGAGCGGTTAATAGCGGTCATTGCTGACTTATCTGTACTGCGCAAGCGAGTTAAGAAGATTCCGATTACCGCAGTGATTGTTCCGATTGCTGGAACGATCAATGGATAAATAAGTCCGGCATCACCGAAGGCGGCTTTACCTAAAATTAATGCAGCAACAAGGGTTACGGCATATGACTCGAACAAGTCAGCGGCCATACCAGCACAGTCACCTACGTTATCGCCGACGTTGTCAGCAATTGTTGCGGCATTTCGTGGGTCATCTTCTGGAATATTTTTTTCAACTTTACCTACAAGGTCAGCACCAACATCGGCAGCCTTAGTAAAGATTCCGCCACCAACGCGCATAAACATTGCAAGCATCGCGGCGCCAAAACCAAAACCTTCAAGCACTGCAGGAGCGTTTTCGCGGTAGATAATCACAACAAGTGATGCACCGATAAGACCTAAACCAACGGTTGTCATACCAACAACGCCGCCAGTACGGAAAGCGATTTGAACGGCCTTCTCGCCATCCTTGTTACGTGCAGCATCGGCTACGCGAACATTTGCGCGAACTGCCAACCACATACCGTTGTAACCAACGAGGGCAGAAAATGCTGCGCCTAGTAAGAAAAAGATTGAACGGCCAACGCGGATCTCGGTTGCACCGGGAAGTGCGAACAAGAGCACAAAGACGATTCCAACAAAGTAAGAAAGTGTGCGGAACTGGCGGGACAAAAATGCCGCTGCGCCTTCTTGCACCGCTTCTGCGATTTCGCGCATTTTTGGTGTGCCATCACTGGCGGCAAGAACTTGGGCGCGCAATGCGTAGGCAATTGCGAGAGCCCCAAGTGAAATCGCTAGAACGATGTAGGCATATGTCAGGTTAGATCCGGTTACATGTACAAGTGATACGGTGCTTGAAGCACGCATAAGTTCTCCTCCATTGGAGTTACAGGGCCCCTAAGGTCCGATTAACTTCCGCAGTTTAGACATGAAAAGGCCATTTTGGCGAAAACATACTAATTACTTACAGCACAGAGCGCGTATAGGCTTTGGCCCATGAGTTCATTTCCGAAGGACTTCCTATGGGGAGCGGCCACATCCAGCTATCAAATTGAAGGCGCGGCCCATGTTGATGGCCGAGGGGCTTCGATCTGGGACACCTTCTGTGCAACGCCAGGCAAAGTTGCTCGCGGGGAAAATGGCGACGTAGCCAACGATCACTATCACCGCTACAAGGACGATATCGCTTTGATGAAAAATTTAGGCATTCAGGGTTATCGCTTTTCTTTTGCTTGGCCACGAATGTTTCCTGCGGGAAATTCAGTTCGTGAAGAACGCGGCTTTGCTTTTTATGATCGTTTAATTGATTCAATTTTAGAAGCTGGGATCGAGCCACTTGCAACGTTGTATCACTGGGATTTACCACAGGAATTGCAAGATAAAGGTGGCTGGGAAAATCGTGAAACGATTAAACACTTTGCCGAATATTCCGCAGCCGTTGTTGAGCGCTTTGGTGATCGTGTAAAAAAGTATTCACCTATTAACGAACCATGGGTTGTGGCATGGCTAGGAAATGGAATTGGAATTCATGCACCAGGAAAATCAGATCGTAAAGCAGCGTGGGCGGTTGCACACCACACCGTTGTTGCACATGCTGCATCCACCAATGCGATGCGCGCAGTGCGCAGCGATATTTTAACTGGACCGGTTTTAAATCAGGCGTGCAATGTTGCCGATGATAAAAATGATCCTAAGCAGGCTTTCGCCGTTGAAATGTTAGACGCGGTACAAAACCGTTTCTGGATGGATGCATTTATGTACGGTAAGTATCCGCAAATTCTTCTTGATAGCTTCCCCGATGAATTAGGCGCAGTAATTCAAGATGGCGATATGCAAGCTGCCACAGTTAAAAATGATTTCATTGGAATTAACTACTACTTTGATAATCGCGTTGGCCCTGCCATTGAAGGCCTCGATCAATGGCATTCAATCTCGTCACTATTTGGTGTTGCCAGCGATGAAACTCCACGCGGGCCACTGACGGACATGGGTTGGCCGCTCACACCTGAAGGTTTAGAGAATTTGCTCGTGCGTTGGCATAAAGAACATGGTGACAAACTTCCTGAACTTTATATTACTGAAAATGGCGCCGCATACGGCGATGGTCCAGGTGCTGATGGCGCAGTACATGATCAACAACGCATTGATTATTTATCTACACATTTAAAGGCGGTCTCTAATGCGATTGCTCAAGGTTCACCAGTTAAGGGTTACTACCAGTGGTCATTGATGGATAACTTTGAATGGGCGTTGGGTTATGAAAAGCGCTTCGGTATTGTTCACGTCGATTTCGATACACAAAAGCGAATTGTTAAAGATTCAGGCTATTGGTACCGCGATCAAATCAAAAACAATGGAGCAAATATTTAGCTCTTGACCGATCCAGCAAGCAAACCCCGTACGAAGTAGCGCTGAAGTGAGAAGAACACGATCAACGGAATGATGATCGAGACAAGTGCGGCAGGTGCCACGTTTTCCCAGTGAGAACCAAGTGATCCACCCAAGTTAGCTAAGTGCAAAGTAAGTGGTGCAACATCGTCGGTGCCGCCGGCAAAAACAAGTGCTACCAGCAGATCGTTCCAGATCCACAAGAACTGGAAGATTGCGATTGATGCGATTGCCGGCAATGACAATGGCAAAACAATTTTACGGAAAACTTCAAAGTGGTTAGCACCATCAACACGTGCAGCTTCCATAATTTCGCGCGGCAAACCGGCAACAAAGTTATGTAATAAGTAAATAACTAGCGGCAAACCAAACATTGTGTGCGGCAACCAGACCGACGCTAATTTTCCAACGATATGCAACTGCGGAAATATCGTGTGGCCAAATAATTTAATTCCAGTTGCAAAGAAAGTAAGTAGTGGCAAAAGTGAGAGCTGCAAAGGCACGCCTTGAAGGGCAAATAGGCCGTAGAAGACTTGATCGCTAAAGCGGAAAGGGATCCAAGCCAGGGCGTAAGCGGCCATTAATCCAAGGCCCACTGAGAGAACTACGGCGGGAATTGTGATCGCTAATGAGTTAACGGCAAAAGGAATCATTCCTTGCTCGCCGACAGTTCCGCCGCCGCTAAATAGAACTGCGCGGAAATTATCTAACGTGAAATGTGGATGGGTGAAAGCTGTCCACCAACCATTAGAAACGATGTCTTCCTTTTTGCGGAAAGAAGTGACGACTAAACCAAATGTTGGGACGGTCCACAAAAGTGCAACGATGGTTACAACTGCGGATGCAATTGGTGAAGTAAATGGACGACTAGATGCGTGGCCTTTGTCAGACATTAATGCTTCCTTTCTAGTCGAAGGGAGCGAATGTTGTAAATCGTAATTGGAATAACTCCTAGGAAAATGAGCACGGCCAAGGCAGCACCGCGGCCATAGTTTAAGTAGACGAAGTTCTCATCGAACATGCGGTTAGAAAGCACGTCGGTCTTAAAGTTTCCGCCGGTCATGGTGTGAATAACATCGAATAACTTAAGCGTACCCACCATGGCCGTTGTTAATACAACGATGATTGTTGTGCGCACCATGGGTACGGTCACTGATCTAAATAATCTAAAACCTGAGGCGCCATCTAGTTGAGCGGCTTCTTCAATATCAGTTGGAATGCCTTTGATTGCTGCCGATAAAATAACCATTGCAAAACCGGTAAAGCCCCAAATGTAAACAACCATTAAGAATAAGTTGTTCCACGGTGACCATAGCAACAAGTGCTTAAGGTGAATGTGGAGCCACATCATAATTTGGCCGACTAAACCTGTCTGTGGATGGTTTGGTTCTTGGTATGAATACATCAAGTTCCAAATTAAAGATCCACCTACGAATGAAATCGCCATTGGCATAAAAATTAGGGATTTTGCAAAAGCTTCGCGCTTCATCTTGTTAAGCATCGTTGACAGCGTTAAACCCAAGCTGGTCACGATAACTGGGCAGATTGCTACCCAGGCTAGCGTGTTAATAAAGGCTAAACGGACTTCGGTATCGGTAAATGCATTTTTGTAATTTTTTAAACCAACCCACTGTGACGAGTCAGCGTTTTTAAATGATTCTAAAAATGTTTGAATCGCAGGAACACCAAGACCTGTCATCACTAAAATTAATGCAGGAACTAAGAAAAGCCCGACGGCTAAAGAGTTTTGTTTCTTACCTTTAATTCGAGCGCCGGCAGCAAAAGCGATTCCATAAAAACCAAAAAATATAATTAATACCGTAAGAATTTGGGCAATCTTTGGCCAAGAACTCTGGAACAGAGATGACCAAGTAACCACTTTTTGTTTCTCTTTTCTTTAATTAACTATTTGGGGAATTGTAATGTTGAAACCGGGGCCCACCACATGGTGGACCCCGGCTTCTTTACAGCTAGTTGCTAGTGGTTAATTACCAGTTAGCGTCAATCGCTGCTGCAACATCCTTCATTGACTTACCTTCTGCATAGAACTTTGTGATTTCCTTCCAGAAAGCACCGTTCACTGCTGTTGGCATCAAGTCAGATGCGTCGAACACGATTGCACCTTGCTTTGATTGAAGTGATTGAGCAACAACCTTCAACACAGGATCTGTGTATGAAGATAGTGGAATTCCACTGTTAGCTGAAGTCCAACCACCGTTTGCAGCACGCTCGATGCCGTAAGCAGGTGATGAGAAGTAAGCCTGTACTGCACCAACTTCTGGCTTGCTGCTGAATGCAACTGGGAATTCTCCAGCGCCTTCAATTGGCTTGCCAAACTTGGTGTTAGTTGGAGGCAAGTAGAAAGCGTTTGCATCTGCGTTAACACCGAAAGTTGTTCCCTTAGGGAACATTGATGCGTAGAATGATGCTTGCTGCAACATGCCGCAAGTACCGCTAGCAAGTCCTGGTACACCAGCATCTTGGAACTTGCGTGTTGCTACTGATTGCAAATCTCCAACTTGGTCTTTAGTTCCAAGCCATGCTGCGACCTTAGTCATCACGCCTTGCATTTCTGGTGATGAGAACTTGAGCTTACCTTGCCACCATTGGTTGTACTTATCTGGACCTAGCTCGCGAAGAGCCATTTCTTCAATCCAGTCAGTTGCAGGCCAACCTGTTGCTGCGCCTGATTCAATACCAGCACACCAAGGAAGCTTTCCAGCTGCCTTGAACTTTGCGGCGATTGCTTCCATTTCAGCCCAAGTTGTTGGAACTGAAACTCCAAGCTTTGTGAACTGTGCAGGTGAGTACCAAACAAGTGACTTAGATGAAGCACCGAATGGAGCTCCGTAAACTTTGCCACCAACTGTTGTAAATGTTGCCCAGGCTGGGTTGTAATACTTCTTTAGGTTTGCAGCTACTGCTGCAGTGATGGGAACAGCCTTACCAGTTGCAACCATTGTTGCAACAAGACCTGGCTGAGGAATGATTGCGATGTCTGGTGCGTTTCCGCCCTTAACACGAACAGGTAGAAGAGTTTCGAACTGATCTGTTCCTTCGTATGCAATCTTGATTCCAGTACATGCAGTGAAGTGTGCAAATATCTTTGTCATTACAGATGCTTCAGGATCGCGAATACCTGCGAATACCTTTACAGTCTTATTCTGATAAGTACCGAATTGCTTAAAATCAGCACAGTAAGCAGTTGTTGCTGCCTTAGCTGAAGTCGCTGTAAATACTGTTGCTACAAGAGCAATAGCACTTAGTGCAGCTGAGAGTTTTAAGGATTTTTTCATTTCGCCTTTTCTTTCAGGGGGTCACTGGTCCGGAATCCTTGTGAAATCCGCGTCCCATGGGTGGGCATAGTCTCGTATGGGCTACGCGTAGAAGCAAGGCAAATGAGCCGTAAATGAGCGCTGCAAATACAACAATTTGGTAACTAAGGCCTTCGATTACGCGGGCTTCTGGGGTAGCCTGCCGCAGATGAACCTCTTCGATGCGCACTCGATTGTCGCCGACCTTGGCCTGCTTGGGGTCCTTGGAATCATCTTCGCCGAAACAGGTCTACTTGTTGGTTTAGCCTTTCCTGGTGACTCACTTCTTTTCTTAGCCGGCGTTGCAGCATCTGGTTCAGGCGCGGCAGTTTTAGGTAATGCGCATTTATCGTCAACGGCGTTATTTATTGGTGCACCAATCGCCGCAATTGCTGGAGCGCAAGTAGGACATTGGTTTGGTCACAAATACGGGCGAACTTTATTTGCCCGCCCCGACGGTCGAGTTTTTAATCACCAACGCGTAGTTGCAACGGAAAAATGGTTACGCAAATATGGAACCGGCAAAGCAATCGTCTTGGCCCGCTTTGTTCCATTTATTCGCACACTTATTAATCCAATGTGCGGCGTTGTTGGAATCCCTGCCAAGAAGTTTTTTACGTGGAATGCCATCGGCGGAATTGTGTGGACCGAAACCGTAACAAGTCTCGGTTTTATTTTGGGCGAAAAGTTAAAGGGCTCAGTTGATAAATATATTCTGCCGTTAGTTGCATTAATTGTTATTGCATCACTGCTTCCGGTTGTTGCCGAACTATTTCGCGAGTGGCAAACCCGCAAACATCACAAATAAGTTTTACAAACCCAGATCTGCTAATTGAAACG
>Ga0136641_1000767_pt1 | contig 13579 bp, 12 predicted proteins | sample EliLak1302023Y_FD_115312 | JGI IMG/M metagenome (GOLD analysis project Ga0136641, IMG submission 115312) | Freshwater microbial communities from Elizabeth Lake, Yosemite National Park, California, USA - 13020-23Y | ecosystem: Environmental > Aquatic > Freshwater > Lake ...
CCGGCGCCACGGGCACCACGTCCTGGTGCGCCAGCAGCGCGAAGGCCGGTGCCTGCGCATCGCTGCCGAACCAGGTGTAGAGCAGGCTGTGCGCGCCCACCGCTTCGCGTTGCAGCGTGGCGTGCACGAGAGGGTAAGGACTGCGCAGATGGGCGTGCAGGGCTTCGAAGGCCTCGGCCTGGCCGGCTGGGTCGAGCAAGCCGCTGACGGTCTTCGCGCGCACGACCAGAGCTAACGATGCGACCACGCGCGCCTGATCGACCGCCAGCGGCGCCAGGGCCGGCACCGCCACCTGCCGCGACCCCTGCCGCAGCGTGTTGCCCACCAGCACGGCGGCCAACAGCAGCAGCAAGGCCAGCAGACCGAGCAGCGTACGCTGGATCATGGGCGACTAAAAATCGAAGTCCAGCGCCGCTTCAGGTGAAGGTCTTGCCTTCGGCCGCCAGCTGGGCCAGCAAGGGCGCCGGCTGCCAGAAGGATGCGTCGTCCAGCGGGTTGGCGGCGAACTGCTTCATGGTCTGCACCACGTTGTACAGGCCGACCTGGTCGGCGTAGCACATGGGCCCGCCGCGGAACAGCGGGAAGCCGTAGCCGGTGAGGTAGACCATGTCGATGTCACTGGCCTTGCTGGCAATGCCTTCTTCGAGGATCTTCGCGGCCTCGTTGACCAGCGCATAGACCAGGCGGTGGACGATCTCGTCGTCGCTGATCTTGCGCGGCGTGATGCCCAGGCTGGCGCGGTGCTTCTCGACCATTTCGACGACCAGCTTGGACGGGATGGCGTCGCGCTTGCCGGGCAGGTAGTCGTACCAGCCGGCGCCCGTCTTCTGGCCATAACGGCCCAGCTCGCACAGCAGGTCGGCCGTCTGGCTGTAGCGCATCTCGGGCTTGTCGACATAGCGCCGCTTGCGGATGGCCCAGCCGATGTCGTTGCCGGCCAGGTCGCCCATGCGGAAAGGCCCCATCGCGAAGCCGAACTTCTCGACCGCCTTGTCGACCTGTTCAGGCGTCGCGCCTTCCTCGATCAGGAAGCCGGCCTGGCGGCTGTACTGCTCGATCATGCGGTTGCCGATGAAGCCGTCGCAGACACCGCTGACCACGCTGGTCTTCTTGATCTTCTTGCCCAGGGCCATCACGGTGGCCAGCACGTCCTTGGCGGTCTTCTCGCCGCGCACCACTTCCAGCAGCTTCATCACGTTGGCCGGGCTGAAGAAGTGGGTGCCGATGACGTCCTGCGGGCGCTTCGTGAACGCCGCGATCGCGTTCACGTCCAGCGTGCTGGTGTTGCTGGCCAGGATGGCGCCGGGCTTCATCACCTCGTCCAGCGTGCGGAAGACTTTCTCCTTCACGCCCATCTCTTCGAACACGGCTTCGATGACCATGTCGGCCTGCCCGATGTCGGCGTAATTCAGCGTCGTGGACAGCAGCGCCATGCGGGCTTCGAGCTTGTCCTGCTTGAGCTTGCCGCGCTTGACCTGCGCTTCGTAGTTCTTGCGGATGGTGGCCACGCCGCGGTCCAGCGCGTCCTGCTTCATCTCCAGCATCACGACGGGGATGCCGGCGTTGAGGAAGTTCATGCTGATGCCGCCACCCATGGTGCCGGCGCCGATGACGGCGATCTTCTCGATCTTGCGCTGCGGCGTGCCCTCGGGCACGTCGGGAATCTTGCTGGCTGCACGTTCGCCGAAGAAGGCGTGGCGCAGGGCCTTGCTCTCGGGCGTGGTCATCAGGCCCTGGAAGAGGGCCAACTCATTGGCCATGCCGTCGTCGAACTTCAGCTTCAGCGCGCCGGCCACGGCATCGACGCACTTCACCGGTGCCGGGAAGTTCTTGGCCATGCCCTTGACCATGTTGCGGGCGTAGCCGATGTAGGCGTCGGCGTTCGGGTGCGACAGCTTCATGTCGCGGACGCGGGGCAGCGGGCGCACAGCCGCGACTTCTTGGGCGTAAGCGACGGCGCCGTCGAGCAGGTCGCCCGGGTTGGTGGATTCAATGATCTTGTTGAACAGCTTCTGGCCGGGCAAGGACGCCAGCAGTTCGCTCTTCACCGGGTCGCCGCTGACGATCATGTTCAACGCGGTTTCCACGCCCAGCACGCGCGGCAGGCGCTGCGTGCCACCGGCGCCGGGAATCAGGCCAATCTTCACTTCCGGCAGCGCCACCGCCGTGCCCGGCGAGGCCACGCGGTAGTGCGCGCCCAGCGCCAGTTCCAGGCCGCCACCCATGGCCACGCTGTGCAGCGCGGCGACGACAGGCTTGGTGGCGTTGTCGAGTTGCTTGATCAGCGTCAGCAAGTTGGGTTCGGCACCGGACTTGGGGCTGCCGAATTCCTTGATGTCGGCACCACCCGAAAAGGCCTTGCCGGCGCCGGTCAGCACGACGGCGGTGACGGCCGCGTCGGCGTAGGCGCGGTCCAGTCCCGTGGCGATGCCCAGCCGGGTGTCATAGCCCAGGCCGTTGACCGGCGGGTTGTCGAGCGTGATGACGGCAACGCTGCCGCGAACTTCGTAGTGGGCGCCCATGGTGGCTCCTGGTCAGGAAAAAGACGAAAACGAACGGTCGTTCGATTCTAGGAGGCCGCTGCCCGCCGCCGATGTCTCAGCCGTGACAATCCGCCCTGCAAGCACAGGACGACCCATCGGTCAAACCTCGAGCCATTCCTTGCGGATGTCGGCGTTGGCCCGCAATTCGGCCGGCGTGCCCTCGAAGACGATCTGGCCATGGCCCATCACCAGGCAGCGGTCGGCCACCTGCAGCGCGATGGTCAGCTTCTGCTCGACCAGCAACACGCTGATGCCGCGCCGCTTCAGTTCGCGCAGGTATTCGCCCACCAGTTCGACGATCTTGGGCGCCAGGCCTTCGGTGGGCTCGTCGATCATGATCAGTTCCGGGTCGCCCATCAGCGTGCGGCAGAGCGTCAGCATCTGCTGTTCGCCACCGCTCAGCACACCGGCTTCGGTGTGCTGGCGCTCGCGCAAGCGGGGGAACAGCTTGTACATGTCTTCGAAGGTCCAGCGCGGGCTCTTGGCCCCACGCTTCTCGCCCAGCATCAGGTTCTGGTGCACCGTCAGGCTGGGGAAGATGTCGCGGTTCTCGGGCACGTAGCCGATGCCAGCGTGGGCGATCTCGAACGCCGAACGGCCCAGCACCTCGTCGCCCTTCCAGTTCACCGAACCGGCGCCTTGGACCAGGCCCATGATGGCCTTCACCGTGGTGCTGCGGCCCGATCCGTTGCGGCCCAGCAAGGCCACGATCTCGCCGGGCTGGACAGCAAATTCAACCCCGTGCAGGACGTGGCTCTTGCCGTAGAAGGCGTGGACATCGGTGAGTTTCAGCATGGTCAGTGTCCGGCCTCGGCGGCTTGGGCATCGGCGAGCACGGAGCCCAGATAGGCTTCCTTCACCCGCTCATCAGCCCGCACCTTGTCGGGCGTGTCGAAGGCGATGACTTCGCCATAGACCAGCACCGCGATCTTGTCGGCCAGGCCGAAGACGACACCCATGTCGTGCTCCACCGTCAGCAGCGTCTTGCCGACCGTGATCTCGCGGATCAGGTTGACAAAGCGCGCGGTTTCGCTGCGGCTCATGCCGGCGGTGGGCTCGTCCAGCAGCACGACGTCGGCGCCGCCGGCAATGGTGATGCCGATCTCCAGCGCCCGCTGTTCGGCGTAGGTCAGATTCATTGCCAGCGCATCGCGCCGGCGGTCGAGCTTGATCATGTGCATGACCGCTTCGGCCCGCTCGTTGGCGTCACGCGCGCCGGCCAGGAACCGCCAGAAGGCGTATTTGTAGCCCAGGCTCCACAACACCGCGCAGCGCAGGTTCTCGAAGACCGACAGGCGGTTGAAGAGGTTGCTGACCTGGAAGCTGCGGGCCAGGCCCATGCGGCTGATCTCGTAGGGCGGCAGGCCGTCGATGCGCTTGCCGTTGAGCACGATCTCGCCGCTGGTGGCGCCGAAGCGGCCGCTGATCAGGTTGAAGAGCGTCGACTTGCCGGCGCCGTTGGGCCCGATGATGGCGATGCGTTCACCGGGTTGAACCACGAGGTTGGCGCCGCGGATGATTTCGGTCTTGCCGAAGGACTTGCGCAGGTCCTTGAGTTCGAGCGCAGGCTGTACTGCTGCGGTGCTCACAGGGCACCCTCCTTCGCGCGGATGGCCGCTTCGATCTCGCCCTGCACTTCGCCCCATTGATGGGCAAAGCGCTTGCGCACCACCATGAACAGGCCGCCACCGACCAGCGCCAAGGCCGCAGCGCCGAACCAACTCAAGGGCGATTGCGCATTCAGTTCCAGGCCCATGAAGCGCATCACCGGCCCCAGTGCTTCGTTGAGCTGCAGGTGGTAGACCATCTCGATCAGCGCCGACACGCCGGCAAAGGCCAGCCAGCCCGTCACCAGCAGCGCCGCATAGGAGCCCATCATGCCGCCCAGCTTGCCGAACTTGGCCACCCGCAGGTTCATCATGATCAGGCTGGCCAGACCGCCCGGCGCGTACATCACCATCAGCAGGAAGACGCCGCCCAGGTAGAGCAGCCAGGCCTTGGTGAATTCGCTCAGCAGCACGAAGGCCAGCACCATCAGCACCGCGCCGATGATGGGCCCGAAGAAGAAGGTGGCGCCGCCCAGGAAGGTGAACAGCAGGTAGGCCCCCGAGCGACCGGCACCGACCACTTCGGCGGTGGCGATCTCGAAGTTCAGCGCGTACATGCCACCCGCAATGCCGGCGAAGAAGCCGGCGATGATGAAGCTGAAGTACCGCACGCGCTGGGTGTTGTAGCCGGTGAATTCCACGCGCTCGGGGTTGTCGCGCACGGCGTTCAGCATGCGGCCCAGCGGCGTGCGCGTGTAGGCGTACATGCCGGCGGTGCAGACCAGGGTGTACAACGCCAGCAGGTAGTAGACCTGGATCTGCGGGCCGAAGGTGATGCCCATCACCGCCTTGCCGACGACACGGTTGGCGTTGACGCCGGCCTCGCCGCCGAAGAACTCGGGGACCATCAGCGACATCGCGAAAACCAGCTCACCGATGCCCAGCGTGATCATCGAAAAGGTCGTGCCGGCCTTCTTGGTGGTGACGAAACCCAGCAGCACGGCGAAGCCCAGGCCGGCCACACCACCGACCAGCGGAATCAGGCTGACCGGCAGCGGGAAGCTGCCGCCACCCACCGCCTTCAGCGCGTGGATGGCCACGAAGGAGCCCAGGCCCGAATACACCGCATGGCCGAAGCTGAGCATGCCGCCCTGCCCGAGCAGCATGTTGTAGGACAGACAGGCCACGATGGCGATGCCCATCTGCGACAGCATGGTGATGGACAGGCTGCTGGTGAAGACCAGCGGCGCGCCCAGCATCAGCAGGCAGGCCAGACCCCAGACGATGAAGTCGCGCGGACCGAGTGCGCCGTAACGGTTGGCGGATGAGCTCACGTCAACCCTCCCGCGTGCCCATCAGGCCCTTGGGCCTGAAGATCAGGATCAACACCAGGAACAGGTAGGGCAGGATGGGCGCCACCTGGGCCAGGGTGAGCTTGAGCAGCGTGTGGCCGGCTGCGCCGGATGACAGCGTCACGCCGACGGCCTGGAGCACGCTGACCAGCGAGTAATCCAGCGCCACCGCGAAAGTCTGCAGCACGCCGATCAGCAGCGAAGCCACGAAGGCCCCCGCCAGCGACCCCATGCCGCCGACCACGACCACGACGAAGATCACCGAGCCCACGGTGGCGGCCATCGCCGGTTCGGTGACGAAGGTGCTGCCGCCGATGACACCGGCCAGACCGGCCAGACCGGCGCCGGCACCGAAGACCAGCATGAAGACACGCGGCACGTTGTGGCCCAGCGCCTCGACCATTTCCGGGTGGGTCAGGGCGCTCTGGATGACCAGGCCGATGCGCGTGCGGGTCAGCATCAGCCACAGCGCCAGCAGCATCACCAGGGCGATGAACATCATGAAACCACGCGTGGCCGGGAAAGGCGAACAGACGATGCGCACCGCCGCGTCGGCGCTGCTGCACAGGGCCTGCGGCACCGCCCCGAAGGTCAGGCTCAGGCCACTGATCGACGAGTTGACCAGCGTGAACATCGGGCCGCGCAGCAGCTCGGGCGGCTGGAATTCCACGGCCGTGCGGCCCCAGATCAGTTGCACCAGTTCCAGCATCACGTAGCTCAGGCCGAAGGTGATCAGCAACTCGGGCACGTGACCGAACTTGTGCACACGGCGCAGGCAGTATTTCTCGAAGGCTGCACCCAGCGCGGCCACGACCAGCGGGGCGACGAAGAGCGCCGGCCAGAAGCCGATCAGGCGGGTGATGGTGTAGGCCACATAGGCGCCCACCATGTAGAAACTGGCATGGGCGAAATTCAGCACCCCCATCATGCTGAAGATGAGCGTCAGGCCCGAACTCAGCATGAACAGCAACAGCCCGTAGCTCAGGCCGTTGAGCATCGAGATCGTGAAGAACTCCATCGTGGGGGGCACCGTTTTGCTGTGCGCACAAGCCGCGGCCTGGTGCTGGTCAAAAACAGGGCCCGCCGGGTTGCCCCGGTCGGGCCCACTCAAACCGTCAAAGTATCAGCGAAGCAGCGCTCAGGACGCCGGGCGCGTCATCTGGCAGCTGGTCGGGGTGCTGGACACATAGGGCTCGTAGGTTGCCACCGGGGCCAGCGTCATGCCGGTGTTCTCGGGCGAGTACGGGAACTTGGCGTCGGCTTTCTGCCAGACCGTGATGTACAGCGTCTGCTGCAACTGGTGGTCGGACTTGCGCATCTCGACTTCGCCGCCGAAGGCGCTCTTGACCTTCAGGCCCTCCATCGCGAAGGCCACCTTCACCGGGTCGGTGGACTTGGCCTTGGCCATCGCCGCACCCAGCATCTCGAACTGGCGGATCACGGCGCCGGTGTACAGGTCGTCGTTGAACTTGGCTTTGAAGTCCTTCATGTAGACGTCCATCTGGCCGCCCATGTTGTAGTGGGCATAGGCCACCTGGTAGACCTTGCCGGCGCCGCCGGTGCCCAGCGCCGACGGCGTGCCGGTGACGCCGGTGTAGTAGGTCAGGAACTTGCCCGTGTAACCGCCTTCATTGGCGGCCTTCACCAGCAAGGACAAGTCGGAGCCCCAGTTGCCGGTGATGACGGTGTCGGCGCCCGCCGCCTTGATCTTGGCGATGTAGGGTGCGAAGTCGCGCACCTGGGCCAGCGGATGCAGGTCTTCGCCGACGATGGCGATGTCGGGCCGCTTGCGGGCCAGGTATTCCTTGGCGTAGCGCGCCACCTGCTGGCCGTGCGAGTAGTTCTGGTTCAGCAGGTAGACCTTCTTGACATCGGGCTGGCCCTTGATGAAGGTGGTCATGGCTTCCAGCTTCATGGTGGTGTCACCGTCGAAGCGGAAGTGCCAGAAGCTGCACTTGCTGTTGGTCAGGTCGGGGTCGACCGCGGCTTCGTTCAGGAAAACGACTTCCTTGCCCGGGTTGCGCTCGTTGTGCTTGTTGATGGCGTCGATCAGCGGGATGGCCACCGACGAGCCGTTGCCCTGGATGACATAGCGGATGCCCTGGTCGATGGCCGATTTCAGCGCGTTCAGACTTTCCGTCGGGCTGAGCTTGTTGTCCACGCCGATGACTTCGAACTTCACGCCGGCCGGGTTGGTGGCGCTGAACTTCTCGGCCAGGAACTGCTGGGTCTTGAGCTGGTTGGTGCCGACTGGCCCCATCAGGCCCGTCAGCGGGTCTATCCACATCAGTTTGACCGTCTGGCCGGCCAGCGGCTTGGCCTGGGCCAGCGCTGCCCCCGTGCCGAGAGCCAGCGTGGCCGCCACGGTGAGCGTGAGCAGGCTGAGGGCGGGGGTGGTCTTCGCAGATTTCAAGGGTGTCTCCAGGGGGCAGTAGGGTGGCAAGCGATAAGGTATCGGAAGAGCGGTGCCCAGGGCAACAGGGACTTCCCGAAAAGCGCTGTCGCACCAGGGACAGCTTGGACAGCTGTCACACCAGCCCCGGCCGCCCCGGCAGGCCGGGCCGGCCGGGGCTGGTGCCCTTGCGCCACCATGCCGGCGCGGTGCTGGCTAGACTGCCGTCCATGACTGCACCCCACACCTTGCCTGCCGCGCCCGAACCCGGGCAGTTGCGCTGGACCAACCGCTTTCACGCGCTGGGTGCCGAACACCACACCGAGCTGGGCCCGCAGCCCTTGCCCGAGCCGCATTGGGTGGCCACCAGCGCTGCTTGTGCGGCGTGGCTGGGCCTGCCTGCCGGCTGGGCCGACGATCCCGGCTGGGACAGCCTGGCGGTGCTGGCCGGCAACCGCCTGTGGCCCGGCATGCAGCCGCTGGCCAGCGTCTACAGCGGGCATCAGTTCGGCGTCTGGGCGGGGCAGCTGGGCGACGGGCGGGCCTTGATGCTGGGTGAACTGCAGACGCCGGGCGGCCCGGTCGAAGTGCAGCTCAAGGGGGCCGGCCTGACGCCGTATTCGCGCACCGCCGACGGCCGCGCGGTGCTGCGCTCATCGATCCGCGAATTCCTCTGCTCGGAAGCCATGCACGCCCTGGGCATCCCCACGACCCGGGCCCTGGCCATCGTCGGTTCACCCCTGAAAGTGCGGCGCGAGACGGTGGAAACCGCCGCCGTGGTGACCCGCGCCGCGCCCAGCTTCCTGCGCTTCGGCCACTTTGAACATTTCACCCACACGGCCGACAACGTGGCAGCCCTGCACAGGCTGGTCGACCTGACCATCGCCCACCACTACCCCGAACTGCAAGGCCGCCCGCAAGCGGTGGTGGCCCTGCTGGCCGCCGTGACGCAGCGCACCGCCGCCCTGATGGCGCAGTGGCAGACGGTGGGCTTTTGCCATGGCGTGATGAACACCGACAACATGTCGATGCTGGGCCTGACGCTGGACTACGGGCCTTTCGGCTTCCTCGACGCCTTCGACCCCCACCACATCTGCAACCACACCGACCAGCAGGGCCGCTACGCCTGGTCGCGCCAGCCCGGCGTGGCGCTGTGGAACCTGCATGCGCTGGCCCAGGCGCTGATGCCCCTGATCGCCGACAGCGAGGCCGCGCTGGCCGCGCTGGAACCGTACAAGACCCGCTTCCCCCAGCTGCTGCTGGACACCTGGCGCGCCAAGCTGGGCCTGCGCTTCAACGCCACCGGCGAATCGGCGGCCGACCGCGAGGCCGACCGCGTCCTGGCCGACGGCCTGCTGCGCCTGATGGCCGCAGACCGCGCCGACTTCACCATCACCTTCCGTCGCCTGTCCACCTTCAGCACCGCGCCCGGCGCCACCCACGACGCGCTGCGCGACCTGTTCATCGACCGGGCAGCCTTCGACGCCTGGGCCCTGCGCTATGCCGAACGCCTGCGCGCCGAAGCCAGCGTGGACGCCGAGCGCGCCGCGCGCATGAACCGCGTCAACCCCAAGTTCGTGCTGCGCAACCACCTCGCCGAAACCGCCATCGAATACGCCCGCCAGGGCGACTTCAGCGAGGTGCAGCGGCTGCTGAACGTGCTGCAGCGGCCCTTCGACGAACAACCCGAATCCGAGGCCGATGCCGGCTTTCCGCCCGACTGGGCGACCCACCTGGAAGTGTCCTGTTCATCATGAGCCACAACAAACCCCACGCCCACGACGACCCCAAGTACGCCGTGCACAAGACCGACGCCGAGTGGCGCGCGGAACTCGACCCGATGCAATACCAGGTGGCGCGCCACGCGGCCACCGAACGCGCCTTCAGCGGCGCCTACTGGGACACCTTCAAGCCCGGCCAGTACGACTGCGTGGGCTGCGGCACGCCGCTGTTCACCTCGGACAGCAAATTCGACGCCGGCTGCGGCTGGCCCAGCTACAGCCAGCCCATCAACAGCACCGTGGTCGAACGCGTGCGCGACGCCAGCCACGGCATGGTGCGCGTGGAAGTGCGCTGCAACCACTGCGGCAGCCACCTCGGCCATGTCTTCAACGACGGCCCGACACCCACCGGCGAGCGTTTCTGCATCAATTCGGCCGCCATCGCCTTCAAGCCTAAAACGCAAGCATGACGGCCGATGACATCAGGGCCGTGCTGCAGGCGGCGCTGGCACCCAGCACGCTGGCCGTGCAGGACGACAGCCACCTGCACGCCGGCCACGCCGGCGCGAGCGAGGGCCGTCATTTCACGGTACAGGTCACCAGCGACCGCTTCAGCGGCCTGAGCCGGGTTGCCCGACACCGCCTTGTGTATGATTCCTTGGGTTCTCTGTCCGCCCTGGGCGTGCATGCCCTGGCCATCGTGGCCCGGGCGCCGGGCGAATCCTGACCGCTCTGCCGCCCTCCCCGGCGCTGAAGCTCACCCCACAGCCCCACTCCGGTCTGCCCTTCAGGGCGGATCTCACCCCTGAAGGTTCCCTGTTCATGAAGCTGATGACCCCCGCCGCCCGCTCGGCCCTGGCTGTTGCCCTTGCCGCCGTGCTGATGCCGCTTGCGGCTTCGGCGCAGAACATCGCCACCGTCAACGGCAAGGCCGTGCCCAAGGCCCGTGTCGACGTGCTGCTGCAGCAGGCCGCCCGCGGCGGCCAGCCGATCACGCCAGAGATGCAAGCCCAGGCCAAGGACCAGGTCGTGCTGCGCGAGATCTTCGTGCAGGAAGCCACCAAGCGCGGCATGGCGGCCAGCAAGGACTACGCCGACCAGATGGAACTGGCCAAGCAAAGCATCCTGATCCGCGAACTCTTCGAGGACTTCAAGAAGAAGAACCCCATCGGTGACGCCGAGGCCCAGGCCGAGTACGACAAGTTCAAGGCCCAATCCACCGGCACCGAATACCGCGCCCGCCACATCCTGGTGGACAAGGAAGAAGACGCCAAGGCGCTGATCGCCCAGATCAAGGCCGGCGGCAAGTTCGAAGAACTGGCCACCAAGAACAGCAAGGACACCGGTTCGGCGCAGAACGGCGGCGACCTGGACTTCGCCAAACCCGAGTCCTATGTGCCCGAGTTCGGCGGCGCGCTGACCAAGCTGAAGAAGGGCGAGATGACCGACACACCGGTGAAAAGCCAGTTCGGTTTCCACATCATCCGTCTGGACGACACCCGCGAAGCCGCCTTCCCGGCCTTCGACGACGTCAAGGGCCAGATCAAGCAGCGTATCGAACAGGTCAAGATGCAGGGCTTCCAGGAAGACATGCGCAGCAAGGCCAAGACCGACTACAAGTTTTCCGCGAAGTAAAACCAGCCCGCGCGCTGCCAACGAAAAGGGGACCTGGCGGTCCCCTTTTTCATGGTGGATCGGGTCGCGGATTTCAGGGCATCAGGACCGTGCAGCCCGTGGTCTTGCGGGCTTCCAGGTCGCGGTGGGCCTGGGCCACGTCGGCCAGTGGGTAACGCTGGTCGATGCGGATCTTGACGCCGCCGCTCAGCACCACGGCGAACAGGTCGTCGGCCATCTTCTGGTTGGTCTCGCGGGTGGCAATGTGGGTGAACAGCGTCTGTCGCGTCAGGTAGAGCGAACCCTTGGGGCCGAGGATGCCGGGCGCAACCGGCGCCACCGGGCCGGAGGCATTGCCGAAGCTGGCCATCAGACCGAAAGGCCGCAGGCAGTTCAGGCTGCCTTCCCAGGTGTCCTTGCCCACCGAGTCGTAGACCACCTTGACGCCCTTGCCGCCGGTGATGTCCTTGACCCGGGCGACGAAGTCTTCCTTCGAATAGTCGATGGCGTGGGCCGCGCCGTGTTCCAGCGCCAGCGCACATTTCGCGGCGCTGCCGGCGGTGCCGATGAGTTGCAGGCCCAGCGCCTTGGCCCACTGGCAGGCGATCAGGCCGACACCGCCGGCCGCGGCATGAAAGAGCACGAAGTCGCCGGGCTGCAGGCCCTCGACCGGCAGCGTGCGTTTGAGCAGGTACTGGGCCGTCAGGCCCTTCAGCATCATCGCCGCGCCGGTGTCGAAGGCGATGCCGTCGGGCAGCTTGCAGACGTTCCTGGCCGGCATCACCCGCGCTTCGCTGTAGCTGCCCGGCGGGTTGCTGGCGTAGGCCGCGCGGTCGCCGGCTTGCAGATGGGTGACGCCCTCGCCCACCGCTTCCACGATGCCGGCGCCTTCCATGCCCAGGTTCAGCGGCAGCGCGTTGGGGTACAGGCCGGTGCGCTGGTAGACGTCGATGAAGTTGAGGCCGCAGGCGTGGTGGCGGATGCGGATTTCGCCGGGGCCCGGCTCGCCCACAGTCACGTCGACGAGTTGCAGTTGTTCGGGTCCGCCGAAGGCGGTGATCTGGATGGCGCGTGGCATGGTGTCTCCTCTGGGTTGGACAAATCGACCGGGAGGTTAAGCGAAGGCGCGCGGCTGTGCTCGCCATACCGGCTGGCCCACGCATTCGTGGCACGATCTCCAGTTCCATGAAGCGCCTGATGCAAGCCCCCAACCTCGCCCTGGCCACGCTGTGGGTCGACCAGTTGCTGGCGGTCGGCATCGCGGCCAACGTCCAGCGGGCCTTTGCCAGCGGCATCGTGGGCGAGCTACCACCCGACCAGGCGCTGCCCGAGATCTGGGTCGTCGATGCCGCCCAGCACGCGCGCGCCGCCGCCTTGCTGCATGCGTTGCGCCACCGACCCGCCCGCCACTGGTGGTGCTCGGCCTGCGGCGAGAGCGTGGACGGACCTTTCGACCAGTGCTGGAACTGCGGCAGCATGGCGCCGGCATGAAGCTGAGCCCGCGCCTGCTGGTGCTGCTGACCCTGCCGCCGCTGCTGTGGGCCGGCAACGCCGTGGTCGGTCGTGCCATGGTGGGCCAGGTGCCGCCGCTGACGCTGAACCTGCTGCGCTGGGCCCTGGCCGCGCTGATCCTGCTGCCGCTGGGCTGGCGCGCGCTGCGGCCCTGGTCGCGCATCGCGCAGCGCTGGCCTTACCTGATGGCCGTCGGCCTGTGCGGCGTCGGCCTGTACAACGCGCTGCAATACCTGGCGCTGGTCACGTCGACACCACTCAACGTGACCTTGGTGGCCGCCAGCATGCCGGTCTGGATGCTGGCGGTGGGCGCGCTGTTCTTCGGCGAAAGGCCGCACCGCCAGCAGCTGCTGGGTGCGGTGTTCGGCCTGGTCGGCGTGGCCGTGGTCATCGCCCGCGGGTCGTGGCAGACCCTGCAGGGCGTGAACTTCGTGCCGGGCGACCTGTACATCCTGCTGGCCGTCATCGGCTGGGCTTTCTACAGCTGGCTGCTGGCCCGCCCGCCGGCCCACATGCGCGGCGCGCAACGCCCGCGCGCCGACGAAGGCTGGGACTGGGCCGGCCTGCTGCTGGTGCAGACGCTGTTCGGCCTGCTGGCGGCCGGGGTTTTCAGCGCGGGCGAGCAGGTCGTCGGTGCCGCCCCGATCCGCTGGAGCCTGCCGGTGGCCGGCGCCCTGCTCTACGTGTCGCTGGGCGCATCGATCGCCGCCTACCGCTGCTGGGGCCTGGGCGTGGCCGAAGGCGGCCCGGCGCTGGCCGCTTTCTTCAGCAACCTGACGCCGCTGTTCACGGCGCTGCTGTCAGCGTCGCTGCTGGGCGAAGCGCCGCAGCCGTTTCATGCCCTGGCTTTTGCCCTGATCGTCGGCGGCATCGGCCTGAGCATGTGGCGGCCCGGGAC
>Ga0136641_1000768_pt1 | contig 13577 bp, 1 predicted proteins | sample EliLak1302023Y_FD_115312 | JGI IMG/M metagenome (GOLD analysis project Ga0136641, IMG submission 115312) | Freshwater microbial communities from Elizabeth Lake, Yosemite National Park, California, USA - 13020-23Y | ecosystem: Environmental > Aquatic > Freshwater > Lake ...
ATAGTAATAATAATTGACAATCACAAGAATAATTATTAATCACTGGCAATTATAACGGGTTTGTAGCACTCACTTACAGTTACAGCTACAGTTAGCTCCAGTCTTTTTTTCCTAAGATCATTAATTAATACGATTACAGCGAATATACATAAATATACAAGTGCAATCTCCTATTAACCGTCCAGAGGACGCCCCGAGTGCGGTTGGGTGCGCAAGCTCCCTGGGGAGGGAGTCCGGGGTAGGGGGAAGGACGGTTAAGGGGGGAATTTTGCACAGAGGTCAAAATTGGGAATGGAATGAGTGGGAAGGTGGAGAGAGGAGTGTGACTGTGAGGGGGTTGTGTGGAGAAATGTGTGGGTGGCGAGGTAGACGACGTCGTCATCCTGGTCTATGTCTCGTTCGTCTAGTAAGAGAGTGGTAGTAGGGGGCGGAGCAATGAGGGCTGGCATAGAGATGTCAGAGAGATAGAGGTGAGATGGATAAGTGATAGCGGAGCTGGGAACATCGAATGTGGAGAGGGGAGTGCGCGGGGGCGGAAGCGTGTAGGTAAGAAGGGCATGTGCTAGTTGATTGCGTAGAGTATGCATTTGGTGCTGATGGTAGAGAGGAGCTCTCCCTTGTATGTGATAGAGGAAGGTGGTGAGGACGAAGACACCGCAATCAACGCAGTTGGTTTGGTGGGGTGAAGGTGCGGGATTATGTGCGTACGTCCAGTCACAAGGGTCGCCTAAGGTGAGTGCCCTGTCTTCAGTGATGCGTGATAGAAGTGTTTGCGTGCGTATTTCGTCAGTCAGCCAGCGGCGTGTGTAGTAAAGGACGTTGTTCTTCTCACTGGAATAATCCCCTATGGAGTCATAGTAGGAGACATGTCGGAGGGTGGTATCAATGATGAGACCTGTCCAGTGTGAATTGGAGAGGTTGACGACAATGAAGATGGTATCATACATGAGGGGATTTGTGCTGTGGTCTTGAGAGAACCATGTGGAAATGTTGTCATAGGTGTAAGCACGTGTGGGAGAGATGAGTTGAGTGAAAAAGAGTGCATCCAGTCCGATGAAGGAGCCTGGAGTGCCAGCGGCGGGGGAGAAGGTATTGAAGAGATGTAGAGCACAGGTGATGTTTGTGTCATTTAGCCAGCCACCATCGTAGTTGCCAAGAATGCGTTGATAGTCAGCTACATTCATCTGTAATGCTCCTTCAAGAGTGCTGTGTGTAAGGATGGTGGAGGTGTCAGTGCGTGCGCGAATGTTGGTGAGGCATTGAAGTTCCGAAGACGTAAGACAGTAGCGAGTGCCCAAAGGAGTTGTTGGAGATGTCTGCACATGCCGTAGAGTGGTGTTGTTAGGCTGGACATGGAGGGTGGGGGTGGAGGTAGCGGTGGGGGAGGGGAGGGTGGAAGTGCGTGAGGATGGAGGGACGAGAGGGTTAGACTTGATGATGTGAGAGGGTGTGTGTGTGGATAATGGTGTATGCCGACCCGGTGTCGATGAGGTAACTCGTGTAGAAGTGGTAGGTTTGGCAGTGGAGGTGAAGTAGTGGGTGAGGGTTCGAGGTTGATATTTGGGTGTGATGGATGCCGGGATGTTGAGAACAGCGGGGGTTGCATTGTCAATGCCCGGTTGAAGAAAGGTGCTTAGTGTGCGCTGCGTTGCTCGTGTAGGAACCATTCCTGTTATGTACGCAAGTCCTCTTGCTTGTGGGGTTGGTGCTGGAGTGCTTGATTTGCGAGGGTCTCGTGTGAGGGAGTGATGTAGGGCTTTGTGTGTGGGTCTCTGTTCTCTACGATAGAGGCGTGCGGATGCCCTGTTGAACTGTCGAATGGCTGCTTGGCGTGCGTTGAGAATTGCGATGGTTGTCTGTGCGAGTCCTTTACAGGTGTTGCGAAGAAGAGAGATGATGGGGTCCGTGTTGGCTGTGGTCGCAGAGAAGTGAATGCCGGCGAGAGAGTCTTTAAGATATTGTATTTGGGATGGTGACCAGGTACCCATCCAGATGTAGTGATGAGAGGGATGTGTGATGGTGGAGGTGTCGGCAAGGTGTCGTATGGCATCGAGGCACTTGTACTTGCCAGAGAAGGGATCGAGTTTGGCCATGAGAGAGGAGATATGGCAGATCATTGTAGTGCGAACTGCAGCGACAGGTGGGTGTGAGCAGCCGCAGAGCATGTGGTATTGTGTATCTTCTTCCCCACAGAGTGGACAGGGGAGTGGTGTAGGGTACTTATCTGTGGAACTCTGTACCATTTTTGCCCCATGGAAGTACCAGTCGTAGGCCAGCTTGGTTACCCTTGCACACTCCGTGTATGTTAGCTTGTTAGTGAGGTGAACCTGCGCAGCTGTACGCAAGCTGAGCGTGCTCCATTTGAGAGGGTGTGTCTTGAGTTGTCTGGCTGCATCTCTGTTGGCAATGTATTGCTCCCACCGTGCGACCTGTACCGTACGCATGGCACTTTGAAGATGCGGAAGACCTTTGTCGTTTACGACGACCCACTCTTCGTCAAGGAGGAGATGTTGTAGTGCTTGCATGGCTGTGATTGTATGAGTAGGTAAGCTGTCTGGGGAGCGTGGGGGAGGGGAGTCAGAGGCGAATTGATCTGCAATGAAGTTTCCATGCTCATGTTGCGTCCATTTTGATCGGTCCTTGGTGCGTCGCTCTGCATGTGAACGTACCCAGTGAAGGCAGTCGGAGGAGGCATCCCTGTTGATGGCTCGGAGAAGATAGAAGGCAGTGGATCGCCAGGAGGTCTTGTCGGGTTGAGTAGCGAGTGTGATGCCTGCTTTGCAGTCACTATGAATGGGAAGAAAGGTAGGGTCATGTATACGTGTCTTGTTAATGGTACGTCTCAGTTTGGCCGCGACCGCGAGTGCTAGAGTTTCAAGAAGGAAGGGGTTGACGTTTGGTATGATGTGACCGTCAATAATCCGGATGGCTAAGGTTGTAGCCTGGATGCTGTTGTGAGTACGGGGTTGAAAAATAATGGCGGCGGTGGCTTTGGTGGGATGAGTAGATGCTTGATGAAAGAAGGCGTCAATAGGGTGTTGAGTCATGCTGTAAGATGCGTCCGTGTAGATCAGACTATCTTCGATGTCGTGATGATACTGCTGTATGTTGAGTCGTCCAGGCAGTGTGTGTGTTGGCGTCTTGTATGTAGAAGGTGAGGGGAAAGGTGAAGGAGAGTTGGAGCTGAAGCTGTAGAGGACTTCTCTTTGCACCCCTTGACCTCGGGGTCGAGGTATATCAGGAGAGAGAATGACTTGGTAGATAGGATGAAGAGGAGTAGAGGGAAAGATGTCAGAGTAGGGGAGGTGTAGAGTAGTGCCCGCCCCCATAGAGAGAGTGCAAGAGTCGAGGTGAAGAAGTATGTTCGGGGTGTGTGCGAGTAGTGGAGTTGTGCGAGAACTGTAACGGGTTGCGAGTGGGTTATGGTGAAGTTGGGGTGGTTGCCATCGTCGCACAATGAGGAGTGGTGAGTCAGATGTTGAAGAGGATAGAAGACCAAGGACTTCAGTGACCTCTGTATAAGGGTGCAGACACCAGCTCTGCTGAGGCTTGAGAGTAGGAGGAAGGAGTGGAGGAAGAGTACGAGTGAGTGCCGAGGGGAGGCGAAGAAGAGCGGGTAGATTGGAGTGCTGTATGAAGTTGGGTGGAGAGGAGTGAGGATCGATCACATCAGCGAGCGTGCGGAGGCCTGAGAGATTGAGGGTGTGGATATCTTCCTCTGGAATATGATAGTCATGTCGTCGAGCATAGTGGTCTAGTCGTTCATGGCAGGTACCTTGAGTTGATGAGCCCCCGGAGGCTAGCCGTAGACCTCCGAGTGCTAGCCAAGATGTGAGGCTGCTAATCCAGAGTGTGTTGTTGTGCGCAGTGGGGGTAGGGGGAATGTGCGTTGCCTCCCCAGGCATGGGATGGTGTCCTGCGTGTCGTAGTCCTCGATGTATGAGTCCCTGCATGGCAATGCGTGTGGCCTCTTCGCTGTCCAGGGCACGATGAAGAAGCCCCAGTTTGTCTGAGTTGACACAGTCAGAGAATCGGGGGAGACCTATACCAACGCGATCCTTGGGTGCATATAGAAGTTCTGTAGGAAAGGAGGGAGTGAGTGATAGGAGTCGTCGATAGTACTTAGAGAAGAGGGAGTCGATGTTGATAAGGTCTTGTAAGGACCAGCTGCAAAATTTGGCAGGGTAACGGGCTCGGGAAAGGATACAAGAGATGGCGACCTCGAGCTTGATCAGTGGAATTTTCGCATACTTCCGTACGAGTGTTCGAAAGTCTTGATTGATTTGGGTGCGTACAAGATTGAGTTGTGTACGCCCCGCGTTGTCATAGTCGAAGAGAACCCCTAAATACTTGATGGGTTTGGCACGTGGATCGTCATAGCTAAGAAGGGGTACTGTGGCTTGATTGTCCCAGTGATCACAGTGTACCACAATATCCTCATCTTGAGATGCATGAGGGTCTTCCATGCCCCAATGTACCTGTACCGCGCGGAGTTTGTTAACCGCGATGTCCAATCCAAAGACGATACTGAAGGCAGAAACTATGTCTGCTTTCTCCTGAAGACCTTCTATGCGTGCACTGACGGAGATGAGGTCGTCAGCGAATCCTGAATCTTCAGTGGGGTGAAGAATGTGTTCTTCACTCCGAACATAGAGGGGAGTAGTCTTAACCGTGTCGAGGGCTCGCAAGAGGATATCAAAAAAGGAGTTCCAGTTGAAGGGGGAAGAAACGTCTCCCTGTCCCGTGCCCACTTGGGCTTGGAAGCATGGTGTTTTGGTGGGATCGGTGAGGGAGAAGCCAGCGAGGCCTTGTGTACGAAGCGTGTTGCGTGCGTAGGGTGTACCGACGAATGTATAACCATGCGTATCGAAGTCAACTAGATAGCTTGCTATATCTGGAGGTACGCCAGTGCGTATCCAAGAGGCTATAAGAATGGGCTTGGCCACGCGGTCAAAGGCTCGCCGAATGTCCCAAGAGGTGTAGAAGAGGGAGGAGCAGGTTTCCCTGCTTTCCTCCAGCAGGTTGCGATGTTGTGGGTGCACCGTGTCAACTCCTCTAGCTTCAGTATAGGCATGTTGCGAGGGGTGAATAACAGAGTGCTTGACCCAGAACTGCTTGATACGATTGATGATGATGCTTGCCCAGACTTTGCGAAGAGTTTCGATGAGGGTAAGGGGACGTATGTCGTTGATGGTGATGTTCTCAAGAACCTTAGGGAGAGGGCTAAGCTCGCGCCATTTCCAGGTAGGAAGGGAGGCTCTTTTCTCCCAGAGGATGACGAGATGATCATAAAGAGCGCGAAGGTGGAGAGTGGGAAGGGATGCAATCATATTGTAAGTGAGACCTGAGGGACCCGCGGAGGATTGGGTTGGCATGGCTTTCAGGGTATCCATGAAGTCTGCATACGTGGGAGTGGCGCTAAGGGAGTGAAGATCATGAGATGTTGTGGAGTTGGAGTCCAGGCTGTCAGTGGCTAGTGTCTGGAGAGGGGCTTGCAGGCTTGTCCAGATTGTGATAAGTAGAGGGGAGGGGATTCCCGTAGCGGCATGTTGCTCAACAAAGTAGTCACAGTCTGCAAGCAATCGTGAGTGGTCACATGCGGGGTCATGAAACCCGAACTTCGCAGTGGGCTTAGCTGCATGCCATTGATCGAAGTGTTCGGTGGCTATTTGCGTGAGTTGTTTGCCATCGGTAATGATACTACCTTGCGCATCAACGAGTTCATCAAGTTCCCAGTAGGTGCGTCCTCTGTCGAGCAGTTTGCGTGCTTCACTGAGATGTTTCCCATTGAGTCGTGCTTGTTTGCGTGTCCTGTCGAGCCGCGTGAGTTTAGCTTGAAGTTCAGCCCGATGTCGACCATGGAGAAGTTTGCCCAGGTGTTTAATTTCCCGAGTAAGTTGAGAAGGAAGTTGGGAATGCAGGAGGGAGGGCCAGAAGGAGGGACCTTTGTCAGTGAGAGTGGCATAGGAGGTATCCTTACACACCGTGGTGAGATCAAGAAGATGCCCAGACCATACAGCACAAAGATGTTGAACACCTTGAGTAACTTGGGACGCGGAGGACCATTGCGTGCGTTTCGCGGAGCCAGTAAGTCGTCGCTGGATTTCAAGGAGAGTAGTGCGTGCTAAATTGAGGGAGACTACAGTGGGAGACCATCCTTGTGGCCCTTTGGTTGATTTCCGTTGTACACGACGAGCTGCCCTGACTGCGGTGTCAGTGAGACGTCGTACATATGACTGGGCCCGCTGAACTGTAGTGGCTGCACGGACAATGAGGGTACGAGTGATGATGGCCTGATAGCGTTGAAGTTGTTGTTGCTGTGCATCGGAGGTTGCCATATGAGTGCGTCGTATATCTGCCTTCGGAGGGGTCTTGGAGTGGATACGGTGGGGGCGGGAGATGTAAGGTTGGTCCCAAGATGCAATGATGGCAGTGAGAACAAGAGGGCGATGATCAGCAACCACAAAACCATGATCATGGGAGACACTGATGGATGTCGGTGTGATAGAAGGCCCCCTGTAGAGGACGTGATCAATCGTGCTAACCGGAGTTCCATCCACCCGAAAGAGAGTGGGTTCCGACGGAAGGTTAAGGGCGGTGTAGGGGTTGCGCATGTGAAGGGGTGTTGCCCAGTCTCGTAGGTTGGAGAACGATCCGATGGTCGAGTCAGGAGTATTCCAATGTCCGTTGAAGTCTCCTCCAACTATGCTTCCACTGCTGTGAGCTGAATGATGATGCTGAATGCGCTGACTGAGATATTCAAGTACGTAGTCAGTAGGGTTGAGATGGCGCCATGAGTGTGAGTGATCAATGTAACGTGTGAGCTTACTCCAGAGGGATCCTCCATCAGTATGTAAGCTCACTCCTGAGGTGGAGGGGCAATAAACAGAATGAATGTGGAGATCGGTGCTTCCAAGAATAAGATGCAGCGTTGTGACGACTCCGCATCCAGAGGGATCCTGTGAGAAGTTGGCTACTCTCCCTATCCTGGAGCTTTTGATGATAATTTGACCCCCAATAGCGGTGGTGTGGGCTTTACCCTTCTGTTCAGTCGTGTTTGTTTGCGCAAGTGCAAAGTGCATAGAGCTGCCAGGGCCGAGAAGCTGGCGACCGAGTAGACGAAAGGAGTCCTGATCGGATTTTTTCCATATACGAGTATCGAGGAGGCAGAGGATGTCCACTGATGAGCTGAGCATACTTCGCAGCAGAGATTCCAGCTTGACATAGGTGAGATGGTTGACATTGTTGTAGGCAATGCGAATTTGCCCAGCGGACAGGGTGAGCGGAGGAGGGTTCAAATGAGAGTGGTGACGGAGCAGGAGATCATGGAGATCGGACGGTGAGTAACGTTGATGGAGATCGGAGAGGGAGGGAGGAGGGGACTCTGCGCCTTGCAACGGAGATGAGGCAGGATGAGGAGCGAGAGGAGAGAGAGTGGATGTGCATAACCCCCCTGTAGTAATGGGGGAAGAGATGACAGAGGGAGAAGTGGCTGGTGTAGTATCTGACGAGGAGAGTTGAGGATTAGGGTAAGAAGGGTTGTAGGGTTGAGGAGAGTGAAGAAAGGAGAGAGGGGCGAAGGGAGAATGCGTGGGTGCGGTGGGGAACGAGAGTGGAGGAGTGTGGCCAGACGAGTCCAGAGGAGCTAGAAGCATGCTGGTATGTACAGGAGAGTGAGGTGAGAGAGGAGTAGGAGGTGTGGAGGTCGGGATTGAGGGGGAGGAAGGAGTGGGAAAGGATGAACCGGGAGAGATAGAGCTGGTAGGATGATGACCAGGAGCATGAAGGAGTAGGGAGAGTGAGCATGAATGTTGGTGTGTGCCTTGTGTGTTGCCATCGACGTGGTCGTCTGGTGTATGAGGCATTTCGTCTTGTGAAGCCATATCCGGAGAGAGTGAGACTTGATCAAGGGAAGCATATGGTGAGGGAGAGACGTCCAGATGCTTGATATCCGTATCAGTATATAGAAGGGGAAGATGGTTGCTGAGTTGATCTGCGAGATCTTGACAGAAAGTGGGGTCAGTGCCTTCATTGTAGTTTCGAAGTGGAACACTGGAGCGACGTGGTCGCATTGAGTGAGTCATGGGGGTCGGTTGATGTTGTTGATCGGAGTGATAGATCTCCATGAGGGTGTTGGGTAGAAAGGGACGTTGTGGTCTGTCAGCTTTCCGAAAGGTGTGGTGGTTAGAGAATTCAGAGTGCGTAGAGAGTGATTGTAGCCATTGTAGTAGCGACATGTTTGGTTGAATACTCAGGGTAGCAGTCGGTTGGGGAGATGCATACACTTCGACGATGGCAAGAAGAACCTTGCGGAGATGAGGAGTTGGATCTTTAGAGAGTAAGGTTAATGCCTGAGGGGTGGAGATGTGGCAGTGTTGTTGAAGAACAACTGCCCAGTCATGGCGTTGTTGCAAGGTGGCAAGCATAGTAGTTGAGTGGAGGAGGCGTTGATAGAGATGGTGGACATAGTGGTCCCATGAGTAGTTGCCTTGCGTGCCAAGACATACGCACACCTCCGTGTTGGCTTTAAGTGGAGTAGAGGAAGGGTTGAGAAAGAATCGTCCCGACGCGTCAAAGCTGAGTTGGTTAACGCTGGGGTCCCAGACCCATTCATTCGCCCTGGCAAGCAGGAATGGAGTGTAGATGGGGTCGGGAAGGGGGGTTGCCGTTACAATGGTTGATTGTGGGAGTTGGAGAGAGTATTTCCCTTGCTGATCAGGAGAGGTGAAGGGAGCCAGGGTGTCCTCTGAATGTGTCCATCCCAAATAAAAGCCCACAAATATGCGATGTCGATGTGCTGGGATAGATCGCCGTAAGAAGAGCCCTTGTTCCCCTGGAACGATAGAGGAAGGTTGAGTAGTGAAGTAGGACGCAGTGAGTTTTAGGCTTCGGGCCGCAACACGAAAGAGGGAGGGATAGAATGTTCCGGGCGTGTAAGGAGTCGAAGAAATGTAATATTGAGCCGCCTGTTCTGTGAGAGGAGGGAGAGAGGAAGAAGAGAGACGTCGATATAGACTGGCACGTTGTAATGATGTGGAGTAGTCTGAGATGGTGATAGCACTGCCAGAGTCAGAGGTGACCTGGACGGGGAGAGGATGTTGCTCCTCTGCCACAGCATCTTGTAGGTCGGCTATTTTGGAGCCGAGGGTTGCGAAGATTGCGTCGTCGCTCCTGGAGGTATAAGTTGTCGTTCGACAAGCATCGTGACCAGGTCCGCCAGCCTGTCAATTCGTTCATTCTGCTGCTGTACGATGGCATCCTGTCTTTGCACCATGGCCTCCTGTCTTTGCACCATTTCGTGAATATTATAGGGTTCAGTCACCAGCGCTGTTGATTGTGATGAGACCGTGGAGGGAGTGTTGTCTGCGCGTCGGCTGTCACGTGTGGCAATACTCCTGGAGTCTCGACTGGAGTCATCAGCGGTGCTTGCCGCCTGTCGATAGGACCTTCCTGGTTGTGTAGTGGCCGGCGTCCATGCTGGGGGAGGCATGGACCCGAGACTTCGAACGTAGGCAGAGAGGCCGTACTTAGTAAGCATGTCGTCCGGAAGGACGGTGCCATCCTGGGTGGATTCAACTGTGAACAGAAGAGATCCAATGGTGGTATGATATCGATCGACTTCCCTAGCCGGGTGAAGGGAATGAGCAATTTGAAAAAGGGAGTCTTCATGGTAGGGTAGGCGACTGAGCGCTGGCTGTGCATTGGTGATGGCAAGAATACAATGGCCAGTTCTGTTCAGAAGGCCTGGAAGCATAACAGATGACCCGTCGCCGAAGTCGGGGTGTTGTGGCCAGTTCCGGAGAGCAATGTATTCGGCTGGAAGAGTGCCAGGTTGACTGTAATGATTCAGTAGGTCTTCGGCGGTGAGATGCGGAGGAATCTGAATGGTGGAGTAAAAGACGCGTGGAGTGACATGACACGCTTGACCATAAGGATGTGGAGGGAAGTTGGGGATAGCTGCTGACGTGTAAAGATCCCACGTGTGTTCGCCAGTAAAGATGAGAGCCGGGTTACGATGGCTGAGGATGTTGTCGATAACATTATAGCTGCCATGTGGCGTCTTCTGAAGTGATATCCATTGTGGACCTGTCTCCCTCCGTCTAGATTGTACTGCTTGTTTGACGTTGTCAATGACACCTGGGAGACACCTTGGATGAAAGTAAGCTATTTGAACGGGCCCTGAGGTGCGTATCCCGATTTTGGCCTTGAGTTTCCGTCGATAATGGAGACTGCCTATCCACTGAACAAGAACTAGAAAGGGTTCCCCTTCGGGAAGAAGACCTTGCACAAGGTTTGCAAAGGTATCGCGCCCGTACGCATCACAGTTAGATTCCCCTGGAATGCCTTCACGCGTAACCAACATTTCCCATTTTTTGCTGTAAAGATCAGCTTCATCGGATGTGATCCCTTGAAGAGTGTACGGTGTGCGCTCCCAGAAGACTTTGGAGTTGTGGCACCAAGTGAAGAGAGGGAGAATCGTTGTAGTGCCCCCGACTGTGACTGGGCAAGTGAGAGGGAGCACAATTTCATAGGAGTGAAAGTTGTTTGGATCCCTTAACATCGGGTGTTTCCGTTGTGCTTCAATGAGGGCCGTCCGAATGCCATCAACCGGACTGCCATTGGTTTGAGGCAGATATGAGTAGTAACCTGCAGCCATAAGGCCATTGCATATCTGATACATGAGGGAAGTGTTGTTTGTGTCCGAAGCCATCGGGTCCAGTTGGTGCCGAATGCCCGCTATAACGACCATATTAACCGTTTTCGATTGCTGATGCCGAGTGATGAAGACTGTGTGTCCTGCAGATGGAGAGGCGACTGGCGGAACCACCGCCATTGCGTCTTCTGGTGCGACTGATGCTGCATCAGGTGGGACTAATGGTGATTGAGAAGCGGGGACAGGAGTGGACACTGCACTATTGGGGAAAATAGGGTGTGGACCGCCCATTGCTGGTGCTGCCATGTTGATATTGTCATATGTTACACGAATGGCGAAGGATCCATCCGAGGTAAATGTGGCTGAAATGTCAAGCAACTTGGCATGTGGGTGACTAGTTGCCTCATGCGGAAGAGGGAAGACCTCCGTTTTGTTGCCGGTACCTGAATTGTGGAAGTGTGACACCGCGAGTATCACTGGGGCTGTGCAGCCAGGCGTGTTGAGCGTGAGCATGACTGCTGCGTCGAGTCCTGTTTGAGTTTCGATAGTGGAAGACACAATTGCGAGGTAGAATGCAAAGAGGTGTTGGACTTGTTGTTGATAGTTGCTGCCAATGGCCGGAAGCTGCTGATCGGCGTTGCGCAGCGACTGAAGAATGCTGGCATGAAGGGAAGAGGAAAGCGCCCCTTGCTGAAGCAAGAGAGTTGTAGTATCCATCATCGCGCGTTTGAAGGGTAGGGTGGATGACGACGGGGGGAGACCCATGTTGAAATGCGTGAGGCGGTCGGAGCCTGTACGGAGAAATTGCCGAAGAATGTTGGCCGCGAAGAGGGCAGACCCAGATTGAGGAATCATAATAGTCATTGCAGTGGAAGCATGGCGCATCACGCGCGTGTAGATATTGGGAGCCCCCGTGATGGGGTTGATGCTGATTTGATCTGTGGCGACCGCGGTGCCAAGATACATAGCCGGCTCTAAGTGCTGGTCCACGTGGGCCCCTACCCCTGACAGAGACCCGTATGGAAGGGGTGGAACATATCCCGCGTTCCATTGATCTACTGGGCCAAACTGAGTTACTAGGGTGTTCCTCCTGGAGACAAACCAAAGTGAGGTGCGGAGTTCATTTGGACCATTCCCACCTAGTCGTGATAACCATGTGAGTGTGTCCTGTTGTGCTGCCGCACTCATCTGCTGTACATAGTCGAGGGTTTGAAGGTAGGCCGTAAATGCTTCGACCGAGACAGTGTTGTAATCAAAGTAGTGATCTGGGACGAGGGGGGCAAGAGCGACTACATGTGGTGAAAAGGCCTGCAGTGGAAGAGGCTTGTAGTGACTATCGTTTTGCACATGAGACAAGGCTTCATTAAGCAATCCGTAAAAGGCAGACGAACGTAGCCGTGTATGAGGATGTAGATAGACAGAGTTGAGAGACTCAAAGATGAGTAAATTCCCTTGTAGGCGGTGTGATCTTTGTAGCTCACTGATGAGAGGATGATTGGACTCTGAGAGGTTGGTGCGATGCCCATAGAGTAAGTCTTCACCGGCTCGAGTATTTGCGGAGAGGGGGAGAAGCACACTGCGTTCTCCGTGGACAGCTTTGTGAGCTAGAAGTGTTGGTTTGTTGGTGAAAGCAGTGATGAGGATGCGGAGCATATCGAGCTGTGAGCCCAGATCATACAAGAATGCAAAATTCCCCAGAGGGGAGCCTCCTGATTGTTGTAGCCATGGGTCATCGGATTTGTTCGTTGATACGCATGTTAGAAATGCTAGAATGTGCTGTTCGAGGAGCATCCCCTCATTGAGAGCTGTATACGCAATAGGAAGGTCGTTGACAAGAATGGTACATTCACGTAGTCGCTGAAGAGCAGCTTGACAAGTTTGTGTGACAGAAGCGATGATGTTCGCATCCCAGCCTCTGCCAGCAGTTGAAAAAAGGAGTTGCAGGCTGGATGGGGAGCCCTCGATAAGCCCATCATCCATGAGATCTGCTGCCCACCGTATCCATGCGAATGGTTCAGCATCGGAGCGTCGGAAGGGGTTTAAACCATTGACTTGAGTGGCTGTGTTGTCAAACGTGATCCTCGTGGAGGCATATTGACACGCTACCATATCATCATTCCCATGCGCCCCTTTGCTCGCCGCAATGGTTTTGAGGAGGGGGGAGATGAATAACTCAACCCGTACTGCAGGCATTGCGATGTCATCGCCGTGGGTAGCCGAGTCCGCGAGAAGGTGAATATCAGGTGGAAGGGGAGGTATGTGTATCTGTGTCAGTTGCTGCGTTTGGGCCTCTGTAGCAGTTGCTGCTGCAAGTTTATTGAGATCCCTCATGGAGTCATGCGGAGCACTGAGATCGTCTGAGGATCGTTTGGAGCTGTTCACATGGGCCTTGGGGCCCCTTTTCGTGGAGGGTGGTTGTTGCGTAGATGCAGTGGAGTCAATGATCCACTGTGATCTCGTAGAAGGTGGGAGCTGAGGACTGGAAGTCGTCGTACTGGAGGAACTGGAGGAACTGGAGGGAAGGGCAGTCTGTGGAGCAGTGAGAGTGCCCCGAGCGTCCAGAAAGAACACTGATTCATGGGAACTAGAGGAGGATGCTGCAGAAGATGTAGCCGGGGATGGAATGGGAGACTTGGCATCTTCGTAGGATAGTTCAAAGCACAGACGTGGGCAATGTGGTAATCGAAAAGTCTCAGCGGCCTGCGAACGTTGTTGTTGAAATAATGGATATGCCAGGATGAGATCCTGTGTCCAGTATTTAACACTGTTGTAGCCTGGGTGACTGAGACCGCCATCAAGCACGGTGCCAAGTTGAGAGGAATGAAGGATGTAATGACAGATGGCAGATTGAGACACAAGTTGCTTGAAGAAGCTGTGAGCATCAATGGCAGCAGTGGGGGCTGAAAGATGTGCTCTTGCCATA
>Ga0136641_1000771_pt1 | contig 13568 bp, 10 predicted proteins | sample EliLak1302023Y_FD_115312 | JGI IMG/M metagenome (GOLD analysis project Ga0136641, IMG submission 115312) | Freshwater microbial communities from Elizabeth Lake, Yosemite National Park, California, USA - 13020-23Y | ecosystem: Environmental > Aquatic > Freshwater > Lake ...
ATCTTGGTGTTGGAATTGCAAACTTACGTGCACAAGAATTTTATCGAAAGCTAGGTTTTACTGAGTTGCACCTTCAAGGTGATGCCTTGTTTATGGGCAAGGTCTTAGAGTAAAACTCCGTCAAACACCAGGAAAGGAAGTTATGGCACTCCGTTCACATCAGGCACGAGCATCGATGCTTTCTGCAATCTGTGACACCATATTGCCGAGTCTTAATCCACCCTCACTCAATAGCTCGGAGGCTCTTAATTTTTATTATGCGGAAGGTGCGATAGCTCGCGGAATAGACAAGGTAGTTATCGATGCATTCCCTGCTTTTGATGCGCACGTTAAAGCTGCTGTCGAAGCACTTGTTGATCGATTATCAAATGATGGATTTGTTGAAGCTGACTTAGCAACAAGGACGACGCAGTTGCTTGAAGCAAGTGAAAGTAATCAGGTACTTCGGCTCGGTGCTCGGCAAATCAAATCTATGGTGCTCGGTATCTTTGCGAACGCTGTTGATGTTTCTGGCCACAATGCAATATGGGAAGTGATTGGTTACCCTGGCCCGGCAACGCCTCCACCGACGGCTGTCCAAGCTCCAAAGCGCATCACTGTTGAAGAGATAAATGAGAGCACCACAGACTTATCGGCCGACGTTGTCATCGTTGGGTCAGGAGCGGGTGGTTCGGTGATTGCCGCACGGGCAGCACAAGCAGGGTTGAGTGTTTTAATTCTGGAGCTAGGCGGATATCAGAATGAAGCGGATTTCCGACAGATTGATTCGTTAAGTCTGAGCATGTGGTGGCGTCAAGGATCAATGTGGTCAGATAGTGGCCAAATGGGCGTGCTGGCCGGATCGACTTTGGGCGGCGGGACCGTAATTAACTCTATGGTTTGCCTTAAAACACCACAATCAATCCGCGACGAATGGGAAGAAGCGGGACTACAAGGAGTTGCTGGGCCAGATTTTGATCACTACACGGATACGGTCTGGGAACGCCTGGAGGTCAATACTGACGCAACCGTCTATAACAACAATACGCGTTCCATGATTGCTGGGTTATCTGCCTGCGGATATGCCCATGAACGGCTACCTAGAAATGCTGCAAGGGCAGACACGGCAGAGATGTGCGGCTATTGCAACGCTGGCTGCCAACAAGGTTTTAAACGCTCAACTCTACGGACATATCTAGAAGATGCTCAGGATGCTGGCGCTAAATTCATCATTAACTGCAATGTTGAATCGATTACCTCGCAGGCAGGAAAAGTAACGGGAGTAATAGCAGAAGTCGCTACGCCACATGGCCCAACCACAATTTCAGTGAAGGCTCAAGCAGTAGTCGTTGCTGCCGGTGGGATTGGTTCGCCCGGCTTATTGCTTAAATCAAAAATTGGTGGGCCGCAGGTCGGCAAGAACTTACGGGTGCATCCAGCATGGATAGTTACCGGCGTTTACGAGGAGCCAATTGAAGCTTGGCATGGCCAGATCCAATCAGCGGCTAGCTTTGACTTGGTTCAGGCAGTTGGCGAACATGGATTTCTTGTCGAAAGCCTCACATTAAATCCAGGAACCTGGGCTTCACAATCGCCTTTTACTGACGGGCAGAACGCTAGAGACCAGCTCCGCAAATTACCTTATTTTGCGACTTGGCATGGAATTTCGCATGATCATGGCAGTGGTGAAGTGTTCTTAGATGAAGATAATCGAGAGGCGCTGAACTGGAGCCTTAAAGATCCGATTGATTTTCAGGTGGCTCAACGTGCTCATATAGAACTAGCGAAGATGCACCGCGCAGCTGGCGCAACAGAGATCTTTACATTTCACTGGAATGATCTGCGCTGGCGAAAAGGAGAAGACTTTGAGGAATATCTTCAGGCGCTAACAGATGCACCAGCAGAAAGCTATACCGGATATTCCGCTCACCAAATGGGCTCATGCCGGATGGGCACTGATCCTGCCAGTTCAGTGGCAGATGGTTGGGGTCAACTCCATGACGTTAAAGGTGTGTGGATTGGTGACGGTTCTGCACTCCCATCTGCACCTGGCGTCAATCCAATGATTACAATTATGGCCCTAGCGGAGCGAACTGCACATGCGTTGATTAAAGATCTGCCGACTGATAAGTAGTTTTCCTCAACCCCAAATAGGTGGTCGATCCGAACCGAGATCTATATTGACAACTTTTGTTGCACTGTATTCACCTAAAGTTTCCACACTTAATTCCCGGCCGAACCCGCTTCGCTTTACTCCCCCCATAGGAGCGCCAGCCGGCAGATCAAACCACTTGTTTACCCAAATAATTCCAGCTTCAAGCCCTGCCGAAATCTTATGAGCACGTTGTAAGTCATTAGTCCATACACCGGCGGCAAGGCCATACCGAGTGTCATTTGCACGATTAACGGCATCATCAATATCGGTAAAGGTTTCTGCAACCGTTGCCGGTCCAAAAACTTCGGTTCGAGAAATTTTGCTACTGCCCTCAGGATCAAAAATCAGCGTTGGTGCAACAAAGAAACCACTTTGATTCACTACCGGCAGGTCAGGGGTTACTTCCCCACCCAAAAGTATTTGTACACCCTCTTCTCTGGCGCTTCGAAAATGATTCAATACATTTGTTTGGTGAACCTTAGAGACCATCGGACCCATTTGTGTTAGCGGATCTAACGCATCGCCTATCTTGATTTTACTCGCAGTATCAATAAACCGATCCAGAAATTCCGTAGCGATATCCGAATGCAACAAGAGTCTAGATGAAGCGATGCACGCCTCACCGTTTGCTAAATAAATTCCGGTAATTGCATCCCAAACGGCGTTTTTAAGGTTGGCATCGGGGCAAACAATCATGCAACTCTTTCCACCTAACTCCATAAGTGACGGGGTCAAGTTTTTTGCCGCTGCTTCCATAATGCTCATTGCTGTTTGTGGTCCACCAGTTAAAGTTATTTTTGAAATATCTGGATGCGAAACAAGAGCTGCACCAGATTCTGAACCAAACCCTGTGAGAACATTTATTACACCTGGTGGAAGTAGATCTGAAATCAGCCTAATAAATTCCAAAACGCTGGCAGATGCATATTCGGAAGGCTTAATAACAAGCGTGTTTCCGGTTGCAAGCGCTGGTGCGATCTTATTCGCCAAGGTAATTATCGGTGAGTTCCATGGAATGAGTGCTGCAATAACCCCCAGCGGTTCTCTCAGGGTGTAGATGAGCGTGTTGGGATCCTCAACAGGTATTTGATCACCACGAAAATCTCTGACTATCCCAGCAAAATATCTGAAAATACCGGCAGTTGCTGGGATATCGGCTATATAAACCTCGCGGACTGGTCGGCCATTTTCCGTTGGAAGCAGGCTAGCCCACATCTCTTCGTGCGCACTCACGCAGTCGGCGATCGAATCCAGTATCTCCTGTCTGGTCCCAAGAGTTGATTGCTTCCAACTGGCAAAAGCCTTTCGTGCGCTTTGTACGGCGAGCTCAACATCCGCAGGAGTGGCCTGCGGCAGATCTGTCCAGACCTCGCCGGTACTGGGATCTACGATTTCAAATCGCTCAGTACTTTTTCTCCAGTCACCAGCAATAAACATTTCGTATCGCCACGTAGGTACGTACTGATTTCTTTTACTTTCGTGAGTGCTCACTTAGCGCTCCATCATTTAGTGATTGATCTTGTTGTAATTGACTTATTGGGCCAGATTTATGAAGACGCCTTTTGATTCGGTGAATTCGTCGATAGCAAAACCACCCATCTCTCGTCCCCAACCGCTCATGCCAAATCCACCCCAAGACCCTCCTGGATCAATTAATGGAAGTTGATTGATAAATACTGTTCCAGCATGAATTTTATGAGCTAATGAATGTGCCGAAACTAAATCTCGTGTCCATATAACAGCGGCTAATCCAAAATTGGTGTCATTAGCTCGTGAAATGATCTCATCATCATCGCTATAGGTCATGATGGAGAGCACTGGACCAAAAATTTCGTCCCGAGCGATAGTCATATCGTCTTTTACATTCGCAAAAACGGTGGGCTCAAAGAAGTAACCACCTTCGTAGCCGGCAACAGAGGAACGCTCACCACCAGTAACAAGTGTTGCGCCTTCTGCAATCCCGCTTGCTACATATTTAGCTACACGATCAATCTGATCTTGAGAAATGAGTGGCCCCAAATCAGTTCCCACTTCAACGCCAGCGCCAATCTTTAATCCCGCGGCTGCGCGAGCAATTTTCTCCGTGAATTCATCTCCTCTAGATTTATCAACAAAAAATCTGGTGTAGGCACCGCATGCTTGACCGGTATTAAAGAGCGCACCTTGCAGGTTACCAATAACGGCAGCATCGATATCTGCATCTTTTGTAATGATGCTTGGCGCTTTTCCACCAAGTTCTAAACTCACGCGCTTCAAATTCCCACTAGATGCTCGAACAATATCCTGTCCTACTTCGGTAGAACCCGTAAAGGAGATCTTGTCGACACCCGAATGACTCACTAGTGCTTTACCGACTTCCGGACCACCCGTAATGCAGTTCAAAACCCCGCCAGGAAGTCCAGCTTCCTGGCACAAACGTGCCAGATGAAGCGTTGAGAGCGGAGTTTGCTCCGCTGGCTTAAGTACCACCGCATTGCCGCAGGCTAGCGCTGGCGCAAGCTTCCATGCAGCAATTGCTAACGGGAAATTCCAAGGAGTGATTAGCGCAACCACGCCGATTGGTTCACGCCGGGTGTAGTGGAGAGAGTTTGGAATCGAAATTGAAGAAACTTTTCCTTCAATCTTGGTGCACCAACCCGCATAATAACGAAAAACTTCTGCGGCCAACTGAACGCTTACATATCGAGAAATCCCTAAAGTCTGACCTTGGTTTTCAGTCTCTATCTGCGAAAGTTTCTCTGCATCACGTTCGATCAGTTCCGAAATTTTCCAAAGGATACGACCACGGGCATCTGGGCTCATTGATTGCCAAGCGTCACTTTCGTACCCATGTCGCGCAGACGCTACTGCGTCATCAACATCGGCTTGAGTGGCTTCCGGAAAATTAGCTATCACTTTTCCAGTCGCAGGATTAAAAGCTTCTGAAGTAGCGCTGCTTGAAGCAGATTTCCATTCATTGCCCACAAACATCAGCGTTGAATCTGTCATGGTTTACTCCCTCTATCGGTTAATAGAACTATTTTTCACGTACCTAAACTTTTTACTTCAATTTACTCCACCTTTTAAACACAACTCAATGACAACTTTTTTCCTCTGATGGCGGCACATCGAGTGCCGGATTTTCATCAAAAAAGCCATTAGGAAGCAACATAAATCCGGCACGCTCTACTGGCATAACCGGCCAATCTTCTAGTCGAGGAATATGAGTTACGCCAAAGTTATACCAAACGACCACATCAGTATTTTCAATCGAGCGATTTGCCTGTGTCCAGGAAGGTAAACCTTCAGAAGTGCTGGACTGGTTTGGAAAATCCCCAGCCGGTCGAGTTTCTTGTGGTGAATACGGCGTAACCCACACATTCTTTTCTGCAAACCTGCCGCGTGAGCGGATCGGTGCCGGATCCTGCGCCAAAATCGTCGCCGAAGCCCAGCCAGGAAGCAGTTTATATCCCACTGGCGTGCCCGCTCGATTTAATTTATTGGGATTCACGACCACCCAAGATCGTGCCACTTGCGGATCAGTTGTCCTGATCCCGTCCTGTTCGTGCGCGAGCAGTGTTTTCCGAATCGTGAAAGCGCTACCTGTTGGGTTTAATTCGCCCACCGGGATCTGCTCAGATTGAACTTCGTACACAGAATTGTTCTGTCCATCTATATCAAAATCTAACCTGAAACCAAATATGTGTTGATGAAACCCCGCAACAATTTCATCCGATAGTCTGGTTGAACTTGGCGTAATCGCTCCTGGCTCTGTGGAACGGGTTTGAAGAATGCCAGTAAGTTTTACTTCCACAGAGATAGTGCCATCTTGATGAAAATACCAGAACACTCCATACTCATAATTACCCACAGTATGTATCGCGCTGACGACTAGTCGTCGAGATCGACGAACTTCTGTCTTTCCAGTTACCCAATCCTGATGTTTCCAAAGAATTCCATCATCTTCTTCATGAATACATATGGCATTAGGAATTGTGTATGGCTCACCATTTTCATCCGACAAAACTGCATCGAGATAAATAATTTCTCCTAAACAATCACACCCAAGGACTAAAGAGTTGGTGAGTTTTCCCAACCCAAACTCTCCGATATCAAATGCGCCGCGCCAATTGTGGGCTGGATCAGCATCACCGTAAGGAACAATCATTTCTGCCATCGAAGCTCGGTGCAAAATTGATCGATCCACACCCTTATCAAAATAAGAAATTTCGTGAAGCACTATTCCTTCGAGTGGGTGAAGGCTGATACGCATCTTCCATTTTTGCCAACTCAGTTGATGATCAAGAATAGTGATGCTCGAACCTTCGGGTTGGGTAATTTCAATTGGTTTTATGTCGTCTCGAAATTTTTCTACGACATCAGGAGTGTAATTTCCAGAATTAACAGGTATTGGCTTAGCCCCAAAATCATAGACATCCAACACTTCTTGGGTCGTCAAATCAACAATTGCCAATACGCCTTCAACCGGGCGCGCATAGCCGTTATCGTCAGGAAATAACCGTGACCAACAAATTGCTCCGGCTAAGCGGCGACCTTCGTATTTAACAAATCCCATATTTGCGACAGCCCAAGGGTCAATTTGTAAAAATTCTGTATCAGTGATACCCCGTTCCGCCATAGCGGCGAGCCATTTCTCATCCGACTTTATTAAATCACCAAGAGATTCAAATTCTGCAATGAGCATCGGTGCTTGTCCAGTTTCTGGGCGCTCACACGATTCGATTATCTTTGTTTTTAGATTGATATAAATATCAAACGTCTCGCCCGTTTTACGATCAATCACCATGGTTCTAGAAATTCGGGCGGTCGATGAAAGTGCCTTACCATTTTCAAAAAGAAACATCGCGGCAATGCCGAGTTCCTCACCTACTAGACCACTTCCTCTGATGACGTCATTGGTTGTTCGAATTTCGTCCTCTGATAAGGGGTCTAGTAAATGTTTAGGCACGTGTTTCCTTTCAAACTTTGCGACAGAACTTGGATTAAGACTCTACATTACCTAATGTTTCTTCGACCGTTGCCAGTGCCTCTGGGCGTTTCTTGGAAAGATATGTCACCACACCAATTCCCATGATTAGCCAAGCAACTACCAGCCAATTTGACCATTGGTTTGGCCATGATGGCAGTGGAACATAGTTTTTATATAGCGGAATCAAGAAAGCAATGCTTCCAATTGTAGGAAGCACGCCGTGAAGTAACACGTTGAATGCAGCTCCATCCTTTGCCGCTTTTTTCCGGTAAAAGCCGATACAAGCGATGCAACATGTGATGTACACCAGGACCACGGCAACACCAATTGTTAAACCAAGAATTGTCAGGCCCGTGATTGGATCCCACACAAATCCGAAGATCAACGCGATAATGATTCCAGCACCTATCTGAGCTAAAACACCAAGTTGAGGTGTCTGATGTTTTGGATGCGTTTTTCCAAACAGCTGAGGAAGTACACCCGCACGTGACATCGCGTACATCACGCGTGAACCAGTGTTGATTGCGGCCCCGCCATTGGCGATGATGCCGTTAATGAGCGCCAGGGTAAGGAGTACAGATGCACCGCCCCAGAACTGCTTGCCAACAGTTGCAATCAGGTTTGGATCGGTCGTTGCGGCCTTAGTGAATCCGTCAAAGCCGATTCCTACGATCCAGGCATATGTCAGGATGATGTACCAGACTCCAATAAGGATCAAGGCAATAAACATGGCACGTGGGATTGTGCGCTTGGGATCCTTCGCTTCTTCTCCAAAGGCTGCTGCACTTTCGTATCCAAGCAGCGCAGTAATTGCTAAGACAACACCTTTGAATAGACCATTCGAACCCATAACAGAGTGTGCTGGGTTAAATACTTCCATGGTGTTGTGGTTGCCCACCTTAAGAATCACGAAGATAGCAAAGACGAGAAAGAGCGTTATTTCATAGGTGCCGAGCACCAAAGTTGCACCTAATGAGAACTTTACGTCCCGATACGTCAGGGCCAAGAACACTCCGGCAGTGATGAAGACCCAAACAACCCAATGAAGATTGATTCCAAAATAGGTATTAAAGAAATCCCCAACAATGAAGGAGGAGAGCAGGAGGATCAGCGGCGTCACGAGCGGTTCGATTATTAAAAGAAGCCAACCAACCAGAAATCCCATATGCCTTCCCAATCCCGCAGATACATATCCGTAGAGACCACCGGCGGACGGAATTTCTTTAGCAAGCTGTCCAATGCTTAAGGCCACTGGAATCATTGCAATAAGCGAAAAAATCATTACCAGAGGCAGAGTCGGCCCAACGAATCCAGCCGCTACTAAGACAGTAAAGGCTAATGAGACTGCAGGTGCCATATGAGTTACAGCTTGAAATACAACTTGCGGCAAGCCAATCGAGTTGTGTTTGAGCGTGCTGTGATTTTCTGACATGTTCCCTCCAAGTTTCGAATTTTTCTTCCACGCCAAGGTACAACATGGGTGCGGGCACTACAAGACTTGTTTTAGATTATTCTGAAGTTATTTTTTAAGCTAGAAATTATTTTCAGAGACAAATCTGCTCTTCCTCTATTAGATTATCGTCATGCAACCAGATTTAAGTACCTTTAAAAACCATTACATTGACACAAGCGTGGGTCAGTTACATTACGCAGAACAGGGGATGGGAAAGCCAATACTCCTCTTACATCAAACGCCACGTTCTTTTGATGAATTTCGGGAATTGATCCCACTACTTGCGCGTGACAATCGAGTTATCGCCATGGATATGTACGGCTTTGGTCGAAGCACAAAATTTCCGACCCCACATTCGATTGAACAGTATGCAGAAGGTGCGATTGCGCTCACGAAAGCGCTAAAGCTTTCACGGATCAACCTGTTAGGACACCACACCGGATCTCTTGTTGCACTTGAAGTAGCGGCTACACAGCCTGATTTGATCGAAAATCTTATAATCTCCTCACTCCCATTTACAGATGCAGCGTATCGTGAAGCCCATAAGGATGGCGAAGGGGTTGATGATGCGATCACGCAACCGGATGGTTCCCACTTGGTGGAATTCTGGGCCAAACGCACTCCACTTTACCCACCATCGCGGCCAGATTTACTCAATCGCTTCATTCACGATGCTCTAAATTTTGGATTAGATCCAGTCGAAGGACATCTAGCCTGTGCTCGATATGTGATAGAAAATAAAATATCTCGAGTGGTTTGTCCCACGCTCGTGATTGGATCTGGCAAAGATCCTTATTCCTATCCGCAGGTTGATCAAGTCTGCGCCAGTTTGACGAATTCGGCTAGGGTTGAAAAACGAATCATCGATCAAGGCATGGTGCCGTTAATGGAAATGTATCCAGAAGAAGTTGCTACGGTCGTAACAGAGTTCTTAGCGGGAGTCTCGTGATTATTCGTTGGCAAAGTTTTGTAAATAGTGAAGTAAATAAACCCTACATCGATCGATTGCACGATTACCTGAATTCAATCGCCGCCCCTGGAAATCAGGTCGAGATTGTAGAAATGTATCCACCGGCAAGAGATTTTGGGCGACTGCAGGAATTTCGATGTGCACAAACAGTCGTAAAAAACGCTATTCAAGCCGAACGGGACGGTTGCGGTGCTTTTGTTATCGGTCATTTTCAAGAATCGGGGCTCTATGAGGCGCGCGCATCATGCACTATTCCAATCACGGGAATGGGAGAAGCAACACTTTTGTGGGCTTCGCATGTCGGTCGAAGGATTGGCCTAATTTCACTTGACGATGCCTTTGAAGTAATTCATCTAGAGCAGATGGAGCGATACAGCCTTCTGAGTAGGTTGGCCGGGATCAAAGGAATCAATTTTGCGGTGGCAGACTTTGCAGCAGCTTTTGATGGTGAAGAAAGTGCCTACCAACGAATCGTTGCAAAGTTCTCCGAAGCAGCTCGCGAATTGATCGCACTGGGGGCTGATGTCCTAGTCCCAGCGGGTGGATTATTTGGATTACTGACCGCAGATAAAGTTGGCTTTGCTGTTGATGGCGCACCTGTCATTCCGTGCACACCAATAACTTTGGGATGGGCTGAGATGTCGTTAAAACTGCACACGAATCAAGGCCTTGCTCCAAGCCGTGGCCCAAGCTTTGCACTATCAACTGACCGGGCAATTCAGGACTTTCTCACCGAAGGCCCCTAGGTGAAATCACAAGCAATAATTCTCTCTGGGGCTAATTCTTACGAAATTGGCAAATTTAACGATCCGCAAAACCTAGGAACCGAACTAGAGCTAGTCGCCTCCCCTATCGCGCCACTCGACCTCCAAATAATCGCAGGTGATTTTCCACTTATTGGCGGTTATCCGCTAATCACCGGCGTCTCTGGTGTGGGCAAAAGTGCTCAGGGTAAAAATTTCTTTGTATTTTCTCAAGGAGTCGGTGGCGGCTTTCAAACCCCTGGCGTTCATCGCCAATTCTTTTGCTACCCAGATTCAATAATTTTTCCACTACATCCATCGGTGGATCCCATTGCAGCGAGCGCCGTAATGATTTCGCACCTAACTGCGTATTCGATTATTCACGATGTATTTTGCGCCAAAGCAGGTGATTCCATTCTTATCCTGGGCGCAAACGGATCCCTAGGGAAGTCATGTATCGCAATAGGCCAAAAACTTGGGCTCGAAGTTTTTGCAGCTTCAAGAGCTGGGGCAGATATCAATGGTGCAACCGGAATCGCTAATGATGCAATCGGGACCGAATTTTTAGTCAAGCACGGAAAAGAATGTGACTTTGTGATTAATCCTCTTGGTGGTCCACTTTCTGCAGCTGCGCAATCTGTTTCTGCACCACACTCTACACATGTGTTGGTGGGAGTCAGTGCTCATCCAGCGTTAGAGCTCATTGGTCCATTGATGATTGGCAAAGCTCAAAAATTTGTTGGATTTAATCTCATGACAGTACCGTTATCTCGAATAGGAGAAATGGTCGAGATGACATGTGATGATTTACTCAACGATGTAATACCGAACCATGGAATAGAAGTCGAAGCGATTACACGTTACTCGATTGCGGACGGCAGATTGGCAATCAAAGATGCACAGCAAAATAATTCTAGAGTAATTCTTACCAGTACTTAATTAGTATTCTCTATCAGACGCAATTTTGAGAATTCTTCAGAAATAGTTTTTGCTGTTTCAACTAAGTTAGGAATGAATTTTTCTAGATTCACTTCAGAAATCGGTGAAGACATAGCGACTGCTCCAATTACTTGACGGTTGCTCGGCAATATTGGGGCAGCAATCGCTTTCCAGCCGCCAACCACTTCTTCATATTCCGATGCATAGCCAAAGAGTTTTGCCTGATCCAATTTTTCGTTAAGAATCTTTTTTGCTTTACCTTTTTCACTTTCAGATTTTTCAGATTGGAAATCGAGCGCCAGATCAACTAGTTGGTTTCGGTCACGGGCATATGCCATCATGGCTTTACCGCTGGCCGTGCTGTATAAAGGTCGCTCCCCCCAAATTTCGATGGTAGAAATTTTCTTAATAGTCCTAGCGCTGACGACCCGCGATAGGTATCTAATGTTGACGCCCTGCCGAATCGTGAGGAGTGTAGAAATTCCGCTTAGGGCAAATAAATCGAAGAGATAGGGCTCTGCGATAGATCGTAAGTTGCGATACGCCACGATTTCTCCGCTCGCTCCCATCAAGATTTGCCCTAAGTCATAATCGTTATTCCTCCGACTGAGTAATTGCAGTTCCACCAGTTGGCCACATAATCGATGAGTCGTTGACCGGGATAACCCGCTGCGCTCCACTATCTGTTGGAGCGAGAGTCCGGATTCGAAATCGTCAAAGGCTTGCAAAATCGCTGAAGCCTTTGCTAAGACTGATCGAGTATCCTCCACCGGTTTTAGCGCCATTAAGGAATTTCTCACCATTATGACCACTCCTGTTCTATCCCACTGAATGGGATAATCATAATTCGAAATTGCTTGACTCGACCATTTCTGACTGTTTCACTTCGTTGTACTGCCAAGCGCGGGGCAGCAGAATTTTGACTAGTCCGCGAAGGAAAGGCATCAAATGAAAAGAAAGTCACTTCTTAGCGGAGTAACTGCCGGACTGGTCCTTGTGAGTTCAGTTCTAGCAATTTCTACCGCATCCATTTCGGCTGGAGCTCCTGCATTCTCTGGTCGCGAAGCACTTTTACCAGTTGGATACTCCCAACCTACAAAGAGTCAGAAATTGCGCTTAGCCTACCTAAATCCAGTCGGTGGAAATGAAGCCTTGGATGCAATTGGAACAGCAATGCAAAAAGCAACAGTAAAGCTGGGCGGAACATTTGTGAGCCTTGATGGAAAAGGTAGCGTTGATACCCAGGTCAGCCAACTTCAGCAACTCGTTGCACAAAAAGTTGATGGGATCCTCGTCTTTGCTCTCGATCCAAATTCAATGAAGCCAGCGCTAGCTCAAGCAAAAGCCGCTGGAATCAAATTGATTTCGATTGATGAAAACTTTACGGATAACAACATTGGATCTTATGACAGCCAAATCATGCAACGCCGAGGCGAAGCTGCCTTCATTGGTGCTCAGAAGATGACAGCACTAGCCGGTGCTGGAGCAACTGTCGGAACCATGGACTTTGCTATCGCAGTTCCATCGATCGTTTATTCGATTGGGCAAGCCAAGAAGTGGGCAAAAGCATTTGGGCTCAAAGTTGCCGGAAATGCGTCAAACCCATCAGATGACATTGCTGGTGGAACAACTGCCGGAACTCAACTCTTGTCAAAGAATCCAACAATCAAAGGTGTGATCGCTTATAACGATCCATCCGCGATCGGCGCTTCCTCTGCCGCTAAGGCGCTAGGCAAAACTGGCCTTGTCTTCGGTGGACAAAATGGTGGTTCTGATGCTTTTGCAGCAGTGAAAGCTGGAACGATCAACTACACAATCCAGATCGCAGATCCAAGCGTTGGTAAGTACGCTGCTTGGGGCCTATATAACTTAGCCCAAAAGCGTGTTGTGAGAAAATCAGTTCGTGCAGATGCACCAGTTTTGATCACATCAGCAAATGTTGATACCGCCAAAACTTGGGCACAGACCCTAGCGAGCATGTAAGTCAGGAAGATTAAAGAAAACTAGTACGAGAGAGACCATAGTGTCCTTCGATGCCGCTCAAGGTTTGACCTTGCACGGGGAAAATTCGAAGGGCACTATTCTCTTTGACGCGCGCGGAATCAAGAAGGCGTATGACGGAGTTCAAGCTCTCAAAGGGCTAGATTTCACCTTGCGAGCCGGGGAAGTTCATGGCTTATGTGGAGAAAATGGATCTGGCAAATCAACCCTCTTAAAGATAATCTCTGCTCAAATTCTTCCGGATGAGGGAACACTTTCAGTTGGTGGGGATATAGTCCACATGCGCACTCCGAATGATTCATTAGCTGTTGGCATCGGAACTGTTACCCAAGAGCGCACACTTGTCCCAGAGTTAACCG
>Ga0136641_1000773_pt1 | contig 13522 bp, 10 predicted proteins | sample EliLak1302023Y_FD_115312 | JGI IMG/M metagenome (GOLD analysis project Ga0136641, IMG submission 115312) | Freshwater microbial communities from Elizabeth Lake, Yosemite National Park, California, USA - 13020-23Y | ecosystem: Environmental > Aquatic > Freshwater > Lake ...
ATGTTTGGCGAGCGATCGGTGAAGTTGGCTGAGTGGCTCCGCAAGGGGCGCAAGGTCTACGCCGAGGGCCGGCTGCAGGTTGATCTGTATGACTCGAAAGAGGGGGAGAAGCGCGTTGCGCTCGATATCCTCGCGAGCGAAGTCGTCATCGTCGATCGCAATCCTGATGCTGATCCGAACGCGCCACGAGCGCCGCGATCGGCCGCACCGAGCCAGGGTGCTCCAGAAGAGAGCAACCAGTCGGCGCCGAGCGATCTCGACGACCTTCCGTTCTAACCCCAACCACAGCGAATTGAGAGGAGCACACCATGCCTGAGGCACCAAAGCGATTCAAGAAGCGTGATGACAAGTTCGGTGCAGGGCGACGTCGCCGCGTCTGCTCGTTCTGCAGCGACAAACAGGGGTACATCGATTACAAGGAGATCAATCGTCTCCGCCGCTATCTCTCGGACCGCGCCAAGATCGAGCCACGTCGCAAGACGGGCACCTGCGCGCAGCATCAGCGTGAAGTTACCGCAGCGCTCAAGCGCGCTCGGCAGATGGCGCTCTTGCCGTACGCGCCGCAGCACCAGGGCTAGGTCTGGTAAGGGCGCGCACCATGGCGAAGAGCACCGGCCACGAGTTCGACGGGATCACCGCCTATCTAGAGGGCGAATTCCGGCCGCTGGCCGACGCCAAGGTGAGCGTGATGACGCACGCGTTCTTGTATGGCACGGCAACCTTTGAGGGGATTCGCGCCTACTGGAACGCAGACGAGCAGCAGCTCTACGCGCTGAAGGTCACTGAGCACCTGGAGCGCCTGCGTTCCTCGTGCAAGATCATGCTCATGGACCCACTCCCAGACGTGCAGGAGCTCAGGGGGATCGTGGTTGAACTACTGAAGCGCAATGCCTTCAAAGAGGACGTGTATGTACGTCCGAGTGTCTACAAGAGCACCAAGGCGATTGGGGTCAAGCTTCATGGCCTAGAAAACGACCTGTATGTCATCTCAGTGCCGTTTGGCGACTACATCGACACAGCTACGGGCATCCGATGTGCCACCGTGGCCACGCGCCGCACCTCTGACCTCGCCATCCCAGCCCGAGCCAAGGTCGCCGGCAACTATGTGAATAGCGCCTTCTCCAAGAGCGAGGCGGGGTTGAACGGCTTCGATGAGGCAATCGTGCTCACCGAGGCTGGGAAGGTCTCCGAAGGCTCCGCCGAGAACCTCTTCATGGTGCGCGGCGGGAAGCTCATCACCCCTGGCGTCAACGACGACATCCTGGAGGGGATCACGCGGGCGGGGATCATCGAGATTGCCGCCGAGCTTGGCATCGCGGTGGCCGAGCGACAGATCGACCGCAGCGAGCTCTACATCGCCGACGAGATCTTCCTCGTAGGGACCGGTGCACAGGTTTCCCCAGTGATCGAAGTCGATCACCGAAGCATTGGGACTGGGGCGATTGGTGAGATCACGAAGCGGATCCAGAGCCGATACTTTGATGCGGTTCGTGGCAAGGTGCCCGGCTACAAGCACTGGCTCACGCCGATCTACTGATCCCTGCAGAGCCCTTACGGGGTGACGATTGGAACGTCAGCTCCGGTAATGATTTGTACGTCAACCTCACTCGTAGGATCGTCGATCAACGTTGCCTTAAGTCCAAGCAGCCGCTCCAGGAGCGCCAACGAGACTGGCATGCGCTGCTCTGCGCCGTTGTAGACGATGAAGCGGGTTTTGAGTAAACCGATCTCACCTGGCGTAGCTGCCGATGGGGCTGAGGCATTGAGCCCAGATCGCGCTAGTGCCGCCGCAAGAACTCCAGCCTCACCCTTTCGCCCGGTGCCGTTGAGAACCCAAATTCGGGCAGCTTCTCGGGTAATTGCATCCGCTTCACGCTCCGCTTTGGTTGGCTGGGCGGTGAACGCCTGAAAGACAGCTGCGCGAATCTTGGCAATGTCTGGGGTGATGATGTAGCCACGCGCATCGGAACCAACGGTTTGATAGATCGGCGGCGTAAAGACGATGCTGCGGATGCTCCCTGCATCAATCTGGGAAATAAGGTCAAGGAGTAGGGGGAGATCCTGTTGAGGGAAGTCACTCTTGAGAGAGCCTTTGAGTGCGGCTGCAAGGGAGGGGAGGTTGTGGCTGATCGCGGCCATATCACTTTGCGCACGAATCGCAGAGATCACCTGCTGCTGGCGAGCCGCCCGATCAAAGTCAGAACTCCCGTGTCGTGAGCGAGCAAAGATCAGTGCCTCTGTTCCATCCATCGCGTGAACGCCAGAGAGAATGTGAATGCGCTCATGAATGCCATCGGTGATCGGGTATGAGTCGTCACTTACTGGATTTCGTGCTGTTATCCGAACACCACCAAGCGCATCAACGATCTCTTTGAACCCGGAGAAATTGACCATTAGCGAGTAGTCAATCTTCATCCCATAAAAGTTTCCCAACATTTCACGAAGCGCAGGCATTGGGCCGTTGGGGAAGAGGCTCGGATGCCTGCTAGCCGAGGCGTAGTACGAATTGATCTTATTGCCGTACGTTGTGCCGTAGAGTCGCTGTGCGTTGGCGGGTACGGGGAAGTCGACAGTGTCGCGTGGAATGCTGAACATGGTTACCGTTCCATTTACCGGATCAACGCTGGCAACGATTAGCGTGTCGGTGTTGAAGGTAGCGCTACTCCCCCGCTGGTCAATGCCGACGAGCAAGACGTTCAAGCGCTCTTTCCCGTCCCAGCGCGGCGCAGGGGTTGTACCAGGTACTGCTGTGCCTGAAGAGAAAATCCCGCCGACGAGCTCTGAGGCTGTGGCGACGTAACCGCCGGCAACAAGGTGGAGCGACAGGGCGGCAACGAGTGCGATGACGAGTCCCGCAAAAGAGGCGGCGGTTGTTCGCACGCCACTCTCTCGCCGCACGGCGCCACGCCAGGCATCAGCGGAGGCGGCTCCGCGCCAGAACGCGAGCAGGATATTGAGGATGCCTGCGGCGCTCAGGCCGAACGGGGTGATGAGCAGGCCGACAAGTCCAGGGAGGCCGTCGGCGGCGATAATGCCACCGACGAGGGAGAGCAGGAGGGCGGGTGGCGCGAGGAACAGGAGCGCTGCTCGCCAGCGGCGATCGTAGAGGTGTCCGAAGCCCGGGAAAAGCAGCGAAAAGACAGCTGCCGCAAAGGCTGAGCGTCGCGGAGTTTCAGACGGATGGCCCATGAGGCGAACCATACCGCCTCCCGGAGAAGGGGGGTGCCCCCCGTTTGCCATGTGGAGGGTGGCGTGGCACGCTCCTCACAATGTTCAACCCTGTTGATTCGAAGCCTGACCTCATCAGCCTGGAGCACCAGATGCTGGCGCGCTGGCGTGCCGAGGGAACGTTTAAGCGCCTCCGCGCGCAAACGGCTGGAGGGCAGCCCTGGTCCTTCCTTGACGGTCCGATCACTGCAAACAATCCGATGGGCGTGCATCACGCCTGGGGCCGTACGTATAAGGACCTCTTCCAGCGCTTCCGTGCCTCACTTGGGCACGAGCTGCGTTGGCAGCAAGGGTTTGACTGCCAAGGCCTCTGGGTTGAAGTAAACGTTGAGAAAGAGCTCGGACTCACCTCAAAGCGTCAGATTGAGGAACGTGGTCTCGCCGAGTTCATCCGCCTCTGCAAGCAGCGCGTTCTCACCTACGCCGCCCGACAGACTGAACAGTCGATTCGACTCGGCATGTGGATGGATTGGAACGATCCGGCAGATCTTCTGCACCTTCGCGATGCGCTGAGCGCCGCACCGGAGCGAGAGATTGCGATTGCTGGTGCTGCTGGGGCGGTCCGCGGAACGCCGGAGGGCCTGATCGGCCAACTCGGTTCGCCTGAGATTGGTGGCTCGTACTTCACCTTCTCCGATGAGAACAACGATCTGATCTGGAGCTTCCTCGCGGAATGCAACCGCCGTGGCTGGCTGTATAAGGGGAGCGACAGCATGCCGTGGTGCACGCGCTGCGGCACCGGCATCAGCCAGCATGAGATGACGGAAGGATATGCCGATCGAGACGACCCTTCCGCCTACTTCGGCTTCCCACTGGTTGACCGACCCGGTGAGGAGCTCTTGGCATGGACGACAACGCCGTGGACGATTCCGGCCAACGTGGCTGCGGCGGTCAATCCGATACTCGCGTATGAACTCGTGGAGTTTGACGGACGCAAGTTGTGGATTGGCGCCACGCGCCGCGTCGCCGCACTCGGCGGCGGTGCCCCTCGTGCGAAGGTGCTTGAGACCAAGCAGGGGAGTGAGCTGGTGGGGTGGCGCTATCGCGCCACATTCGACGCCGCACCAGCGGTAGCCGCCGCACTTGGTGCAGATGGTGTCGCGCATCGCGTCATCTCATGGAGTGATGTCGGAGCCGAAGAGGGGACGAGCATCGTGCACATTGCCCCTGCCTGCGGAAGCGAGGACCACGCACTGTGCATCACTGAAGACCTCCCAAAGATTGCGCCAATTGACGAGAGTGGTATCTACCTCGAAGGCTTTGACGGACTTTCGGGTAAAGATTGGCTCGTTGTCGCCGATCTCGTCTTTTCCGCGCTCGAGCAGAGTGGCAGCCTCTTGCGCCGAGAGAAGATCACCCACCGGTATCCGCACTGTTGGCGCTGCGCAACGCCGCTCGCCTTCCGACTCGTTGATGAGTGGTTTATCAGCATGGGCGCCACCTACGAGAAGCCGCGCGAGCAGTTGAGTGCCGCCGAGAAGGCGGGAAGCCTGCGCTATCAGATCATGGATGTCGTGGACAACATCTCGTGGCTCCCATTGTTCGGACACGATCGCGAGCTTGATTGGCTCCGCAACATGAGCGACTGGATGATTTCAAAGAAGCGATATTGGGGACTTGCGCTGCCAATTTACGAGTGTGAAGGGTGCGGCGCCGTAGAGGTGCTTGGGTCACGAGCGGAACTTGAGGAGCGCGCCGTTGCAGGGCTGGACGCCCTCGCGGGGCATAGCCCGCACCGGCCGTACATTGATGAGGTACGCATCGCCTGCACCAAGTGCGGCGGCGAGGTGCAGCGCGTCCCCGACGTTGGGAATCCATGGCTTGACGCCGGCATTGTTTCGCTGTCGACCATGCGCTATCGCAGTGATCCCGAGTACTGGAAGCGCTGGTTCCCCGCAGATCTAATCACGGAGAGTTTCCCAGGCCAGTTCCGCAATTGGTTCTACTCGTTGCTGGCCATGTCGACCGTGATGGTTGGGAGCGAACCAACGAAGACCGTGTTCGGCTACGGGCTCGTCTTTGCGGAAGATGGTCGGCAGATGCACAAGAGCTGGGGGAACTCCATTGAATTTGATGAGGCGGCCGATCGCATGGGGGCCGACGTCATGCGTTGGCTCTTCGCTGGCTCGCGCCCCGAAGAGAATGTGCACTTCGGTTGGAACGGCGCGGACGAGGCCCGGCGCAAGTTACTCGTCCTTTGGAACGTCTACGCCTTCCACATTGGCTACGCAAACAGTGCCAACTGGCGCCCTGGCGGCGCTGCGAGCCCAGTGGCCGAGAGGGGCGCCATGGACCGCTGGATCCTCAGCCGTACCGCCGATCTCGTCTCCACTGTGGAGGGGGCACTCCGGGGCTACGACGCCCAGTCCGCCGTGGCACGTCTCGAAGCGGGGATCGATGAACTATCTACCTGGTACCTGCGTCGCTCCCGCGATCGCTTCGACCTCTCCACCAATGAGGCGGATCGAAACGATGCCTTTGCCACCCTTCACGACGCGCTGCTGACGTTGTTGCAGGTGGCTGCACCGATCGCACCGATGCTGACCGACGCCATGTACACCAACCTTGTCGCTGACGGTGCAACTGGGAGCATCCACCTTCAGACATGGCCGAAGGATCGTGTTCAGGGTTGGCGCAACCGGGCCCTTGAGGATTCAATGAGCCGGGTGATTCGCGCCGCCGAACTCGGGCGCTCCGTGCGCAGCGCAGCCGCCATCCGCACTCGTCAGCCGCTCGCGCTTGCTCGCGTCGTCTTCGGTGGCGATACCCCACACGCTGAACTCATCGAGATCCTTGCCGACGAACTCAACGTCAAGGGCATTGAGCCGGTCACCGATGCCTCTGGTCTCTTTGAGCGCAAGGTCAAGGTACTCCTCCCGAAGGTTGGGAAGCGACTTGGCGAAAAATTGCAGGCGGTGCTTGCCGCGGCACGCACTGGCGACGTGGAGTTCCTTGCTAGTGGTGCCGTACGCATTGTGGGCCTTGAATTTGCGCCAGACGAGATCGAGATCCAGGCGATTCCACGCGAGGGCGGCTTCGTTGCTGAGGCCGATGGTCTCGTCGTTGAGCTTGAGACGTCCCTGACGCCAGAACTGGTCGCAGAGGGAGACGTCCGCGAACTCTCTCGAGCGGTGCAGGATCTTCGGAAGCGGGCTGGACTCCAGATCGGTAATGCGATCACTCTCGCTCTGCCTGAATCAGCGCGATCATTGGCTCCGTATACGGAGCAGCTGGCGAAGAGCGTTGGCGCCCGTTTGATTGATTTTGGTGAAGTTGTTGGTGACACCACAGATCAGATTGAGCTCTCGTTCGGCGAAACTACGTTTTCGATCCGCCGGTCTGTCGGATGAGGCGGGCGACACTCGCGCTCATTGCATTCGCGCTGATTGCGGCGGATCGAGGGGTAAAATTGCTTGTTGACAGCATGGATCTAACGTCGCCATTTCAATTGTTCAGGTCATTTGTGCAGATTATCCGTGGCGAAAATCGCGGCGGTCTCTTCGGCATAGTGCAGGGGAGCGCCCCGATTCTGGCAGCCCTGAGCATTGCTGTAGTTCTCGCGTTGGTGATCTACCACGAGCGCGAAGGAGTGCAGCGGATAACCCTGCTCACCGTCGGTATAGGTCTTCTTATCGGCGGGGCGATCGGAAACCTGATCGATCGGGTGGTGCACGGGTACGTATTGGATTTTATTGATGTGGGCGTCGGTGGTCTCCGTTTCTGGACCTTCAACATTGCGGACGCAGGTATCAGTGTAGGCATCCTGATCTTGCTCGTTGATACCTTGTGGCGCTCCCGTAGTACGGTTCGCACATGAGTGAGGCACGTGAACTAGATCTGCCGATCCCGCCAGAGGCAGCGCGACAGCGTGCTGACCGATTTGTTGCAGACCGCAGCGGACTCTCTCGCTCGTTTGTGCAGCGCCTCATCTCCGAGGGCCATCTGACAATGGGCGGTCTCATTGTGCGCGCCAGCGCTACGCTCGTTGCGGGCCAGATACTCCATCTTGTGATTCCTCCTGTGAGCGAAACGACGCTTCTGGCTGAAGATATTCCACTCACAGTGGTGTACGAAGACGAGGATATCGTTGTCGTGAACAAGCCTACCGGGCTCGTTGTGCACCCTGCACCAGGCCATGCAACGGGGACCCTTGTCAACGCGCTACTCCATCATGTTGAAGAGCTGCCGGGGATCGCCGGTGTGGCGCGACCTGGTCTTGTCCATCGACTCGACAAAGACACGAGCGGGCTGCTTATCGTGGCGAAGGGCGATGTAGCGCAGTTGAGTTTGATGGCGCAACTGAAAGCGCGGCGTATCAAGAAAACCTACCTTGCCCTCGTACAGGGATCGGTCGCGGCCGAGGTAGGTCGGATTGAGGCGCCAATTGGTCGGGATCCCAACGAGCGTAAGCGCATGGCGGTGGTCGCAGGTGGTCGCGAAGCAACGACGGGGTACCGCGTTCGGGAGCGATTCCCCGGCTGGACACTGCTTGAAGTGGATCTCATCACTGGGCGCACCCATCAGATTCGCGTGCACTTGACGGAGATTGGGCACGCGATCGCTGGAGACCCAACCTATGGGAACGGCACCAGCCGACGCGGCCCTGATGCAACAATGCGCCTCTTCCTTCACGCCTGGAAGATTGTTTTTGCTCACCCCCGGGATGGGCGTCTGATGCGCCTCGAGGCCGAGCTCCCCGCCGACCTGCAGGCGCCCCTTGATGCGCTACGGTTGCACTCCAGCAGAGGGGAGGGGTGATGGAGCCACAGCGTCGAGCCGGGGCACCAGGCGCCCAGGTGATCGTGATCTCCGGGCCGAGCGGCGTGGGCAAAGACACCATCATCAACGAGCTGCGCCGCCGCCCAGTCGGGCAAACCTTCCACTATGTCGTCACCTGCACCACACGCCCACCTCGGGCCGGCGAGATGGATGGCGTCCATTATCACTTCCAGAGTCGTGAATCGTTTGATGCCCTGAACGCCGCTGGTGAACTTCTTGAGGCGGCCACCGTTCACGATCGCTCGTACGGAACCCCACGCGATGAGGTGCGCGGCGCACTCGCCCGTGGGCAAGATGCGCTCTGCAAGATCGATGTGCAGGGTGCGCGGAGCCTACGTAAGGTGATCCCCGAAGCGCTCCTGATCTTTGTGGCACCCCCATCCCCGGAAGCCCTCGCCGAGCGTCTCGCCGGTCGCGGCACTGAGTCCGCCGATGAGCTGGTGACCCGCGCGCGAAATGCGATTACGGAGATGGAACGCGCGCAGGAGTACGACTACCTGGTGTTGAACGAGACTGGCTATCCCGAGGAGGCCGCGGCTCAGGTCGAGAAGATTGTCCTCGCCGAGCGTGCGAAGCACCCGGAGCGTCGGATTTCGGTGTGACCGGGGGCGCCGCGCCTCAAGTGACCCCTCCGATGACGGTTATTCGCGTCGCCGTCGATGTGCCAGGGGCTCCTGGCGAGCGACTCTACGACTACCTTGCCGGCGATGCGACTCCTTCCACCATTGGCGACGGCGTGATCGTCCCCTTTGGGGGGCGCCGTGCCATCGGCATCGTGGTTGCGCTGAATCCAACTGATTTGCCGCCAGTGGGGATCACGCTCAAACCCATTGAGGGGCGACTCGGCAGCGTGCCGCTCGTCACTCCACTCCTCATGTCGCTTGCGGAAACCATTGCAACGCGTTGGGCCGCGCCGCTCGCCACTACCGTTCGATCGCTGCTGCCTGCTGGAGCGTTGGATGCCATCGTGCTGGAGGCACGCAGGGTGGGCGAAGCAAGCGAAACTTCTGCACGCATCGGGCTCGGCGAGGAGTGGGTCGCAGTGGAGCGCCTCACTGGAGCGCGCGGTAAAACGCGCGCAGCAACTCTGAAGAGCCTGCGCCAACTCGAGCTACGTGGCGAGGCGGAACGAAGATGGTCGCTGGTGCGACGTGGCGCGCAAAGCTTAGATACGACATTCGCCTCGTTGATCACGGAGGCTGCTCATGCAACCCTCGAGGCGATGCGACTCGGTAGCCGACAGGTCGCCGCAATGGAGCAGCTTACGGTAGCGGCGCGCGGCGATGATCCGTGGGTAGCCGCAAGTGCGCTCCCTGGTGGCCTCGCAACGGTGCGCCGACTCGCGAATGCTGGCGCCGTTCAACTTGAGGTGCGACGCATTCAGCGCCGCCACGCCGATCGGCGTAGTGCATCTGTTGACGCGGCAGGGACTGAGATCAGCCTGACGGACGTCCAGTGCGAGATCGCCAACGCTGCCTGCGATCCTAGTGCGGCGAGGGAGACGATCCTCATTGATGGCCCACCTGGCTCTGGTAAGAGTCGGGCGGCGGCCGATGCTGCGGTGCGGATGATCGCCGCTGGACGATCGGTGCTCTGGCTCGTGCCAGAGGCGGCGCAGGTGGCGATCGCTGCGGACATGCTCGCTACTGCGGGCGGCGTACCCGAGCTGATCCACTCCGGCCTGAGTTCCGGCGAACGCCTTGATGCACATGACCGGCTCCTTGAGCCGGGACCGCATCTCGTTGTCGGCACGCGCGTGGCGCTCGGTGCCTTGCGTGACGAGGTTGGTCTCGTCGTTGTGGACGAAGAGCACGAGGGTGCGTATAAATCAGATCGCACACCGCGTCTGCATGCAAGAGATGCGGCGCGTGAACTGGCACGCCTTGCTGGCGCCGCAACGCTGCTTCTGAGCGCCACTCCAGCAATAGAGTCACTGGCGCGTGCCGAGATTGAGGGCTGGCGCCGCTTCACGTTGACACGACGTACCCCGGCCCCCCTCGTTGAGGTGATTGATCTGCGCCAAGAGCTCGCTGATGGGTGGCGCGGCATGATGAGTCGCTCTCTGCTTGAGCGCCTCACTGCGCTCGATTGGGCTGGGGGATCACAGGCGCTCCTGATCATTAACCGCCGCGGATTGGCCTCCGCGCTTCTCTGTCGCGACTGCGGTGCCGCGCAATCGTGCCCCTCATGCGAGCGACCGCTGGTGCTACATAGCGCCGGATCGCTGCTGCGCTGTCACGGCTGCGGTATTGCAGCGGAGCCGCTTACGCGCTGCCCTTCGTGCGGTGGGGCCCGCATTCGAGCCTTGGGTGGCGGCACCGAACGCCTCGAGACCGAGGTGCGCGCCGCACTACCCGAGGTGATCGTTGATCGCCTCGACGCAGATGCCGCATCAGCGATCGGTTCTGGAGACCGCATTCTTGATGGATTCCGCAGTGGTCGAACACAGATCCTCGTCGGCACCGCCCTCGCCGCCAAGGCACTCGATCTGCCGTCGCTGGCACTGGTTGGCATCGTCTCGGCTGACACGGGCCTGCTCCTTCCTGACGAACGGGCGGCGGAGCGCGCAGTGGCACTGGTCGTTCAGGCGGTGGGGCGGCTTGGACGCGGCGCAGAGGCCGGTGTCGCGGTCATTCAAAGCTATCGCCCCGAAGACCCTGCCATCACGGCGGCCGTGGAGATCGCACGTGGGGGGAGTGTTGATGCCTGGCGTGCCCGCGAGATCGGGTTACGGAAGGCGGCCGGCGGCGCGCCATTTTTGCGCACGATCAAAGTGAGTGCGGCGGCGGTAACCGCGGCTGCCGCACGCCGCAGCATCGAGGGGTTGGCGGCCACCCTCCGCGCCGCTGCCACAGCGACAGGCGACGATCAGGCGCGCATCCTCGGGCCGATCCCTGCATGGGTGCCACGGCGGGCCGGGCGCTGGCGGGAGAACCTGATCTTTCGTGCTGCAAGCATTGAGCCGTATCTCCCGCTGATCCGTGGACGCGACCTCACGGTCGATGTGGACCCAGAGACGCTCCTGTGACGCTTGCTAGAATCTCGGCATGAGTGTTCGTCCGATCCTGCTCCTCGGTGACCCGCGGCTGCGCCTCCCTGGCGCGCCCGTGGAAAATTTCGGCAAACTGCTGCACTCGCTACTCGATGATTTGGCCCACACGATGCGCGCCGCGCCAGGTGTTGGGCTCGCCGCCCCACAGCTGGGTGAGCCGCTGAACGTTGCCGTTGTGGAGGCGAAGGGGAAGACCTATGAGCTGGTGAACCCACGCATTGTGCGCGACACCGGCGACCAAACCGACCTCGAGGGCTGCCTCTCGATTCCTGGATACGTCGCCGAGATCACGCGGAAAGAGCGCGTTTGGGTTGAGGCGCAGGATCGCACCGGCCGCCCGTACAAGTTCAGCGAGCACGGTTTCTTAGCGCGTGCCGTGCAGCATGAACTCGACCACCTCGCCGGAACCCTTTACATCGATTACCTCGACTCCATGGATCAACTCATCGCCGTTGATGAAGGCGACGAGGAGGAGCCAGATGATTCACCTGAGGCCGCCGTCGTTGCACGGCGCCGCGAGGCGTTGCGAGGGCATAGTCACAAGTAGTCGTCTGATCCTATTTGGGAGTGGCGGATTCGCGGTCCCGTCGTTCCGCGCCGTTGCAACGGACCCCCGCTTCAACATCGTCGCTGTAGTGACGGCGCCACCACGCGCCGCCGGCCGTAGCGGCGCACTCTCACCAACCCCTGTCGACACCTGGGCGAGCGGCGCTGGACTGCGGGTCGAACATGTCGCCAAGGTTCGGGACGCAGCAGAAATTGAACTGATTAAGTCGATCGGTGCGGAGGCGGCGCTCCTCGCAGATTTTGGTCAGATCATTCCTGCGGCACTTTTGGATCACTACGCGCGAGGCATCGTCAATCTCCACCCATCGCTCCTTCCGCGACATCGTGGCGCAAGTCCCATTCCAGCAACGATCCTTGCTGGCGATCGTGAGACGGGGGTCTCGACGATCGTCATGGATCAAGGGGTCGACACGGGGCCGATCATTACGGCACAACATCTGCGACCGCGCCCAGATGTCACGGCCGCCGAGCTTGAGGTGGAGCTCGCCGAACTCGCCGCCGTGGGCATCGCCAACACGCTCGCAACATGGCTGCAGGGGAGTGATGCAGCAGTTCCTCAGGGCGTTGATGGTGCGACGCTGACGACGCGCCTCGGCCGTGCCGATGGCCGCATCGGCGCAGGGACGACCTGCGAATTGGCGCTGCGCATGTGGCGGGCGTATCAGCCATGGCCAGGCGTCTGGGTCGAGATCCCGGGCCTGGTCGATCGGCTGATCCTGTCGAGCGTCAGCCCGGCAGAGGGAGGCGCTCTGGTCGCCCCAGGGGGTCTCGAGTTGCACGACGGCACGTTGCACCTTGACCTTGCGGGTGGGACGCTGCGCCTTGATCGCGTGACCCCCGCTGGTGGCAAGAGCATGACGGGAGGGGAGTTCGCGCGAGGGCGTCAGGGAGAACTCGCCGCCCATGGGAGAATCGCAGAATGACACCCACCGAGCCAACAGCAGGATCGCAGCGGCCCCTCAGCCTCTCTGACCTCAACGTCAACCAGCTCGCGGCGCGGGTGAGCGACCTCGGCGCCGAGTCGTACCGCGTCACTCAGGTCCTCGATGGTGCGTGGCGCTCCGTGGCTACCTCCTGGAGCGAGGTGACCACACTCGGAAAGCCGCTCCAAGAGCGCCTGGCGAACGAAATCCGCTTCAGTGCCTTTGATGAGGTCGAGCGACAAGAGGCCGAAGATGGCGCCACCACAAAGTTGCTGCTGACCCTCTCCGATGGAGCGAAGGTTGAGGCAGTGTTGATGCGCTCTCCCGCGGATTCACGCCGCGGTTCAGGGCCACGTGCGACCGTCTGCGTCTCTAGTCAGGCGGGATGTGCGGTCGGATGCCCGTTCTGTGCCACAGGTGAACTCGGCTTCACCCGCAATCTCAGCGCGGGCGAGATCCAAGACCAGGTGCGCATCGCGCGCCGGATCCTCCGCACTGAGGAGCGCGAGCTGACCAACGTCGTTTACATGGGGATGGGCGAGCCACTGCAGAACATTGATGCCGTCTTTGCCTCGATCGACGGCCTCACCGATCCGGCGAGAGGTGGGATCGGTCAGCGCCGTATCACCGTCTCGACCAGCGGCGTCGTTCCGGGGATTGAGCGCCTCGCCAAGCAGCGTCCGCAGATCACCCTCGCTGTCTCCCTGCACGCGGCACGCAATCCGTTGCGCGATCTTCTTGTGCCACTCAATCGCAAGTGGCCAGTTGAGGCGGTGATTGCCGCTGCAGACGGACATTCGCGCGCAACGGGGCGCCGCACTACCTACGAGGTCACGATGATCGACGGCATTAATGACCGCGCTGAAGACTCGGCGGCACTTGCCTCACTGCTCCGTGGGAGTGGCGCGCATGTGAACTTGATCCCGATGAATGCCGTGGCGCACACCCCGTGGCAAGAGTCCACGCCGCAGCG
>Ga0136641_1000775_pt1 | contig 13503 bp, 14 predicted proteins | sample EliLak1302023Y_FD_115312 | JGI IMG/M metagenome (GOLD analysis project Ga0136641, IMG submission 115312) | Freshwater microbial communities from Elizabeth Lake, Yosemite National Park, California, USA - 13020-23Y | ecosystem: Environmental > Aquatic > Freshwater > Lake ...
CCGACCCTCAGGGCTATGCCCAACGCCGAGCTTGACGATCTCATGGGGCGCCGCCGCCTCAATAGACTTCCCCTTCAGCGTGATGCTCCCGGAGCGAGCACGCTCAAGGCCAGAGATGGTGCGGAGGGTGGTTGTCTTACCGGCCCCGTTGGAGCCGATGAGGGTAACGATCTCGCCCTCTTCAACCTTCAGCGAGACACCACGGAGTGCGTGCACCGCGCCGTAGTACGTGTGCACATCCTTTAGTTCAAGCAGTGGTGCCATCGTCGTACTCCTCTCAGTGTCCCGCTGCAGCGCCGCGGCCGAGATAGGCCTCGATCACCTTCGGGTTGGTGCGAATCTCTTTTGGCAGACCCTCAGCAATCTTCTCGCCATGGTCAAGCACGGTGATGTGATCAGAGATACCCATCACGACCCGCATGTCGTGCTCAATGAGCAACACGGTGATGCCGAGCTCGTCGCGAATGCGACGGATCAACGCGGTCATCTCTTCGGTCTCTTTCGGATTCATGCCGGCTGCCGGCTCATCGAGCAATAGGAGCTTCGGTCGACTCGCGATGGCGCGAGCGATCTCCAGCAGGCGCTGCTTGCCGTACGGCAGGTTCTTCGCCAACTCGTTCTCCATGCGAGCAAGATCAACAAAGGCGAGAAGCTCGCGGGCTCGCTGCTCAGCGGCCGCCTCCTCCTCGCGAACCTGGCGCGTTTTAAAGAGTGCGCCGAAGAAGGTTCCGTGCATGTGCACGTGCATGCCAATCAGAATGTTTTCGAGTGTCGTCAGACTCTTATACAGGCGAATGTTCTGGAAGGTACGCGCGAGGCCAGCCACGACCATGTCGTTCGGCCGTGCGGGCCGCGTTACTCCAATGCGTTTGATCAGGCGGTTGTACCAAGCCGGGCGAACGATGTTGAGGAGCAGCGCTCCCACAAATCCGAGAAGGGCAATCGCGACGGAGGCGACCCCTTCCACGAGCCCCGTATTGCCCCCCACGGCGAGCATGAAGTAGATCGCCAGTCCGATGAATGGAATCGTGGGAAGAACGAGTAGGATCGGCTCTCGACCAGACCCGGTCGGGGGAGAGATGAGCGGCTCTCCATCCAGCTCGATGGTGCCCGACGTTGGTGCATAGATTCCAGCGATCACGTTGAAGAAGGTGGTCTTTCCGGCGCCGTTTGGCCCAATGATCGCGCTGATCGAGCCGCGCGGGATCTCAAAATCCACGCTGTTCACGGCGACGAGTCCGCCAAACTTTCGCGTGACACCGCGAGCCTTCAGCATCGGTCCGCCCTTTGCCGCGCTCACTTGGCCCCTCGCTTCTCAATTTTCAGCGGCTCAAATTCACGCTTCCGTCGGCTGGCAGGGAAGACGCCCTGCGGGCGCTTTAGCATCATCAGCACTAACACAATGCCATACAGGACGTACTGGAACTGCAAGAAGTCAATGTGACTTAGTACGGGAATATTGAAATTCTCTACAAGGGTGTTGATCTGTTTCAGCAGAATATTCTGAAAGAGATAGATGATGAAGGCACCGGTTGCAACACCAATGGTGTTTCCCATGCCGCCCAACACCACCGCTGCAAGGACACTAATGGAGACTGAAAACCGGAACTGATCTGGTGTCACGATCGTGAGCTTTGCCGCATTCACCACACCAACGATGCCGGCAATCGAGGCGCCCACAGCAAAGGCCTGGAGTTTGGCAATCACGATATTTACGCCAGAAGACTCGGCCGCAAGCTCGTCTTCACGAATAGCGTCCCATGTGCGACCGAGACGTGAATCTTGAAGGCGAAAGATCATGATCATGATAATCGTAAGAAGCGCGACGACGAGCGCATACATTGGCCACGGATTGATAAGGGTGAATTGCACGATCCCTGGAATGTTCGGCTTATCAATTCCGCTGATTCCGTTCACGCCGTTCGTGAACTTGTCAGAGTTCATCAAGGTAATTGGCACAATCTCTCCGAAACCAAGCGTCACAATCGCGAGGTAGTCACCGCGCAAACGAAGCGTTGGGGCGCCAAGCAAGATGCCGAAAATGGCGCCAACCACACCACCAGCGAGCAGCATTGGCCAGAATGGCAAGTGGACGCCGGTGTACGGCGCGGCGACAAATGCGTAGGTATAACCGCCAAGTGCAAAGAAGGCTGCGTAGCCAAGATCGAGCAGCCCAGCGAATCCAATAACAATGTTCAGCCCCATGGCCAACATGGCGTAGATCGCAGCGGTGGTAAAGGCGTTCACCCAGGCATTGGTTGACTGAATCCCATCAAAGGGCGGGATGTGGGTGATGAGCGGCAGTGCCACGCCAATGAAGAGCACCCCTACGACGATGCCGAGGCTTCGGTGGCGCCGGAAGTACGCGCGAACAGGGGCAAATCGCGTGCTGGTCGCGGTACCGATGCGACTCATGCCCGGTCTCCTGAGTGTGAGCCGAGCAGGCCCGTTGGGCGGAAGACGAGGAAGATGACGAGGAGCGAGAAGACGATGGCGCCGCCCCAACGACCGTAGCCGAATGCCGAAGCGCCGACCTCAACGAAGGCAATCAGAAAGCCGCCAAGCGCTGCTCCGGCGGTGTTGCCAATTCCGCCAAGCACTGCTGCGGTGAATGCCTTCAGGCCAGACTCAAACCCGAGGCTGAAGTTCGTGTTGCCGTAATAGAGGCCGTGCACTACCCCCGCCGCGCCAGCGAGGCCAGAGCCGATCAAGAAGGTGATCATGATCGTGCGATTGATATCCACGCCCATGAGTGATGAGGCGTCGCGATCCATTGAGGTCGTGCGCATTGCACGACCAGTTCGGGTGCGCGATATAAAGAGCTGCAGGCAGATCATCAGAATGATTGACGTGGCAATCACAAAAAGGTTCAGCAGAGGAACTCGTGCGCCAGCAATCTCGATGGCCCACTCAACGGGCACCAACTGCGGCACCTGAGTGATTGTTGGGCCAAAGAAGAACTGAATGATGTTTTGCAAGATGAAGCTGACGCCGATCGCGGTGATGAGCGGAGCAAGCTTTGGGGCCCGTCGCAGGGGTCGGTAGGCGAGGCGCTCAATTAAGGCGCCAATCAGGGCCATTATTCCGATCGTGACTACGAAGAGCACGAGAACGCTCTCGATAAGGAGGGGGACGTTCGTGATGCTGCCATCATTGCCCAGTACGCGGCTACTAATAAACATCGCCACGAACGAGCCAACCATGAAGACGTCGCCGTGGGCAAAATTGATCAACTCGATGATGCCATACACCATCGTGTAGCCAAGTGCCACTAGCGCGTAGATTGCGCCGAGCGTCATCGCGTTGACAAACTGGTCGATGCCGAGCACGCCGAGGGTGAGCGCCAAGAAGACGGCGATGATGGTTGGGAGGCGGAGCGTACCGAGGATGCGCCCCGTTGAACTGCTCGTCACGCTGGCGGTGGCCATGTACCCCCCTTACTGCCAGCCCGCTTGGGCTGTGAACTCATCCTGTAGATAGTGCCGCCCAGCGGAGGATTCGGCAAGGGGGGCGTGCGCAGGAGAGATACATGGGAGAGAAACGGAGAGCCCTCATCACCCTTACGGGCGATGAGGGCTCTCCTGTTGCCTTATTCAGGCGCGTGGGTTACCCCACGCCAACCGATTACTTGTAATCGATCTGCTTGTCGAACACCCAAGCGCCATTCATCACCTTATACAAGGAGATGATGTGCTGTGAAGTGTCGCCAACCGCGTCGAAGGTCACCGGTCCGAGAACTGTCTCGAACGATGCGCCCTTGTCCACGACTGCTGCACGAACTGTTTCGCGGGTCACAGTGCCACCGGCGACGGCAGCCTTGATCCCCTCGATGATGATCTGTGCGCATGCATAGCCGGCGGCTGCGTAGCCCTCGGCATCGTGACCAAACTCAGCCTTGAACTTCGTGTTGAAGGCATCGCGGCCAGGAATGGTCTCAATCGCGGCCTGTGAAGCGAAGCTATTCTCAGCATTTGCTCCAGCGGTCTTGATGTACGAGCCATCACCAACGCCGTCGTAGATGCCATCGGCACCGTAGAACGGCAGAGCGCCAAGGCCCGCCTGGGCAAGCGCGTTGCGGAAGAGTGGGGCGCCGTCTGACGTCACACCACCGTAGAAGATCGAGTCAGCCTTGGCTGCCTTCGCGGCCGTCGCTGCGGCGGAGAAGTCAAGTGTGCTGGCTGGAAGACCCTGTCGACCGACAACGGTTCCGCCGTCAGCCTTGAACTTGGTCTCGAACGCATCGGCCACACCCTTGCCGTAGGCATCGGTGGAGTCGAGGATGTAGATCTTCTTCGCGCCGTTCTCCTTGGCGTACACGGCAACGGCCGGACCCTGAAGGTCGTCCGTTGTTGCGAGGCGAATGTAGTTCACCTTGCGGCCGCCGCGGAGGGCTGCACCAGCATCACCCTTGGTGATTCCTGGGGCTGTGTTCGATGGCGAGCACTGAAGGAGTCCGGCCTCTGACGAGACTGGAACCTGTGCCAGAGCCACTGACGAGTTAAATGGGCCAACAACGGCAACAACCGTCTCGTCACCGACGAAGGTCAGCATGTCTGCAGCACCCTGGTCTGGGTTCTTCTTGCCGTCGATGGCATGGTCAAGAACCTTCGCCTTAAGTGTGTAGCCATCAACCATGGCCTCCTTGATCGCAAGGAGTGCGCCGTCGCGGGCAGGACCCGCTGAGGCAAGTGATGCGCCGTTGAGCGGGAAGCTGATCCCGACCGTCAGCGTCTTACCTGCAGTGCTCGCTGACGAGCCGCTGCAAGCAGCTGCGAGAATCGCAACTACTGCGAGGGCGCTAAGCCCCTTCTTGTTAAAGACCTTCATGAGGTCCTCCTATCTGCTATTCCCAACCGTTCCGGCTGGGCTCGCCTCTGTTTCGGACTACGTGATCACGCCTCATCTGCCGAAGCAGTTGTGACGATGCGGCTGCGTCCGATGCAGTCGAGGAAGGCAATCATGAACGAGCACGCGCTTGAGCGCAACCTTTTTCTATGCACTGCTGCGTGCGGCGTCGTGCTCAGATTGGCGAAGGTTAAGGAATCCGAATCTTTCGGTTTAGCGCGCTTCCGCGATAAGGAGGGCTGCGCCGTTCGATACCTCGAGGGCTACCTGTCCAGGGGCGAGATGGGCGGTGCCCAAGGTCCCTAATCGCAATCCACCCGCAACTGTTGGGCCGGTCGCCGTGGCGGTGGCACCTTGGCCTCCCACCGCAATACTCCCTGACCATGGACCAACAATGGCGCGCGCAGAGAAGTGTGGTGCAGTGATCAGGATCTGCTCGCCAGGTTCAGCCCAGTGAATGCGGGTGGCTCGGGTGGTCTGATGCCCCACATCAGTCGCGCGTAGCGCCTCTTTCACGTGGAGTGGTCGTGACGGATCGTTGCGTCCCCAATCGGCGACGCGATAGGTCCGGTCGGAGCGCTGCTGCACCTCCCAAATAAAGAGGCCGGGCATGAGCGCATGGAGGCAGCCGGTGGGCACGTCGAAGACGTCGCCCCGCTGAACCGTGTGACGTGCCAGTAGTGGTGTGACATCTGTGCCCGTCGCTAACGCGTTCGCAATATCGGCGATTTCAACCGAGGGATCACCTCCAAGCAACAGTTCAGCACCGGGGGCGGCCTCAAGCACAACCCACGCCTCATGCTTTCCGATCGCGCTCGGCCCGTGCATTGTTTTTGCCAAGGCGTCATCGGGGTGCACCTGTACGGAGAGCCGGTCTTGCACATCGAGCAGCTTGACCAGCACGCCGCCGACCTGTTCGTCGGCATCGCCAAACCATGCTTCGCCGATTGGACCACTCGGTGCCCCACCGGGGGCAAGCGCCCGAAGGCGGTCGCCGCCCCAAACACGCCCAACGAGCCGCGGGGTAAGGGCGTGTGTGTCGCGGGGTGCTGACATAGTCATGGGGAGAGTCTAAGCGAGCAGTCCAGCCTTGGAGGGGTTGATCGCAAGCGTTAGGCGAGCACGCTGGCGACCGCCTTGGCGACCACTGGGATTTTTGTGGCTGATAGTCCGGCCATGTTGATGCGACCGCGCGCGACCAGGTAGACCGCGTGCTCATCGCGGAGGCGCTTCAGTTGATCGTCGGTAAGCCCGAGGAGCGAGAACATGCCGCGGTGGTGCAGCAGATACGAGAAGTCGCCCGCACCAGCGGCGGTCAGCGCTGCGGCGAACGCGACACGGCTCTGTGTAATACGAGTGCGCATAGCGGCGACCTCACCCTCCCACTGCGCACGCAGGGTTGCATCGCCAAGGATGGTGGCGACGATCGCGCCGCCGTGCGCTGGTGGGTTAGACCACATCGTTCGCACTCCCATGCGCGCGTGCGACGCGATGGATGCCGCTGCCGCACCATCAGAGCCGATAATTGCAAGGCTGCCGACACGCTCGTTATAGAGGGCAAAGTTTTTTGAAGAACTGCTGGCCACGAGCAGCTCGCACCCCGTCGCCAGGAAGGCGCGCAGCGATGCCGCATCTTCGATGAGACCTTCGCCGAAGCCCTGATACGCGAAGTCGAGGATCGGCAGGATGCCACGATGGGCGATCTGGCCTGCGATCTCAGTCCACTGCTCTGGGGTTGGGTCAATCCCGGTGGGATTGTGGCAGGCGCCATGCAGGATCATCGCGTCGCCACCCTTTGCAGCGGCGATCGCATCGAAGAGTGCACTCGTTTTGAGCGATCGCGCGTCATCGGTGATCCAGTCATGACGACGTGCGGTCATGCGCGTCGACTCAATGATCTGAGTATGGTTTGGCCAGGTCGGCTCGCCAACCCAAATCTCCGCGCCCGGTCGGAGTCGCGCGACAAGATCAACGGCGAGACGCACAGCGCCCGTGCCGCCCGGCGTGTGGATCATCTGCACACGGTCGGTGGCTGCAGGTTCAACCTCGCCCCACGCTCCGCCGACCGTGCGGAAGAGAAGTGATTTTGCTGCTGCCAAATATGCAGGGTCACCACTGATTGGCATATAGAGCTTGGTTGTTGACGAGGCGAGCAGGCGCTCCTCAGCCGTGCGCACGCTCGGCAGGATCGGCGTAATCCCCGACTCATCCATGTAGACGCCAGCGGCAAGGTTGATCTTCTGAGGGCGCGTGTCGGCGCGGAAAAGCTCGACGATCCCAAAGATCGGGTCGCCAGGCGCGTCGCTGATCCGTGCGGAGAGGGCCCCTTCAGACATGCGGCGAGTCTACCCGCGCGACGCGGGCGGCGCGTTTCGGCCCGCGGGCGTACGATCTCGCCGATGAGCTTCTTTGACCTTGACCCGATCGGTTGGATGTTCGTTGGCTTTCTGGCCGGCGGCTCCTCCTCTCTGTTGGTGGGTGGTCGAGCGGCGCGTGGCTGCCTCCCAAACATCTTGGTCGGCATCCTCGGCGGCATCGTGGGCGGCACCCTCGCAAAAGGCGCGGGGTACGGCGATCCAGGTGGGTTCACAGGATCGGTCTTCGTTGCGCTGCTCGGCTCGGTAATCCTTCGGCTCGTCCTGGAATTCGTTGATCGACGGCCGCAGCGATGAGCGACGAGAAGGTCGCCGAGAAGCCGTTTAGTCCCGGGCTCGCCGGGGTTGTTGGTGCCGAGACGGCGGTGGGCTACGTCGACGGGGCTGCGGGCCGACTCCTCTATCGCGGTTACCCCATTGAAGAGGTCGTAACGAAGGGCACCTACGTGACCGTTTTAGACCTACTCCTCACCGGTGAGTGGCACCCGAACGCTGAGCTCGTTCCCGAGCGGGTGCCTCCCGCTGTGCTCGCCGCACTCCGCCTTTTGCCATCGCACGCTCACCCGATGGACGCGCTACGTACCGCCGTCTCCGTGTGGGGTGCCGGTGAACGACTCGGCTGGCCACCAACCGCCGAAGAGGCGAAGCGCATCGCAGCATTTGCCCCGTCGGCACTCGCCGCATTTGCACGACTGCGCCAGGGTCTCGAGCCGGTTAACCCACAGCCGGGCCTCAGCATCGCTGCCGCCTTCTTGCAGCAGCTGCACGACAAGGAGCCAGATCCGGCGACCGCGCGTGCGCTTGATGCGTATTTGATGGCGGGCGCCGAACACGGCCTGAACGCCAGCACCTTCGCGGCGCGCGTCATTATTGCGACGCGCTCCGATCTTGTGTCGGCAATTTGTGGCGCGATCGGCGCAATGAAGGGGCCGCTGCATGGCGGTGCCCCGGCCGAGGTGATCGGCCAACTCGGCGAGATCGGCTCGATTGACCGCGCGGAGGATTGGGCGCGCGGCAAGCTCTCGCGCAAGGAGCTGATCATGGGCTTCGGTCACCGTGTCTACCGTGCATACGATCCGCGCGCCGCGGCGCTACGCAAGGTTGCTGAGGCGATGCCGACCAAGCCAGCCTGGCTTGAGCTTGCCATCGGCGCCGAAGAGAAGATCCTCAAGGTCTTCGAAGAGATGAAGCCAGGCCGTGCGATGAAGACAAACGTGGAGTTTTACGCAGCCGCCGTGCTGCAGGGAGTTGGCCTTGTCCCTGACCTCTTCCCAGCAACGTTTGCGCTGGCGCGCATTGCCGGCTGGTCAGCGCATGCAATTGAGCAGGCTGGGGTAGACAAATTGATTCGCCCAGACGCGAAATACATCGGTCAGGCTGAACGACACCTTCCATGTTGAAATTCTCTCGTCGCATCCTCATCACTACCCTGCTGACTCTTGGTCTTGTGTCGCTGCCCGCTACAACAACGGCACTGTCCGCGCCATATACAGCTGGCCGCACGGAGTTTCACGTTCCTGTACTTCTCTACCACCGCATTGCGCCACGCACAGAGATTGGCACTAGCCTTCGAGACTTAGTGCTTTCACCACAGGTTTTCGAGTCGCATATGCAAGCTCTAAAGCAAGATGGATGGACGACGATAACGGCTGCAACCCTTTCCAAACACCTTCAGTCGGGAGTGCCTCTGCCAAAGAAAACAATGGTAATAACTATCGACGACGGGCGCAGTGACGGATACACCTACGCTCTCCCGATCCTAACGCGATTAGGTTTCGTTGCCACGTTTTACGTGATCACCGGTCGCATTGGGAAAGCCCGCTATCTCACAGTCCCGCAACTACAAGTGATGTCCGCTGGTGGCATGGAGATCGCAAACCACACGCTTAGCCACTCAAGAATCAAGGGCTCCACTGATGCCTACTACCTTGACCAGGTCCGACTGGCACAAGTGCAATTAACGAGTTGGCTTGGGGCCCCCCCAGTTACGTTCGCCTATCCCTTCGGCTTGCACCCAACGGGCCTTGTTCAGGCGGTGGCAAGCCTTGGATTGCGTCTCGCATTCACGACGGTTTCTGGTAGTACCGAATCGCAAAGCACCGCACTCACCGCGCCACGAATACGTATCGGAATGTCGCTCACGGCCAGTCAGGCGGTATGGCTCATGGATCACCTGAAGTAACTCTACGGAGATCGTCCAGCCTAACGCTCTCCGCGCAGTGCCTTGGCGAGTTGCTCGCCGTGCTCGGTTGGATGCTTCGAATAGATTCCCAGCCAGTCATCAATTGTGAACGGGCCACGTTCGCTGTGCTCTCCATAGCGCACGAGATCGCTGTCGGACAGGTGCTCTAGCACGTTTGCTGAGCCGGCTCGAACAGCAGAGAAAACGGCAAGTGCCGTTTCAATGGGATCAGTCTCATAGCCAAGCGCCGGGTTCGCCGCCCAGGCGCCTTCGTCATACCCTTGGATGATTGAGCCAACCGGTTCGGCTACAAGACGTCGTAGCCGTGCATATGACTGCGCCTCGCTATCGGCGAGGTGATGGATCACCTGTCGCGGCGACCAGCCTTCTGGATGCTTGGCGTCAAGCTTGAGTTGATCAAGCTTCGCGACCTGCTCTTCAAATGCATGGGTCGCCGCCTCGTATGCGGCGATACGCTCTGCCAGGCTCACTTGCCCGTTACCCAATCAATCATGTTCGACATCAACGGCGCAAAGCCATTCCACTGCACAAATGGCTCTGGGCACCAGTGTGGGCCAATGTCCGACGTCCAGACGAGTGAACGACCCTTGCCAACCTGCGTCGTGGCGATGAGTGGATCGCCGCCAACGGAGGCAACGAGTGTTGCGCCAGGCTTTAGCACCACCTTGTTGTAGCCGAGCAGTGCTGGCATGCCAGCAGGAACACCGGCGAGTACTGAATGGTTTGCATCAACGATCACGGGCTGTGCACCCTCTGGTGCCTCAACGCGATCATCGTGGGTGAGGCAGGTCACTGGAAGCACGCGTTCGACGGCGCTGCCAGCGAAGCGCGCCTTCGCCTCAAAGCCCTGGAAGCTGAGATAGCCGCCAGCCATAATCAGCGCGCCCCCGTTCTCAACCCACTCCGCGAGCAGCTTCAAGCGATTTGGCGTTGACTTCCCCTGCAGCCACGTTTCAATGGGGAGAAGGAACGAGTTGGTGCCGATGTCGCTTAGTACGATCACGTCGTACTTACTCAGCTCTGCAGCAGTGTGGGGAAACTTCGCCGGCACATCGTGCGCGTACATCTGCTCAACCTCGTGGCCCTTGGAGCGAAGGGCGCCGTTGTACCAATCGGCACCAGAGTGGAAGGTGACGCTGGTAAACGAGTCGAACCCCTTGTAGTGCGTTGCCTCCGATACCCACGACTCTCCAACGAGCAGAACGCGCTTTCCCATGAGCTCCCCCTTCTGGCGCTAGCGCGCCTCTTCAAATAGCCGACGCGGATTCTCCGTCATCATTGCAATTCCCCGCTCGAGCGACACGCCATGGCGCGCCAGCCGTGGCAGGAAGAACTCCACAATGTGTCCGTAGCCTGGGCCACCGTTGGATCGCAGAAGGATCTTCATGAAAATGTCCTGCGACATCAGCACGCGGTCACCGTACCCATCCGTAACGAGCCGTGCGATGTTGCGGGCATCATCTTCGTCGCTGGTGCAGGCGGCCTGCTGGTCGGCGTAGAAGACCTGCATGCCGATCATGTCGTACTGCAGGTAGATGCCGCGCTTCAGGAGGCGTGTCTGGTATTCGTAATCATCGCCGCTCGGGTTGGAGTGACAGAGCACGACGCTCTGCATTGGCACCCCCTGTGCCGCAACGAAGTCAAGCACCTCGTCGCCGAGGCGATACCAGCCCGGCATGTGAATCTGGATCGGCACTCCTGTTTCGCGCTGCGCCAGGCAGGCACCGGCGAGCGAGTTGCGCTCGCGATTCGTGAACGGTTGACCGACAAAGATCTCGCCGATAAAGCCGGCGCGAATGTTGGTGCCCTGTGCTCCAACGGTTACGTCGCACACGATGCGATCGGCGATCTCGCGCACGCTGCCGTCGAGGTGCTCTGGGCCGTGCACGGGGTCAAGGAAGATGCCACTCCCCATCACCACGTTCAGGCCCGACTCTCGGCTGATGCGTGCGAGCCCCTCAGGGTCACGTCCGTTCCCCTTGTCGGCGCACGCCTCCAGAATCGTGCGGCCACCCTGTGCGGCGAAGCGCTTCACTTCAATGATGGCCGACTCGATGTCGTCAAGCGCGCAGTTGTCTTTATTGAGGAATGGATCATGGCGGAGCTCCCAGACGTTGGTGATGGAGACCTTCTCGTCAACGAGCTCCTTGGAGCGGGCGGAGTCGTCATAGGGTGGGTGCCACCACGGCGTGACGATGTTGAAGAGGTGCTCGTGTGTGAGGGTGAGCCCCATCTCGGCGCTTTCGATCTCACCGGTCACAGTTCGGATTTTGACCATGGTTAGCTTGCCTCTTCAAATAGTCGACGTGGGTTCGCCGTCATCATGCTGATTCCCTGGTCCAGTGGCACCCCGTGCCGGGCGAGTCGTGGCAGGAAGAACTCGACCAAATGGCCGTAGCCTGGGCCGCCGTACGAGCGCAGCAGCGTCTTCAAGCCGATGTCTTGCGACATCAGCACCTTCTCGCCGAATCCATCCCGCACCAGCCGGGCGATGTTGCGTGCATCATCTTCGTCGCTCGTGCACGAAGCCTGCTGGTCGGCGTAGAAGACCTGCATGCCGATCATGTCGTACTGCAGATAGGCACCGCGCTTCAGCAGCCGCCTCTGATACTCGTGATCATCGCCACTCGGATTCGAGTGGCAGAGCACGATGCTCTCCATCGGTACGCCGTGTGTCGCGCACAGGTCAAGCACCTCGTCGCCGAGGCGAAACCAAGCCGGCATGTGGATCTGCATCGGGAGGTGTGTCTCACGCTGTGCAATGCACGAACCGGCGAGTGACTTGCGCTCTCGTACAGTGAACTCACTACCAACGCCAATCTCACCAATGATTCCCGATTTTACCTTGGTCCCAGGCGCACCCTCCGCAATGTCACGAATAAGATCGTTGGCAATGTCGCGTTCGCTCTTGACGTCGTTCGCTTCGGACTGTGATCCGTCGAGATAGTAGCCGGTGCCCATGATGATGTTGAGGCCGGTGCGCTTGCTGATGGACGCGAGCCCCTCAGGATCACGACCATCGTTATAGCCACTTGTCTCGATGATTGTCTTACCGCCCTGGTCCGCAAACCGTTGCACCTCTTTGATGGCAAGCTCAACGTCTTCAATAACAAGGTTGTCCTTATTGATGAACGGGTCGTGCTTGAGCTCCCAGATGTTGCTGATGGAGACCTTCTCGTCAACAAGCTCGCGTGATCGCGCTGAGTTGTCGAGTGGCGGATGCCACCAGGAGGTCACATCGCCGAGTAGGTGCTCGTGTGTGAGGGTGAGCCCCATTTCGGCGCTCTCAATTTGGCCGACGACCGTTTGAATCTTCACCACGACAGCTAGCTTGCCGATTCGAAGAGTTGACGCGGGTTCGCCGTCATCATCGCGATTCCCTGCTCGAGCGGCACACCGTGTCGGGCCAGCCGCGGCAGGAAGAACTCGACCATGTGGCCGTAGCCTGGGCCGCCGTACGAACGCAGCAGGCTCTTGAGGAAGATGTCTTGCGACATCAACACCTTTTTACCGAATCCATCGCGAACCAGGCGGGCAATATTGCGCGCGTCATCCTCATCGCTCGTGCATGAGGCCTGCTGATCCGCATAAAAGACCTGCATGCCGATCATGTCGTACTGCAAGTAGGCTCCGCGCTTGAGCAGGCGCGTCTGGTATTCGTGATCGTCGCCGCTTGGATTGGAGTGGCAGAGCACGATGCTCTCCATCGGCACGCCGTGCGCCGCGCAGAAGTCAAGGACCTCGTCGCCGTAGCGGAACCATGCGGGCATATGCACCTGCATTGGGAGATGCGTCTCGCGCTGTGCGATGCATGCGCCAGCAAGTGACTTACGCTCGCGCGCGGTGAACTCGCTACCGACGCCGATTTCGCCGATGATGCCCGACTTGATACTTGTTCCCCGTGCACCCTCGGTGATGTCGCGGATCAACTCGTTGGCAATATCGTGCTCACTCTTGGCATCGTTCTCTTCTGGCTGGGATGAGTCAAGGTAGTAGCCCGTGCCCATGATGATGTTCAGGCCGGTGCGTTTGCTGATCGTGGCAAGCCCTTCGGGGCTGCGGCCGTTGCCGTCGGCGCTC
>Ga0136641_1000777_pt1 | contig 13499 bp, 9 predicted proteins | sample EliLak1302023Y_FD_115312 | JGI IMG/M metagenome (GOLD analysis project Ga0136641, IMG submission 115312) | Freshwater microbial communities from Elizabeth Lake, Yosemite National Park, California, USA - 13020-23Y | ecosystem: Environmental > Aquatic > Freshwater > Lake ...
ACGGGGGCGGCGGGGCGTAATGGTTCTCGGTGTAGGACCACACCTTTCCTTTGCGGGAAAGGGGAGTGGGCTCGAGCTCGGTGCCATCGCAATCGGGGCTGGGGCAAGAACCGGCCCGGGGCGGGAACACAACGGTTCCGCACGCAGTGCACTTGGCGCCGATGAGGGTGTAGGGCTCGGAGGTGGTGAACCACCCCTCGACCGCAGGAATTCGTTCTGTGGTTGTCACGTTCTGCAATGTAGTGGTGTCAGGGGAGGGGGCCCGCATGGCGTCCACCCAAATCGCAGCGACTTGGGCCCTGAGGATGGGCCTGTCAGGGTCACTTTCCAATAGTTTTCTGAGTTCCTGTACCATTCGAACATGACTTTGCGGAAAAAGTCCCTTGCCCTTGGTTCGACCGTGACGCTGGCGGGCGGTGCCACTGGCGCCTCGCTGCTGGCCCTGCTCATGGCTGCTGCGCCAGCTGGTGCCGTCGGCACGACCTACACGGTCGACACGCTGGCCGATGGTGCGGCGAACTCCTCCGACTGCACCACGCCCGTTCCTGGCTCATGCTCGCTGCGCGACGCGCTCGATGCAGTCGTCGATGGGGACAGCATCGTGTTTGCCTCTGGTGTGACTGGCACCATCTCGCTGACCCAGGGTGAGATGAAGATCAACGACCATGTCACGCTTACTGGTCCCGGCAAGAATCTCTTAACGATTGACGCCCACGGAGCAAGCCGCATCTTTTATGTTTGCTCGGACCCAACGATTGAAGGGGCAACAATCACCGGCGGGTCTGCCACCCACGGTGGTGCTCTTTACGACAAGTGCGGGGGCACGACCACTCTGCGAAACGTGTTTGTCTCGGGCAACACTGCGACGGACGGCGGTGGAGGTGGCGTTGAAGCCGACAACCTGATCTTGATCGACTCAGTTATCGCAGGGAACACGGCAACCGGTACTGGTGGTGGAATTTATGTAACTGGTGATCTCGCAATGTCCGGTTCGGTGATCTCAAGCAACGTCACAGGTAGCGGAGGTGGTGGTGGGTATGTCGATGGCGACATCACAATCTCTCAATCAACAGTCGAAAACAACATTGGAACTTCATGTGGTGGTGGTTTCTACTTCGGAGTAGATCAGGGCACGATCACGATCACCGACTCCACGTTCTCAAACAACACCTCGACGACCAGTTACGGCGGAGCGATTGACGTTGACAATGGCTCCAACGTCGTTCTCATTGCGAATACGACAATCACGGGCAACTCCGCTGTTCAAGGCGGTGGACTTCATTTCTATGGGTACAACACCGTGATGCTTGCTCAGGACACGATCGTTGGTAACAGCGCAACTTCCACAGATGCGCAATACAGCGGTGGTGGTTTGCATTTCGATCCCCAAGGCATGACATTCGAAATGTCGGGAACAATTGTCTCAGGGAATACGGCTGCGGCTGGTCCTGCCGATATCGGCATCGGAGATTCAAACACGGTTTCCGGTGCCATGACCGCGAACGATTCACTTATTGGTCGTGTCGACTATCGTCTTGCTGTCACTGGAGCGGGCAACGTTTCCTCGACCACTCCTGGAGTTGGTGCGCTGGCCGATAACGGTGGCCCCACCAAGACGATGGCGCTTCTCGCTGGCTCGGCTGCACTCGATGCAGGTCCTGCCACGGTGGTCAAGTTCCCGGGGAACGACTACGACCAGCGCGGCGTTGGCTTTGCCCGTGTTGTCGGCACTCGTGCCGACATCGGTGCGTTCGAGACTCAAGCGCCGGAGCCCACAACGACCACGACTGCCACCGACGAACCGGTCGTTCCTGCCTTCACCGGCTGATTTTCTTCGTCTCTGCACATCCCACGACGTAAAGTCGGTTCATGACGTTGCATGAACCGTGGAACGAAATGGCCGATGCGCTTGAGTTTGCGGTATCGCGAATCGAGGGCGACCCCGATCCGTTGAACGATTGCGAGCGCGCCGATGGGGATCTCTATGTGATGCGAATGCTCACTGCTGTCACGCAGAGCACAACGCTCACGCTTGATCCCGATCGGCCCTCATTTCTCGCCATGCTTGATGGTGTCCGCTTCGTCGGAGCCGCCGGGCCAGACATTGATTATGACGTCGCCGCAGTGCGGCCCGATTCGTTGTATTCGATTTCCGGCGTTCGGGGTGAGGCAACGTACGTCGGCATCACGGTGTACGCCGGAGCTGGCGCGGGTGGTGCGTCGGCAGTTGTTGCATCGGTCGATGTCGACGACATCATGAATACGGATGGCACATTCGTTTGGGAGTTCAGTCATCCCGAAGCGGCGCGGGTCATTGTTCGCCAGTACTTTCACGATCGCACCTCACAATCTCGTGGTTCGTGGTCAATTGAGCGAGTCGATGTGGGTGGCAAAATTGGTGCGGCAGATGCTCCTTCGACGCGCCGCATGGGAAGCACGGAAATGTCAGCGCGAGTTTCGAACGCGGCAAAGTCTCTGCGATGGAACGCGCAACTCAATCAATTATGGACACCAGAACGACGAGCGTTTCCGAATGCGTTCGTTCGTCAGTCCTGTGACGACATCGTCGCTGCAATTCCGAATCCTGACGTTGTCTATTCGTTCACCTGGTGGAAGGTTGCTGACGTCGACGAAGTTGTTGTCATCGATTTCATGCCTCCCGAAACTGCCTACTGGAGTTTGCAGTTGTGCGACCGCTGGTACCAGTGTTTCCCTGATCGACGGTCGAACATCAACAACCGCGGGGCAACGATCAATGCGGACGGAACTGTCCGCATCGTGATTTCCGATGGCGATCCCGGCGTTTCGAATTGGCTTGACACCAGCGGACACCGAGTCGGCATCATGTTTTTCCGTTGGCTTCATGCCGACATTGCCAAACAGCCGGTCTGCCGAGTCGTGAACCGAGTTGAGGTTGCTTCGCTGGCCTGAGGACCCGCCCGGAAAGTGTCCCCCCGAGGGACTATAGGGTCTCCGTAGGGGACTAGGGTGACCGAATGCGCCTTTCCACTCGACGTCCCCTCCGTCTTTTTGCAGCACTGGCAAGCGTTTTCCTTCTTGCAGTGGGCCTCGCCGTTGTTCTACCGACGCAAACTTCGACAGCGACGCCGGCTGCCGCCTGGGGAGCAGAGCCTGCGATCACCCTCGGTTCGAACCCGACCGAGATCGCCGCTGGCGATGACGGAAGCATCTGGGTCGTCGACTCCACCGACGCCACGCTCACCGAGATCACCAACGTGGCAGGTGTCTCCACGCCGCAGACTCCCATCGCTCTGGCAGAAGGTTCGAACCCGACCGGTGTCACCGTCGATCTCGACGGCAACGTCTGGGTCGGCCTCACCGCCACCGGACAGGTGCAGCAGATCGTCGATGTTGCCGGCACATGGACACCGCAGACTCCGATCTCGGTCGGCGTCACTGGCAGCACGATGAGTCTGAACACGTCGCCCGACGGCAGCATCTGGGTGGTCTTCCGCGGCACGTCGAACGTGCAGCACATCGTTGAGTCGTCTGGCGGTTGGAGTACGGAGTCGGTGCTCACGGCTGACAGAGGCATCGATGAGGTGGTCTTCGATACCAATGGCGTCGGCTGGCTTATGCATCCGTCCGAAGCGATCACGAAACTCGTTGAGACGGGTGGTGTGTGGAGTCTCGCTGCTCCATTGTCCACCCCCTTCCGTGCGAACTGGGGAGCGCAGGGTCCCGATGGCTCTCTCTATCTCTCCGACGGCGGTTGCCGCGTGGTGAAGTTCCTTCCCGCAACCCAGACGACGCCTTTCGTTCGTTACCCATCCTGCGATACCGATTCACTCGCTGCGACCTCCGATTCGAGTTTCTGGCTGACATCAAATAGCAGCGGTTCGGTCGACCGTTGGTCGGGTACGGCATTCAACCTGGCCGAACGATTCTTCGTCGGTGGACGACCGCGTGATCTCACTCCCGCCACCGACGGTTCGTTGTGGTTCGTGAATACGACCAATCACAACGTGCAGCAGGTCAGCTACCGCACTCCGATCGCCTCGAGCATCACGAGCGCTGCAGGCGCGAACTTTCCTATGGGTACGGCGACCACGTTCACGGTGACGACCAGTGGCGGATTCCCGTTCCCCGCGATCCGCACCACCGATCCGTTGCCCTACGGCGTCACGCTCACCGACAACCACGACGGCACTGCGACGCTCGCCGGCGCAGCACGTCCTGGTTCTGAGGGTTGGTATCCGGTGCAGCTCGAAGCCTTCAACGGCGAACTGGTGACCAAACAGCAGTTCTCGATCACTGTTCCCGGAGTTCCGGCCAGCCCTCTCACGGTCTTTTCGAACGGCGCCGGCGGCGGCTGGGCCACGTGCTCGGTGAATTCGATGGCGTCGACGGCCGGTAACTTCTGGGTCGCGTCACCGGGTGGAAACATCCTCCGCTACACGACAGATCTGTTCTCGCTCGCCGAGAACATGAGCGTTGGCGGATCGCCGAGCCAGATCACTACTGCAACTGACGGCACGGTCTGGTTCATCGATGAGACGAACAACAACGTCCGTGCGATCTCCTACTCGGATTCGACCTGGGCGGTGGGTGATCCGATCACCGTCGGCTCCTCGCCGCGTTTCCTCACCGCTGGTGCTGACGGAAGTGTGTGGGTGGCCGACACGGTCGATGACAACGTAAAGCAGATCACGAATGTCGGAGGTACGCGTTCAGTCGCAACAACGATCAGTCTTCCGGATACGACTCTCGCCGGCCTCACGAAGGGGCTCGACGGAAGTATCTGGGTTGCCGACCGTCTCGAAGGAAAGCTCTACAGAATTTCCTATGAGCCGTTCTTTCAAGCTTGGAGTATTGCATCGCCGATATCCCTCGCCCAATCCAACCGCGCGATGGTGCTCGCCACGGGACCCGACGGCGACATCTGGGTAGCTTTCCGAGATTCGAATTCGGTGCAGAGTGTGCGGAAGCTGACTAATACCTGGACCGCGCAAACTGCGCTCACAATTCCGGCAGGATCATTCACGATCGCCGCAGGTCCCGGTGGAACCTTGTGGGTCGGTGCTGGCAACGAACGCGCCACCCAACTCGTGTCGATCAATGGCACCTGGGCCCCACTGCTTTCCATCCCAGCGGCACAGCGGGCACAGTACGCGACGGTGACGGACAACGGCTCGATGTGGTGGTCCGATGGTGGTTGCGCGCTGTTCGAATGGAAGTCGGTCGTTGGCGTCGCCCCGGCGATCACGACCTCGGCAACCGGATCGATGAGGATCGGCGAGTATTCGACGATCGCGCTGCAGGCAACGGGAACGCCGAAGGTGACGTTCTCGAAGGTGGGCGACCTTCCTGCGGGAGTCTCGTTCGACGTCAATGCGTATAACAGCATGGCAACGTTTAGTGGCGTGCCAGCAGGCTCGGTAACGCCGGGGGACTACACGTTCAAGATCATCGCTGACAACGGGGCGTATCGCGCCGCGGTGCAGACGTTCACGTTGACGGTCTCTGCGCCTCCGCCTACGACAACTTCGTCAAGTACGACGACCACTGTTGCTCCCACGACAACGACGACGACTCGTCCAGCAACCACGACCACTGTTGCGCCTACGACAACGACGACGACTCGTCCAGCAACCACGACTACAGCAGCACCGACGACAACGACAACGATCGCAAAATCAGTGTTGAACGAAACACAGATTGCGCAGTTACCGGCGGCTCAATTGTCACCAAACAAGGTGGCGAAGGGCGCGAAGGTGCGTGTGCGTATGTCGGGTTTTAGCCCACGTGAACGAGTGCAGGTGACGGTTGCGTCGTCCCCCGTCGTTGTCGGTGAAGTCGATGCCGATGGTGACGGAGTGATCGACACCGAGATTGAGATCCCCGGCGATCTTGAACCCGGCGATCATCATCTCGCTTCGTACGGCTTGACGAGTGGCGTCGGCTTTAGTCAATCATTCGTGGTTGATGCCGAAGATGGTTCGGCGTTGCCGACGACGGGGTCTGACTCCGTTGTCCTGTTGCTTGCTGGATTGCTCGTGCTCTTTGGTGGCGCGGCGATGTCGATGCTTGCAACATTCCGAGTGCGACGAGGCGCTCGTTCCTAGCTGGACCGAGCGCTCAGGAATTGATCTGCTTGGTTGAGGTCATGCCAATGCGCATGACCTCAACCATCATCCACACAGCAACCGCGCCTTTCGCCGTCCATAACCAGGCGCGAATCAGGTTCACCGTCATTAATCGGTCATAGGTCGACTGATCCCAGTGGTTCAGAAGCACGCCGTGTGCGGGTGCCGAATATGCGGCGGTATCGATGAGGATGAACAGCATCAGGAATGCACTGATGAACGCGGCGATACGCAGGCGCTTCGGGTGAGCGAAAAGTAGCACGAGCACGCACAACCCCTCAATCAACCACGGACCGAACAGCACCTTGCCGATGCGGTCGACATGCGCGTGTTCGTAGGCATCCCATGAGTCGGTGCCCACGAGAGGGAAGAGGTCGTAGTGCACGACATGCACGGTCCAGATCATCCCGACCATGAGAACGGTCACGACGAGTTGCACGAGCACGACCCACTGCAGTCGCAGTCGATCGAGGCCGGGCAATGCCGGTGACCAATCGCCGCTGGGAGTTGGCGTGAATCTGGGGAGATGCATGGCGGGGACGGTAGTGAGATGCGTGTCGAGATGGCGGGTCGGGAGTGTCGTTGGTGAGGGTGGCGGCGCCGCTCGTGCGCACTTGCGTCGGTGAACGGGAATGATCCGAATGACCTATTCACGGTTCTACCCAGCGTCCGTACTATCGAACACATGTTCGAATCTTCCGACGAGGCCTCAATCGAGCGCGGCGGTGTCGCCGTTGCATGCGAGTCGGTGTCGCCTGCGCTTTCGGCGTCGGGGTCCTCTGGCCTGGGGTTTTCTGGCCCCGGGTTCGTCTCGTTCGATGTTGCGTTTGCGCAGTTGTCGAGTGCGATCACCTCAATGGGTGCATCGGGGGTTCCTGCCGATGCTCAAGTGTTGAAGAGCCTTCGGAAGCAGATCGATCAACTCTCTGCACTCACGGCCGAGGCCGAAGTGCGGTTCGACCAAAGCCAGTTGTGGCGCGACGAAGGTGCCGGTTCATTGCGTGCCTGGCTCGTCGATGCCTGTGGGTTGTCTCGGCGCGAGGCAACTCGTTTGGCTCGCCGGGCCGATCGGCTCGAGACCTGGCCCGAAGTTCTCGAGGGGTGGAAGTCTGGCGAACTGAGCGGCGCGCAAGTCGACGTTGTCGTTGCGTCAGTGCCAGCTCGATTTGTCAACGAGTTTGCAGTGCAAGCATCCGACGTCGTGCGCGTGCTGGCGCCGCTTGATGTTGCCCAAACCGAAGTCGCCATGCGTCAGTGGGTGAGGTGCGCGGAATCGGCAGATGGTGTCGAAGATTTTTCCGAACGGCCATCAGGTGTGTATCTCGACACTTTGCTTGACGGTCGGGTGGTGGTGCAGGGCCAACTGAACCCCACCGAAGCAGTCATCGTCGAAGCGGCGTTGCGTGTGTTCGATGTTCCCGATTCCGTCGACGAGAACGGCGAGTTCATCGGCGATCCGCGCTCGCTTGGAAAGCGCAACGCGGATGCGTTGGTGGAAGTGTGCAAGTTCGCACTGGCGCATCGTGAGGGGGCGGGGGAGTCGGGTCGATTCGTTCCGCATGTCTCACTTCTCGTCGACATTGCCGAGTTGCGTGCATCGGCCTTACGAGGCGCGGGTGTGCGCTCGCAGGCGGGTCTCGAACGTGTCGCTGCGGCCCGTGGTTGGTCGGCAGCCGAGCAGTCCTGGTTCACCGATGCGCTGCACCGTCACGGCGATGCAGTGAGTACCGACGGATCCGAACTCGACGCAACTGCAGTGGCAACGCTCACCTGCGATTCAGTGGTGCAGCGGGTTCTCATGGCCGGTTCCAAGTTGTTGAACCTGGGTCGGGAAGTCCGAACCGCCACGGCGGCGCAACGAAGAGCGATTGTCGCTCGGGACAGACACTGCCGAGCGCCCGGGTGTCGCACGAAACCAAAACATTGCGATGTGCATCATGTCGATCACTGGATCAATGGCGGCCGAACCGATGTCGACCGAATGGTGTTGCTCTGTGGCACGCATCATCGGGAGTTCCATAAACCGGGCTATCACTTGGAGCTAGCTGATCAGGCGGAGTTCACCGTCCACTCTCCCCGGGGGTGGAGCCGGTCGAGTGTGCCCGAACGTGTCGAGGCGCAGAGCTTTCCCAGTGCGTTCGGGTCTGTGTCGAACTGGGGGTGAGGGAATACGTTGTGAGGCATCGCCGAATCGCAAGTCACCGAAACTTCAACAGGACCTTGGGGCGAAGCCTCAGCGACGTTCAGCGCCAATCGCGTTCACAGGTACCTACTGACACGTACCTGGGACGACGCGCTGCCGACGGTCAACTTCCTGATGCTCAATCCGTCGACCGCTGATGCGTTTCAGCTTGATCCCACGAATCGTCGTTGCGTGGGCTTTGCGCAGGCGTGGGGATATGGGTCGATGGTGACAACGAACATCTTTGCGTTTCGCTCGACTGATCCCGACGGTCTTCGAACGGCGAAGGACGCCGTTGGGCCAGCGAACGATGCAGCAATTTGTGAAGCGGCAATGGTCGCCGATCTCGTCATCGCTGCATGGGGGACCCATGGCGAGTTGTACGACAGGGGCGTTGCGGTGCGAGACATGGTGGCAGCTGCGGGAATCCAGCTACACCTACTTCGGCTCACGAAAGCTGGCCATCCAGGGCATCCGCTCTACGTCGCCGCAGAAACGCAGCCGACGAGATGGAGATGAACAATCGTTACCGAATCGTCAGCTGCCCGCCGTCGACATTGATGGCCTGGCCCGTGATCCACGAGCCCTGATCGCTGCACAAATACACACACATGTTGGCGATGTCTTCGCCGGTGCCATGTCGGCGCATGGGGATGATGTTGCGGAGGCGTTCCCAGTTCTCACCGCGATCGATGTCATCGAGTCGACTCGTGTCGACAATGCCGGGGCAGATGGCGTTCACGCGAATTCCATTGGGTCCCAGTTCGGCGGCCATCGCTGCGCCTAAAGCGTGGATGGCGGCTTTGCTTGCTGAATAGGCGGCTGTTCCTGGCCCCGCAATTTTTCCGCCAACGCTGGAAATGTTCACAATGCAGCCGGGCTGTTCGGCGGCGAGCCAATGACGGGCGGCGGCGCGGCTCAATAAAAACGTGCCGTTGAGATTCACATCGAGCACCTTGCGCCATTCGGCGGGGTCAAGGTCGACGACATTGAATCGATCTGGCCCACGAGCCGCACCTGCGTTATTGACGATGATGTCGATGCGGCCGAACTCTTCGACGGTGCGGGCCACGAGCGCATCAACGGCGAGGTCATCGGCAATGTCGCTGACAACTGGAACACAACGCTGGCCGAGCGCACGGATCTCTTCAGCAACCGATTCGATATCGCGCCATCCGGCGGCTTGTTCATCGGCGGGGTAGTTGGCCGGAGCGCGGCCGGTACCGGTGATGACGATGTCGCACCCCGCACGCGCCAGTTCCACGGCAATTGGCCGACCAATCGAACGCATACGTCCGGCACCGGTGACGATTGCGACCTTGCCGGCTAACCCCGTGAGTTCAACTGTCATTTGAGGGACGAACGCCGAATCAGCGTACCGTCGGCGTCACACGAACGCCGCTCTTGAAGAACGCTTGGCCTTCCGCAATGGCCTCTGGTCGATTGCCGATTTCCACCAGATGATTCGCGGTTGCGATGGCCTGCGTGCGGGGCATATTGCGACGAGCCCAAAGTGCGCGCATCGTTCCTTGCACCGCAATCTGCGGAAGCGATGCGAGCTTCGATGCAATTTCCATTGTGTGGTCGAGAAGTCGATCGCCAGGGACAACCTCGCTCACCATTCCCCAGCCATGCGCGGTTTGCGCAGAGATGCGTTCGTAGTTGCCCATGAGCGACATGCGGACGAGTTCGCCCCACGGCATTTGGTCGAACATGAACATGGGCTCGAAACAGGCAGCCATGCCATAGGTGGTGTGCGGGTCGAAGAACGTTGCGTGCTCGGCAGCGATGATGAATTCGCTTTCGCCGAGTGCATAGAACGCGCCGCCGCCACACATGCCGTTCACTGCAGTGATGACGGGCTTCCAGAGGTCGGCTTGCTTCGGGCCGAGCTTCAGCATGGGGTCGTCCATCATGAACGGTGAATCAGGCTGACGATTGTCCATCGCGAAATCGCGGTCGATGCCCGTGCAGAACGCTTTGTCTCCGGCGCCGGTAAGAACGACGACCTTCACGGAATCGTCGTAACGGATCTCTTTGTAAAGGTGCTCGAGTTCGGTGACGAGCGCGAGGTCGCAGGAGTTGTATTTATCGGGCCGGTTCAGCGTGATGACGCCGACGCCATCGGTGACATCGAACAGCACAGCAGTGAGATTCTCGGATAGCGGGTGCGAAGCATCAGTAGCCATAGGGGCAACCTACCAACGCTCAGGGTTCGGCCTGAGATATCCGGGTGAATTCAGCCGGTGAACTTGGGAAAGATGAGTTGTTCCTGCACTTCGTAGGCGCCGATATCGATGATGTCGACGACACGGGGTAGTCCGCGCTGGTCGGTGGCCGGCGGTGGAACGAACGCGGGATCGCCGGCGTTCCACGCTGCTGAGCCAAAGAGGATCGGGACGAAGCTGAGCAACGGTGAGGTTCGCTTCAGCGGTTGCAGCATCGGATTGACGCCGAGAAGGTTCCCGCCGCCAGCACCATTGACGGGTGGGGTTGCAGCCGCGCCGATGAGTGAGAATCGAGCGGTGGATGGAAGAGCTACATCTCCACTTGGTCCGGTTCCGTTCCCATAGATGAGCGCGTGGTCGAGCACGACATTTGCCGCAGTCGGTTGATAGTTCGGTGTGGGGGTGGCGTTGATTCCCGTTCCGCTATTGCCTGAAATGGTTGAGTGAGAGATGTGCAGCGTGGAATAGAACTCATTCGGGGCTGAGTGGGGATTGAGGGAGCGTTTGCCGAGAGTCGAAAGCGAGTTGACACTTCCCGTTCCTTGTCCGGTGTTGCTCGCTGAAAGCCGGATGGCATCGCCGGTGTTGTTAGCGATTGTTGAAGAGTCGATCGATACATCTCCGCTAACCGCAAGCGCTGCGTTGAAGCGGTCGGAGGCTGTTGGCTGAACACCTCCCGACAGTGGTTGGACCCCTGATGGGGCAGAGATATTTCCAACCACCGTGACTCGATTGAGTTCCATCGGGCTTTTGCCGTACAGCTTCGAACCACCCCCGGAGGACGCCGTGTTGTACGAAAGCGAGGTGTCGCGTACGGTGCACGTGCCAGTAGCGGGGCTAGGGCCAAAAAATTGTTGCGATCCGGAGGCGAGAAACAGACCTGCATTTCCCTGAGACTGATTGTGATCGATCACTGAACCGCTCACCGAGCAATTCTGAGTGATGATGAGGAGTCCGGCCCACTCACCGAGCGAGGTGTTGTCAGTAATGGTTGTGCCGGAAACGTTTACGTCCCTGCCGAACAGGAGTGGCGCCCCAAGACTCGCTGCAGAATTACCTGTGACGGTCGAGTCGATCAGATCAATGTTCTCGGCGATTGCGAGAATCGACGATGAGTTGCCGATCACGTTGTTGTTGGCGTTGTTGAGAGCACTGTTGTTGGTGATGTTGACACGCTCAAACGTCGCCGACTTGAGCTCACTACCACCAGAGAGGGCAGCGCTAAACAGCCCAGCGCTAATCGGTCCGCCAACGAAATAATCACCCCCGCCCGTTTGTGACGCTGAGTCGCTCACCGTGACGTCGCGAACAGTGAGGTCGCCAGTGAACGTCGTGATCGCTCCCAGCGTGACGGAGCCGCCCCCGAATTGAGCATTCATTCCGTTGAGGTGAAGTCCACTGATCTCCAAGTTGAAGTCGGCAAGTTCCGGATTGCCGAGCGCACTCGGGTTCTCGAGAAAGCCCCATGCGGTCCTGTTCCCCTCAACAGTGATCACATCGGCGCCTGGTCCAGTAACCGTGAGGCTGTCGGCGACTGGTTCCAGCGATTCATTGAGCACAATCGTTCCGGAAAGCGATGGGTCGAACGTGATCGTGTCGGCACTAGGTGTTCCGTTTGACGCTTCGATGGCTTCACGAAGAGAGCAGGCGCCAGCCACCGGAGTGATGCAGTTGTCGGGGTCGGGGGCTCCAGGGTCGTCCAGTGTTGTGACGACAAACGTGGTTCCCGCCGCATTCGCCGATTGGGCAAAGAGGGCTGCTCCGAGGGTTCCGATTCCGGCGCCGGCAGCCAACAATGAACCACCTGCTGCCAGCCGAGTGACGGGGTGGGTCTTGAAGGTGTGTCGAACCATTCTCTGACTCTAGGCTTTGCTGGTGTTGGAACCCTGAGTTAACCGGTGAATTTCGGGAGTTGCTCGGCTTCCTGCACTTCGTAGGCACCGATGTCGATGATGTCGACGACTCGGGGCAGTCCGCGCTGGTCGGTGGCGGGCGGGGGCGTGAAACTTGGGTCGCCGGCGTTCCATGCGGCGCTGCCCATTGCTATCGGCACGACCGAAACGGTGTCGCTCACGTTCTGAAGCGGAAGCAGGCCAGGGTCCACCCCGGTGACCGTGCCGGTGCCGGCAATGAGCGACGCGTTCGACTTTTGAATGAGCGAGAAGGTCGCGGTTGCGGGAAGAGCGACATCTTCGACACCGTTGTTCGCGGCAAGCACATGATCGAGCGTCACTGTGAGCACAAAGGGTGTTGGCGCGGGAGCCGAGGGTGTTACGGCGCTCGGAATGGGAAGGGGTCTTACGAGTCGTTGGCTCGCGATGCCTTGAAGGCTGTTTCCGCTAATCGTTGAATGCGCGATGACCAGTGTGGTGTCGTAGCGAGGCGCGCTTCGCTGAGGGCGGAGTGTTGCGCTTGATGGAAGCGTCGAGTTCGCGCCAAAGGTCGTTGCATCCAAGGCGTCGATACCAATACCAGTGTTATCGGCGATGGTGGAATTGGAGAGTGTCACGTCTCCCAGAACGGCGAGTCCTCCGACGTTGGAGACCCCAAGCGCCTTGGCACTGCCGCCGGAGTTGCCAGTTACCGAGAGATCGTCGAGGGCGATGGGAAGATGAACATACAGCGAAGCGATTACTCCAGCTCCGATTGTCTTACCCGAGTTCTCAGAGATTCTTGTGTTTGTTATCGAAGTTGTCCCTAGGTCCTGCGCTCTGAAGCCCCCAATTATGTACACTCCGCCGACGTAGCTGTCTGATGTGTTGCCACTGACAATTGAATCTGAAATCGCCAACTGTGGAGCCCCAACGAAGAGGCCGCCAACGAAATTTGCATCCGAATTGTCAGAAATTGTGGTCGAAGTAATCGCTACCTTGTTAGCGACTACGATAAGACCACCGAAGGCTGATGCGGCGTTGTGGTCAATCTTCGTGTTCGAAATCGTGACTTCGTCCGCCGAAATCGCGGCTCCGCCGCCATCACCGC
>Ga0136641_1000778_pt1 | contig 13473 bp, 7 predicted proteins | sample EliLak1302023Y_FD_115312 | JGI IMG/M metagenome (GOLD analysis project Ga0136641, IMG submission 115312) | Freshwater microbial communities from Elizabeth Lake, Yosemite National Park, California, USA - 13020-23Y | ecosystem: Environmental > Aquatic > Freshwater > Lake ...
TCACAGTGGTATTGTAATAGTTTGGAGTAAATTGTACTGGTTGATTGACGTACAACGTGTTCACATCCACTGTGCCATCAAGGCTGAGCAAATTCAAACTGCTAGAGGCACTGGTAACCAAGGCAGGCACAAATGACTCTTTGAGCACAGTGGCCTGTTTAGAACCAACATTGAAGTTTGCAATATAACCATATTGTCCTGCACCTGTACCAGCTAAAACAAACACACGCATGCCGGTATAGTTGCTGGACGTAGCAGTGTCGCTGGTACTTAGCTGGATAGAAGTGGTATTGCCGCCTTGCGCATTGTTGCTGGCAGTATAGTAACCATTGCCGCCTACCCCTGACCCAGTGTCCACAACTCTGGTTTGATAAATGGCGTTGGATCTCAATTCATTGCCCACAGATGCAATGTTGATACCAGAACCTGTAATGATGTAGTCACTGTATCCCGTTTCTTTTCGTGTTATAGTGGCCTGATAGAATCCTGGAGCTGTTACCACACTGCCTCCAAATTCCACTTGTGATCCATAAAAATAGGTACTGCCTGCTGACCCAAATCTTCCTCTTGGATACAATCTCACTTGCAGAACAGAGTTTAGTGCAGAAGTATCATACACCGCCATCCATAGTCTGTACCAATTGTTGTTCAATGCAACAATACCATATTGGGTAGGCAACAAACCTCCGTTGCCGTCTTCACTGGACGGAGTCACTATGCCAGTAGACCAATTGTAACTGATCTTGCTGGATCTTGTGCCTGTGCCGGTAAAGTTGACCAATAGATCCGTTGTGGCTGCAGATCCAAATTTAACAAATGCACTCACAATGTAATTTTGCGCAGATCCTGCAGGCACTGTACCTGCAGTGTTTATGGCCGTGATAGCACTGCCAGACAAACCGGCCACAGTGATAGTGAGGTCGTTGGTGCCGTTGATACCGCCTAGTTGACTTCCAAATACTTTGATTGTGTTACCTACCACGTATCCGCTGCCGCCACCATTCACTGTCACATTGTAGGCCGTGGCCCCAATGCTGATATTAAATGTTGCGCCCGATCCTGCGCCTGTTATGTTACTACCACTCACGTTACTGAATGTTTGTCCAGTGGCTGTGATGGCTACGTTTTGACTCACATATGCTGTATCCGTGCCAGAAGTCAATCCCTGTAGTGTCCATGCATTGGCATTACCGTCTGGGCTGGTTTGATTTTGATTGATAAACACATTGCCGTCACTGGTCCAGCTGGCACCGAGGAAATTGTTGCTGTACTGGATTATATTGGTCACTGCGGTATTGTAGCCTGTACCTGCATTGGTATAGGTCAGTCTCAAAATACCTAGATTACTACTGGTACTGGCAACCACAGATGCTGTGGCGTTGGCATATTGATTGTCAATGACTGCCGTGATAGGCACTTCTGTTGCGTCAAATCCTTCTGCAATAACTCCGTAATTTCCATATGATGAGTTGCCGTTGGTAGCACGTATTCGGCCACCGGCTTCTGCAAAATAGCCAGCATAACCATAGTACGAGAATACAGATACTGCTTCGCATAATGCGCCGCTTCCTGTACACCAGATACCTATACCGTCGCTGATCACTTGGGTAAAGTCGTTGCACACAATGGACCTATTGCCGCCATTATGCAGAGATCCGTCAATTTTGAGTCCTGTAGTGCCCTGGCCAAATGTTGTAACATTTTGAACATAGGGTGATTTTCTATAAATCCACACTGAGGTATCTTCTGGACCTGTCCCAGGATCTAGGCTAGTAAAGGCACCGCCTGTAGGTCTTTGTGTTAGATAAGCATTGTTGTCTGTTAATCCACCCAGCATGCCTACTAGAGTCATGTTGCGTAATCCAGAACCGTTGCGCATGAGGAACATGTTCTTGATAGCATCTCCGCCAAACACTTGCATGACTCCAAAGCCGCCTGTCAGTGCAACAGGAGAGCCGCCTGGTGTCAAACTCATCTGGAATGAAGTGGCTGTGATGCTGGATCCAATCACATAGTAGGTGGTTGTAGCAGAAATACTGGAATCAAACGCTATAAGCGTTACGTTAGTAGTAGTGTTGGCGTTATTGCTCACAAACAAAATTGGACACTGATCATACATGCTCACTGTGCTGGTCACGGTCACCAAGTTACTAGGAGCACCTGCTGACTGAGTTGCAAATGTGCTGATCCTTATAACAGGTTGTACAGTGGTACCGCGCAGTTCGTCGCCAACCACTGCCACGTTGGCAGGGATAATAATAGGCAGTGTCTCAGAATACGTGCCAGTTTTCACAAATATTGTGGCAGTCAATCCTGTATTGGGTGCAGGTATGGTCACTGTGCTTTGGTTGCTTAAAGCAGTTGTGATTATACTGAATAAAGTTTGAACAGCTATCAGTCCTCCTACAGATTGTCCTGTAATTGCTTCTGCCGCTGCCAATCCAGTTGTTTGATTTATCTTGATGCCCACGTTGGTAACTGTCATAGTACCGTTAGCTGTGGTCAAGGATACGGGTGTGTTAGAAAATTGAGTTGCTGTGATTGTTATTGTGGTGCTGTTAATGATGCTCAACACATAATAAGTTTGTGCTGAACTGATTCCGCCAAAGGTAGTGCCACCAAACTGTATGGCTTGTCCAACTGTCATGCCAGAGGTGCTGGCCACTGTGATTATATTCAAAGTGGTTATGGTTGAAGATGCCGTGGTTGAAAACGCGGCGCCAATGCCCATTAGTGATTGATAACTGGTAACAGGTGACTGATTGACAACGCTTGAGATCAAAGTGTTGTAAAAATAATTTAGACTGGCCACTATGTATGGCATGGTTGATGTAACCGTGGCATTGGCAAACTGATTTGTAGTGCCTTGATAAAAATATGTGGTCACTGCCGCTACTGTTTGACTGTTACCGCCTCTAGTAATATCATATTGTAATGCATCTACAATTATGCCATTATCACGCTGTAATTTCAATTGATCCCAAGTTGTGGTTGTCAAGAAAGGAGCTATGGCGTTGGCCTTTTGATACAGCATCCACTGGGCAACTTCTGCAATCATGAATGATTTATTGGCTGCTAATATTGCATTGGTCAATGGAAACGCTGTGCCCTTGTTTACAAAATTACAAGCATAATTGATTGTTTTCCAAGGTTGGTCTTGCGTGGTTCCGTAATCTAATCTATCTATTCCATTAGTTGCCACGTAGTATACATTTGTTGTAACTTGAGCTTTGAACCAAGATGGCTGATTAACGTTGACCTTAAGTGAATATTGATTAGTGCCTATGCTGACCGGAATATTCCCAGTGCCTGATGCATTTCTTGTAACAAGATCGCCTTGATTGATCAGCGCATTGTTTCTAGCATGCAGAGTAAAAATGGTCCAATAGGAATTGGCAGTATCTTGATCCGGTCTGTTGCCGTTGCCACTACCCCCTATACCGCTAGTAGCCGCATGAGTTTGTATACACTTGTAAGTGGCATTTTGATAGATAACCAAATCTCCTACAGCATATTGCGTACCCACTGACCAAAAACTACTCCAATATACTCCCGTGTTGATTAAATTCCAATATACATAGTTCAATCCTACCAAGGTCAGTGTGGCACCATTTGTAGGTGTAGTGTCTGGGCTTGCGCTTGTGACAATAGTAGGTGTACCAAATGTTCCATTACCTGAAACAATGCCCGCTGTTAGGTTCAAGATCACTGTGTTGCTGACCACACTTGACACCTGGGCTGTACCTGATATACCAGTAGCACTCACGCCCTGGCCTGCACTTATGCCCGCACTGCTGCCAACTGTGATGGCATTGGTTCCAAATGTTATCACGCCTGACACTGTACCCGCATTGGCCACAGACAATGTTATAGTTGTGCCACTTATTCCGCCTGGGGCAATCACTGCACTAGGTCCTATACCCGTACCTGACACATTCATGCCTACCACTAGCCCCACGTTGTCTGGGCTAACTGTAATAGTAAATTGACTAGCCGTGCCTGTGGCTGTCTTTGTGGTTTGAGCATTTGCCACAGTAGTAGTAGCAGTTGATGTCAGCTTGGCTGACACTACTGTTTGTCCACTGATGTAACCCGAGGTAATTGCAGTAGCACCGCTTGTGGCCGAGCCCAATATAATCATGCCAGGATATATACCAAATATGGTATTAGCAACAAGAGTAGTGCCTGAACTGCCGGTAGAATTATACACAACTGCGGCTGTACTCACACTAGGGTCTTGACTCACACTGTCAGCTTGAGCCACATACAATTGACCGTTTCTGCGCACAACACTGCCTATCTTGTAGCTTACGCCAGCTGACCAATCATTTTGCACACTGTAACCTTGATTGAACAGGTTCCAGTTGACTGCATCCACGCTGGGTATGTTGTTGGTATTGTTAATAGCAGTATTGATATAGTCATAGCCACCATAACTGACCACGTCGCCAGGTTGATACACAGTGCTGGCACTCCATGTGCCCACATATTCTTCACCTGGTACAAATATGGTCCAAGTTGAACCACTATTGAATGTTGCAGTAGATGTGTGGCCGCTGGTAGCAATGTACACATCTGGACCAATCCTGACCAAATCATTAGTTTTGTATCTGAATGAAGCTGTCCAAGCGCCCTTGTACTCAATGCCATTGTTGATTACGGCCCACTTGGCTTGATCCGCTTCCAGTCCTAGAGCTAGCGTGGCTGAACTGGTGTGCAAGGTATTGCACACATACACGATACCGCCATATTTCACAATGTCACCAACACCATAATTGTAGTTCACTCGCCAAGCAGAATTCCAATTGGAATATGTGGCCAGGGTATTAAATTTGGTAAGATCAACAATGGCGCCGCTGGTGTGATTCATGATGCAAATGAACACAGTACCGCCATAGGTCACAATATTGCCTAGACTGTATAGAGTGCTGGGCTGCCATGCTGTGCGCCAGCTGTGACCGTCAATCAATAGATTCCAATATGGGGTGTTGGCGCCAGCGGTGACCTTGTAAAGGTCAGTGTAAAAATCTGCAGAAGCAGTATGCGGCACTATGCACACATACATTTTGCCGCTGTAGGTCACAACCGCATCACGATTGTATGTGCTTGCTGTTCCCCATGTACCAACGTAGTTAAATCTCAAACTACTGATTCTAAATTCTGGCATGTCTATGTCCTATTTGTTCTGTTCACTTACTTATCTTTAGCTGCCATACACTGGTTGTGTTCCATTTACTCTGGCTACCAAAGACCCTGACGAATTGATATAATAATATATGCTTCTTGAATCCCAACGATACTGATCAAAATAAAGGTTGGGATATGGTCTGGAGTGATCGCTGGCCAAACGGCCATCAAAATAATCCACTCCCCATTCAAAGTTTTCAAAGTTGTTTGCGGCACTGCCTGTCACATTCACCGTGACACTTTCATTGGAAGTCAATTGATCCACTCTAGTGAAAAACAGTTTGCCGTCATCGGTTCTGCGAAGTCCGTAGAAAAATCTGCTGTTGCCAGCACCATATGTGTCTTGTGTATTGATATAACCAGCGTAATGGGGATCCATAATTTTAATCCTTATTGAATAATAACATAACTTGCCACAGCATCCAAGCTGGCTGCTTGACTACTATATACATACACACTCATGCTGTTGCCCAGGATCAGTTTCTCGCCGCCGTTGATGATACGCAAACTTTGATTGGGAGGTATTGGCAATTGGTAAGCAAAGTTACTGGTATTGTTGTTGTTAGCACCATCTTGTAGATAAATGGTTGCCAACACCAAACTTGTTGTGGTATTTGCAAGACTCAAGCCAATCATGGTCACAGTGGCGTTATTGGCACTCACTACCACGGGCACTGCTCCGCCTGCTGTGACTGTCATAGTACCAACTGTGGTAGTTAATGTTTGTGTTGCGCCACCACTCTTGGCTGAAATAGTGATACGTGTGGCATCAACCACTGATGCGATAAAATAAGTTGTACCGCTAGTAAGCCCACCTAGCACACCACCCACTGTAGCAGTGGCTGATCCAGTTGCGTTTGATTGGGTAAACACACCGCCGCCGTTTGTTGCGCTTATTTGCACAGTGGCTCCAGGAGTCACTGTGCCCTGTGAGATTGCACTCACAGTGCCGCTTGTACCACTGGTATATGTAAATGCTGTAATACCGACCACAGTGACCACTTTGTTTGCGTCTGCATCCAAGTTGGCATTGCCTGTGCCTGTAATGGTAACTATCTGTCCTGTGCTGAGTCCGTGTACTGTGGCAGTATTAACTGTGACAGTTGTAACTGCACGACTGATAATGCCGCCAACCAAAGTAATTGGCGCAGTTGAGGAAATAGTACTAATGTAATATGTGGTGTTCAAAATCATATTACCAATAGTGGCACTTAGACTTATGGGCTGACCCACTACCATGTTGGTAGCGGAGCTTAACAGTAAAAAATTACCAGGATTGGTAGTTTGTGTAGCAGTTGCAGTTAGTGTGGTGTAACTGAACACGATAGGTTGATAAACAGCCATGCCAGTTGTGGTACCCACTGTGATTTGATTGTTGCTACTACTAGTTGATGTAGCTGTGGTGGGAACTGTGGTGTTAGTTCCTATCTGTTGAAATATTCCGTTTGCAAAGGTGGTTGCCATTGTTCTTTATCCAAATATGATTGCGCTAAGAATTCCAAGATCCGTAGCTGTTGCTTGTGTAACACCCTGGGCAGTACCGCCCACGCTGGACCATGCTGTGCCATTCCATACTTCCACATATTGGCTGTCAGTGTTGAATCTGGTCATGCCTGTTTCATAGGCGGCTGGTCTATCTGTTGTGGCATTGCCTGACGGCAGAACTACTCCGTTGGTGCCTGAAAACTTGGTGTAACCTGTGCCAGTTTGAGAAAATGTTGTTATGGCTCCTGAACTGGTATTGATTATGCTGTTGTTGAAGAACTTTAAATTGCCAATAACAACACCGCCAGTGCCTGTGGTTGTAAGATTCAAATCTGTACTGGCTGATATGGTAGTGATTGTGTTGTTGAGTATGTCTAGGTTGCTGGTTTGCAATCTTGATGTGAACAGTTTTGTGGTATCAATGGTTACCATCAAACTGTTGTTGGCATAAAATCTAAGGGTGTTATCACCTGCGCCGGGCGTAAGCTCAGGAGTGATATAGGTAGCGCCTGCCACATCTACAACTCCACTTAGACCCTGCCACACACTGGCAGTGCCATTGTAACCTTCGTATCTGTTCAGCGTGTTGTTGTATCTGATCATGCCACTTACACCTGCAGGGCGTTGGCCTGTTGATCCGCTTGGAATTTGTAATACATTGGTTCCGCCGAAAACAACGTTACCAGTGCCTTGTGGAGAAAAAATAATATTTTGATTGATTTGTGTACTGCTGATAACGTTTTGATATATTTTCAGCTGATTAACCACAACTCCGCCAGTACCATTGGGTGCCAATACCAAATCACCATTGGTATTTGTAGTAGAAATTGTATTGCCGGTCAGCTGTATGTTGCTGATATTGGCCGTGGTACTATTGATTGTGTAGGTGTATAGATTATTCCAGTAGTTAGTAGCTGAACCCAGATTGTAAGTGTTGCTGGCACTGGGTGTGATGTTGCTGGTAACTGTACCGCTGAACGTGACTGACACTTGGGAAGTAAATGTAATAGTGCCACTCACTGTGCCAGAGTTTGCAACACTGAGAGTCACAGTGGTACCAACAATGTTACTGATTGTGGCACCGTTGCCAATGCCAGTGCCGCTTACACCCATGCCTAGCACGAGATTAGTATTGTCAGGACTTACCACAATAGTGTTTTGTCCGCTAGTGCCTGTGGCAGTTTTTGTATAGGTTGCACCTAACTGTACGGCACCGTCGGCTGTAATATTACCAGTAGCATGGAAGTTACCATATACCGTAGTTGGCGCATTCAAATTGATCACACCAGTGCCAATTGGCGTTACATTGATATCAGTGTTTGTACCTAGACTGCTGATTACGTTGGTAGCCAGCTGTAAGCTGCCTGCTTGCAGTGTGCCTTGATAGACAACTGGATTTGCGCCTTGTGGTGTTAGGTTAATAGTTGCACTGGTACTGGAAATTACGTTGGTACCAATAGTGAATGTGGCCAGCGTTGAACTGCCAGTAGCAGTTAAGTTTGTTGTTCGGGCGGTGCCATTTACTTGAAGGTCGTTAGAGGGAGATGTAGTGTTAATACCTACACGGCTATTCACAACATCTAAATAGAGTAAGTTCGTCTCAAAGGCTAAATTAACCCCACCTCGGGTTAAGTTACTCTTTAAGAGCGGACCCGTAATACGACCAACAGCCATGTGCTCTCCTTGTGACCCCGTGTTGCACGGTTAACCTCTTTGGAAGCACTGATTCTACTTCTTCATCCCTTGCGGGCTCTTTGCGGGTTTACCACAGTTTAATCATGCAAAATTTGGTCTACTTTGCAATCTTAAGTATTTATATGTTTTTGGGTTTTGTGGTTAGATACACATCAAATCACGATGGCATACAAGTTCATGATGTCCTGGACTTGTGGTAAAGTTAGAACAGGGCTGGTACCCACTGCTTGAATCCACTTGGCTTGAGACGTGCTGTAAACTTCTCCGTAGCCCAGTTCAGAGTTGTATCTGTAAGTGCCGTTTTCAGGAGTGGCCAGTCGCTGTGCATTTGACCCAAAAGGTAAAACTACACCGCCTGTACCTGTAAATTTGGTATACCCTGTTCCTGTATTGCCTATGGTAAGTGCAGAATTTAAAGAGTTAGGAATCGTATTTGCCGAAATACTGATAGTGCTCACTGAAGAAGTGATATTGGTTTTGCCACTGGTTGGGCTGAGTACAACATCGTTGGCACTGATCAAGTTGCTTATGGTGTCCACTGTGATATTGATGTTGCCCACAGAGAAAGTGGTACCTATCAAGGCCGTGGTATTGATATAGGCTCGCACAATGTCTTGTGTGACAAATCTTATGGTATTATCGCCTGATCCGGGTGTAAGCTCGGGCGTGATTGAACTTTGTCCTGTCACTGCTCCAAATGACACCTTGGTTCCTGTCGTGACTCCAACGCCGGTAATAGGCAAGCTGAGTGTAACGGACGTGGCCGTGTTGCTCAAGATGGTGGTACCTACCTGTATGTTGGTACCACTTATACTTTGTGCCGCCCTCAGTCCGCCCACAAACGCAAAATTTATCACAGGATTGGCCACTGAAAAATAGCCAGTACCACTCGGACTGGTCACAAGTTGACTCAGTGTTACTATCAAACCAGATATATTGGTAATCGCGGCGTTGGCAGGAATACCAGTGCCAAATGCATACAGGCCTGCGCTGAGTCCGGCGGCACTGCCCACTGTGAGGCTGTTTGCTCCAAATGTAACAGTTTGTCCCAATATCGCACTTGCATTGGCCACACTGAGTGTGATAGTGGTTCCTGCAATATTTGTTACAGTGGTGCCAGTGGCAAGACCAACGTATCCTGTCACGCTCATACCCACCACAATGCCTGTGGCATTAGGACTCACCGTGATAGTAAATTGCCCAGTGCTTCCTGTGGCTGTTTTAGTAAAACTGGCTCCTGTAATACTGGTGCTGACGTTGTTTGTGTTAGCGCTGGCATAAGCAAACGTGTTACTGCTGTCATAACTGTGCAAGTTTACAAAACTGACCACACCGCTTGAACTGAATCCTTCGTATCGTTGTGTGCCACTGTTTTGTCTTATTTGTCCATTGGCGCTCAAGGTTTGATTGCTGTTTTGTCCCGACGGTAGAGTGACTGCATTGGTACCATTGATAACACCATATCCAGTTCCGTTAGGTGTAAAGACAACACTGCGTTGTGTGTCAGTAGTTGGGCTTGGCCAAACGTTGGTCACTGTGCCTTGATAGAATTTCAAGTACCAAAGATTATCCCCACCTGTTCCGTTGGCTGTGACATTTATATCTCCGTTGGTATTGGTGCTGGATACGGTATTACCAGTAATTTGTAAATTGCTGACATTAAATGTACCCACATAGTCAGTGGTTGTATAGGTTGTAGCAAAAGTAAGACCACTGGTACCAAGATTATACAGTGCCTCAACGATATTATCGTTGGCTTCTGTGATCAAGAAATCCAGCGATTCCAGCATGATGTAATCACCTTCTTCTGCTGGAATTATACCGCTGTTTAGATTCAGTAGGTTGGCCTGTCCTAGACTGATATTGCCGTCAAAGGTCACATCGCCAGTAACGTGAAATGTGCCGTTCACGTTGACTGTGGCATTGGCCACATTGAAATTGATCAGTCCGGATCCATTTGGTGTAAAATTGATATCACCGTTAGTGGCTGTGTTGCCAATAGTGTTGGTGCTGAACTGGATATTACCGCCCACTACTCCCGGAGTAACAATAATAGGACTGCTCTGTAGGGGTTGTATAGTGATTGAACTGACACCATTACTGATGGTATTGCCCGACATGGTAAAATTGGGACTTGGCGTGGTTGTTGTGTCAACAATAAGATTATTTGTAAAGAGGCTGCCTGTGCCAGACACTGTTAGATCGTAGGCGCTGTTGGTTGCACCAACTGCAATACGTTTGTTAGTTACATCGAGATAAAGTAGACTAGTTTCAAATGCTAAATCAACACCCTGTCGAACTAGATTGTTGGCTAGTAAGTTACCACTGATCCTGCCTAGATCTGCCATGGACTACTCCTTACTGGTCAAAGCCAATTAGAGCTATGACTGGTTTTCCTATTAGACCCACATAGTATGCATCGCTCACGAATGTTATGTAATATCCTAATGGCGACGTGAATGTCAAACTGGTACCTGAGCTGATGGTACCTGTTATGGCATTGCTGACAGTTACTTGTGTGCCGCTGGTCACGGTTACTGTGGTTCCGCCAGGTATGTTGGCACTGCCTGTCACGGTGCTGCCATTAGGTATGGCCACTGTGGTACTAAATGTCAAGGTAGTGCCACTAGACACAGTGGTTGAAGTGTTTACCGTGGCTGTAGGATTTTGTGTTATGGTGTAGTTGGTGTTGAAAATCTGTATAACATTTTCTACCACAACAATAATGTTTTGCCCGCCCCATGTAGTGCCGTTAGCTACCACAGTTGGCGGTGCAGGATTTAATGGACCATAATAAACTGTGTATCCATCAATGTTACCTAGACTCTGCTGTGTAATACCTGTTGATTCTTTATATCGAACACTGCGCCAGCTGGCCGATGAGCCTTCGTACACTTCTAGTTCATTATTGCTAGTATTATACCTAACCATGCCTACTACCGGACTTACTGGTCGTTGAGCAGTAGTTCCTTTTGGAACCAATAGATTATTAGTAGTGCCCATGACAACACTGTCTGTTATGTCTACATACAATCTTAGATCGTATGGAGCACGTTTATTCAGCGATAGTTGACGTAGATATCTCATTATACTGCCAGTGTGCTCACTGTTACTGTTAAATTACTCAAACTGTCTGTTTTACCTACAATAAAATCTCCGTTACCTAGCACAAGTTTTTCTTGATCTAGACTTACGGTTTCACCTGCCGGTATTGGTAAACCATTAATGATAATATTGCCAGTACCTGCTGTGCCACCACTAGGTACTGCATAAAGATAAAGTAAACTTTGATTCACTGTTGGAGTTGCCGGCACATAGGTGCTTGTATTGCAAATAATAATTGTGGTAATGGCATTACTACCTGAACTAGAATATACAGTTTGATTTGATGAAGTTAGTGTTAAATTTGCAATTGCCATTGGGTTTCCTTAAAATAACATGCTAAACAGCAGTGCGCGATTTTTAGCCACCAATTCGTCATTGTTGACAGGATTGGCAAAGTATATACCTGTTTTACCTGGTGTGGCGCCGCTGGCTGACTTGCTGTAGATTTTACTAGTTCCAGGTACGCTGGTAGGACTGGTAGCTGTGTCATCCAAGTTGATCACTCCTGTAATTTTAACCTGGCTGTTGGTAGCTGTTAGTGTCAATGCACCGCTGATACTAGCATTTGACACTGTATCTTGATAAATGTTAACGTTGTCAACGGTCAGTCCAGTTGCAGTTACACTGGCTCTTTGAGTTTGGTTCACATAAAAATTTAAACTGGTCTGGAATGCTTGTATTCTAGAGTATATGGTACCGCCGTTGGTATAATACAATTTGTCCACATCTGCCATGCCGGATGTAACTCCGCTGGCATTAACATAGCTTTGCAAGTAACCTTTAGTTATCACAGTGTTTAGGTCTGCACTGTTGTTTACCAGTGTGGCATAGCTGGGACTGTTGCCAATACGCATCACTGCAGAACTGTTCTGCATGTCAAAAACAAAATCTAAATTGGCACCTGTTACAAAACTGCTGGCCTGGATGCCAGTGAGCGAACCATTGGCATATTGTGCCACCCATGTGCCTGCCAAATTATTCACAGTACCAGTCATTGATCCTGTGGCCGCGGTAAGAACAACATTGCCTCCGCCCGAAGTAAGACTGATGGAGATCTTTCTTGATCCCTGTATTATGTTGGTAATGTAGTAGACTTGTCCGCCACTAACTTGACCAAACACGCTGCCACTGAACACTATGGTGCTGCCAATAGTCAGTAGTGTGACCGAACTCAGTGTAATGAGATTGGTAGTTACTTCTGTCACAGTGGCCGTGACCACTATGGGTTGATTGCTGATGGTATGACTGACTGATTCGCTGAACACCCACTGAGCCGCTGTGTAGGCCCCGCGTTCTACATCAATACCCGAAACATAGCCATTGGCTCCACTGATGCCGTTGCCTGTTTGGCCTTGATTTAACTGTAGGATATTGTCGGCTATGGTTGAGTTAGTAGACTCCACCGTGGTCGTAGTGCCCTTTACATCCAAATTACCAGTTATAATAACAGTGCCGGCAGATGTGGGATCCAGTGTGATCTTGCTGGCTGTTTGTATTGTGTAATTGTCATTGCTGACTTTGAGTACTCTTGACATGGAGGATCCTGAATTAGGGGACCAAAGTCCCCTTAACTATTAAACGTTGTCAATTGTTACTGAAACGTTTGCAACTGCTGAGCCTGTTGTCCATTTTGCCATTGCTGGGGTAGAGCTAGTGCCAAATTGTGTACCTGGATTTGTACCGCCTGATGTCAATGACACTTTACGGTTGGTCAATTTGGAAACAAAGTATGTGCCGCCAGCTGAGTCAACAGCACCTATTGCCATGGTACCTGCCACTGTTGGGAAGTTACCAACCAGTTTGGTCAATGTACCACTTGCTGTGTCACTAACTGTCGTGTTGACACGGAATGAACGAGCACCCACTTGCTTTACAATGTCAGCGTCCATACGCACTTGGGTATCACCTGTGATCCAAGCCATACCAACAATACTTGCATAACGGTTGCCTGTACCAAAACCACTAGTCACTTCAGCTAGCAAGCTGATGGTTGCGGCTGGA
>Ga0136641_1000782_pt1 | contig 13447 bp, 20 predicted proteins | sample EliLak1302023Y_FD_115312 | JGI IMG/M metagenome (GOLD analysis project Ga0136641, IMG submission 115312) | Freshwater microbial communities from Elizabeth Lake, Yosemite National Park, California, USA - 13020-23Y | ecosystem: Environmental > Aquatic > Freshwater > Lake ...
AGGATCATATTTAATCCCAGAATAGTCATAATTTTGACCAGCAGGTACATTTGTATTTAAAGTTTGAATAAGTCCTTGAGGAATTGCAGGAATAGTTGCAGCTTTAGTTATTTTAACAGACTGTATGGTATTTGGCGGGGTTGATAGTACAACACCATTTGACTGCAAACCTACTCCAAGAGCATCCCATGTTGCCTGTACCATTGTTTGAAAAGGTATGTCTGAATTATCTGATTTAAGTTTAATGTTAAAAGTGGGTTTAATTACCCCAGCACCTTTAGCAGTAAGAAGGTTTAAATTAGTTATATCTCCACTAAGTTTTGCTGCAAAATATTGATTATTTATTGTCGCTACTTGTTCAAAATAAGAAGACCAGGTTGAGGATAGATTTACTGACATATCATTACCAGTAAGTTGCGTACTTCTATTGGTATCGCTGTCATAAGAATAGCCTTTAATAATCCACAAAAAACTGACGGGGTTGGTTGAACCCGTTATAAGTTGACTTTGATTTACACTCACAGAAGTTGTTGTAACAGTTACATAAGTGTTGTTTAACTGTTCTTGTAAAAAAATATTAGCGTAATAGGTAATTGCCATTAGTAAGTCATCACCACACTTTTAGCTAAGCCATGCTCAAGACGTTTAGCAAAATGCTGGAACATTTGTTCTGCTTCGGCTATGCTTGAACGTTCAATGTGAACTTTCATCTCTACCTTTACTTGTGTTACGTGGTGCTTAGAGGTTGCATTGTTTGTGTTGATGTCCATAGGCATGCCGCTGCCACCACCCTGGCCCGCTTCAGCACGGTGGGCGTCATCCACATATTTTAAGAAAGAACCGTTTTGATAGGTAGACCAAGGTTTCCAATTAGTTCCGCCCTTACTTATATTAAAAGCAGCTTTTGCATTAAAGTCGGCATTAGTAAGTCGTTTGCCGTCTCTATTAGGATCATTGTAATCTTTCCAATGTTTTAAGGAACGAATTTGAAACATACCAAGACTTGGGCCCCATTTTTTGTTTTGTATTCTAACGTCACCCGGACGATCCATACGACCACCTGATTCAGCCATCGCAACAGCAAAAGCAGTATCTAAAGCTTTTCCAGAAAATCCAGCTCTACGTAAAACTTCAATCATACCCTTACGGCTTCCACCCGCCATGCGACTAGAGAGCTCATCCTTACCAGAGTTATAAGAATTATTTATAAGAGAATCTTGATTATGGTTTAAATACATCGATCGTTTTTTAGATCCAAACCAGTTTTCAATGTCGGAATAACCAACAGCTTTGCCACGATTTAAATCTCCATTTAAAATAGAGGTAAGGCTTGCACTACTGAGGTTTCCTGTAGTTCTTGCCTCCGAGGATTGTAAATTACGGAAAGGATTTGTTACTGCATTGTTTGTATTGCCACCAGTAAGAAAGCCAACAGCATTTTTAGCCATGTTAATGCCATCTTTAAATAAGTTTCCTAAGAAACTTCCAGCTTTTCCAAAGAAACTTTGAGGGTTAACTGCTTTTCCACCTTGAAGAACTTCTGTGTGAAGGTGTGGCCCCGTGGAGTTACCCGATCCTGCTGCACCTTTAATTCCGCCAGATTTACCAATTACTTGTCCACGCTTAACAGTTTGACCCTGTCTAACTGATATATGGCTAAGGTGAGCGTACCGGGTTGATACAGACCCGTGATTAATAAGTACGTAATTACCCCAACCAGATTTTTCATTTCCAACTTTAGTTACGACACCATCAGCCATTGCTTGAATAGGAGTGCCTACGGCGGTTGCGTAGTCAATTCCGGGGTGAAATCCTGGCTTAACGCCGTGACCTCCAGGACGATTTCCAAATGGAGATGAAACTGGTGTTCCCCTAGGAACTGGCATATTTAAACCGTTACCAGAAGAACTTCCGGAACCAGTGTTATTATTTCCACCGCTACCGTCTGAGCCACCACCGCCGCCAGTCAAACCTTTAAATGCTCCGTAAAGAGTTCCTAATACAGCACCTATAGCAGTTCCAGGTCCTGGAAGAAAAGATCCCATTGCCGCACCTGCAGCTGCATCAATGCCCGTAGTTGCCGCAATATTTCCATACTTAACAGCCTTATTACTTTTATTGTTTTTAATTCCAGGAATGGAGTTAATAAGTGCCTGTGCAATTGTTCCAATAAGAGCTGTTCCACCAAGTTTAGCTCCGGCGCCTAGTTTAAATTTACTTGCACCTTTAGCTGCATTTGCGGAAACCCCATTAGCGCCAGCTTCAGCTAAAGCAATTTCACCTGTCTTTGCAAATCTACCGATACCTAATACTTTACCCATTAAAGCTGTTTCAAGAATTGATCCACCTATGCCACTGGCCATAGAACCAATACCTGAAAGTGTTCCTCCAACATTTCCCGCTTGAGGGAATGTTTGAAGTGCGCCTTTAAGGCTCATAAGCCCATATGTAACAGGGCTCAATGTGCTAGCAAGGTCAGCAAAGGCTCTATTAAGACCTCCAACTGTGTTTAAAGAAACGTTATAACCGTTTACTAAACCAGCTTGAGTTGCGGCAAGGGACATGTTTTCGCCCTTTGCAAAATTAAAGTTAGATCTAATTGGAGCGTTGCCTTCAACACCCATTATATTTAAAGCTTGGTTTGAGCTTTGTAGGTCTTTCTTTGAAAGGTTGCTTCCCTTACGGGCGCGAGTAATAACCGCCATAGCAATTGTATTCATAAGGGCGGTGTCGCCGCCAGTAAGCATTAATAGTGTTTGATAACCCTTTGAGTTTGGGTTAAGTAACATCGCAGCTTGTTGTTCAGTAACTTTACGCCCCCCGTATAAAACTGTATATACTGAGTTTACAATCTGGTTAATAGGTAATAAGTTACCGTTACCGTCACGGATACGAACGCCGCCACGAAGAAAACCCATACCGTTAATGCCGGCAAGGCTTGAGGCTACCTCCTGGTTAGTGCCACCAGTTATGGCGCTAAGGCCGCCGAGGCTTGCCATGATGTTTTGTGAGCTCTTTGAGCTTGCTGAGTATCCACCTTGGTAAAAGAGGTTGGCTGCGGCCTGTGTGGGCCCGCCTGCGCTTGTAGCGCCCTGTACAAGGCGATTAGACTGACGAATTACTTGGTTAGCCTTCATTCCACTCAGACCCGCTATAGAGTCCGCATACATCCTTTGAGCGACCGCTGACATGGTGTTTGGAGCCATGCTCATGCCCATAGAACCCGCTATTGCGGCCCCACCTACGGCTAGCTGTGTTTTACTAAACTGTCCAAGTACAGACCTTATAGGCATTGTGCCTAAGCCAAGTCTGCCTGCGCCAACTTGTTTTCCAGCGTAGGCTCCGGCGGCATCCTCAGCGTCTTTTTTCATGCCTTTAGTTTCGACATGCATCTGCTTAAGGATTTTATAAGCTTTTTCGAACTCACGATCAAACGTGGTTCCAATACCTTCTACGTCATCATCTGCCGCAGAAAACATATTGTTAATTGCCAAGGGTTATCACCGCCTTTACCTAATACGTAGTATCCACATTGTTCTCTCACGGAAAGAGAACGATCTTATATCCTGCAGTGTCCAGCCTGGGTAGGCTTTAGAAAGAAGTTCGTATGATTCAATTAAGAATTCATAACTTAACTCACTCTTGAAATAGTTCCGCCAAGGTGAGCGGAAGCGGGACCTCCGACCCGCAGGAACTGCAGTTCTTCTTTATTGCGCCGAGTTGTGGACCTGGGTTGCGGTCTGATATTGCCTTAAGTATAGCTCTACGATCCTTAATTCCAAGGTCTTTAATCACCTTAGTATTTAAAGCCGGCCTGCCATCTATGGATGTTATACATCCGTTTAAAATGATTGTGTCGAGCTCAGCTGAGTTTTTATTAGAAGCATTTACTAGAGCTTTCTGTACGATACCGTTTGGAAGAGATACCTCAATATCTCCTGCCTTGCTTTTTACAGTAAAATGTCTATCTGATTCGTCAAGCTGTTTAACTTCAACGTCTTCAGTTAGGTTAATAGTAAATGTCTGTTCTTCCGAACAACTTGGGCATAGCCCCGGACCTACCTGGGTTTCTTCTCCAAAGGTTACCTTGCGAATAGCCAAAAGAAGCATTTCCCGGTCTCCAGCTAACAAGCTGTCTAGAGTTTCTTTATCCATAGGCTTATCACCAATAGACTCTACTCCGCGCTCTAAAATAGTAAGTAAAGATTTACCAGGATCAGTAATCCTTGCAATAATTTCTTCATCTGCTCCGGTAAGTTCTCTTACCCGGGCGGTCTTGATTAAACCCTCAAAAGGATCGTCAAGACCGCCAGGTAGAGTTACTTCACCGTCAGAGGGAGAGGCAACCGGGGGTTTCTCGGCTGACTCTACCGTCTGATCGGAAAGAGCATCTTCAACTAGTTTATTAGCCATAGCTGGCGAATCCGCCGCGCTAATCGTTGTTTCAGTTGCCATTTTGTATACCTATTTCTATTATTAGTTTGTAAAGAGTGCTGCGCTTGTTGTGTAGTCGCTTGCCATGATTACGTCAAAGCCTTCGTGAACGAGGGTCATTTCTTCAACCATGAGCGTGCTTTGTCCTGCGTCCAAGTTGCTGTAACCGAGGTTAGCAATCCAAGCATTATACACTCGGAAGCGCATAGCTACGTGCTGCCCTTGATCTGTAGCTGAAGTTGCGGCCCCAGCTCCGGTAGCTCCAGCTGGGTTTGGATGGCTTAGTACAGCGATGTCAACTGTGCAGCGAAAATCTGCACCAACGCCTGCTGTAGCGCCTGGAGTTAAGATTGAGAATAAACGTTTCATCCACGCTTGATTCTGTCGTTGACCTAGCATCTGTCCGTGAGACAAAGTGATAGGTGTAAAAGACGATTGACCAGGGATCTGGTGTACGTTAGTGTTATATCCACCTTCGCGGTACGCAATAGGCTCTGTTGAGACGCTTAGTCCCGATAGAGATACAAAACCCATTTGGTTCCACTTAGCGACATCCCACTTACCATCGTCGGTATTAGGTGTGATTGTTACCAAGAATTTAAACGTACGGATTGGATCCGTAGTTAAACCTCTCTTGATGTTATCAATTGATAGTGCCATGATTCATATCTCCTTATGCCGTAGCGTTTCCAGTGAGTTGACCGATCTTGATGATCACAAATTCGGCCGGGTATTCAAGAGCAACGCCAATTTCAATATTAACTTTACCGCTCATAATATCAGCCATAGAGTTATTGCTTGCGTCGCATCGTACATAATAAGCTTCAGTTGGCTTGTTTCCACGCAAACCACCCGATTGCCAGTAGCTACCTAAGAAGGTGCCAATAGCAACGCCAATACGATTCCATAGATTAGCATCATTATTTTCAAAAATAGCAAAAGATGTCAAGTCTTTTACTTCTTTTTCAATGTATGTTAAAGAACGACGTACGTTGATATAACGTCCGCCAGCTGTAGCCTTTAGTGTACGTCCTCCCATAATGCAGATACCCGCACCTGGAACTTGTCGAATAACGTTAACTGGATTTGAAGAAGTATTCAAAGCATCAAGCTCAGAATTTGTAAACTGGTGATCCGTAGCTACTGCTAAGTTCACACGGTTTGTTAATCCTGCTGGAGTCTTAAATACACCACGAGCAGCATCTGTAGCCAGGTATTGCCCAACTACTGAAGCTCCTGGAGCCTGTAAACGAGTTACGCCTGGGGTAGCTTTTAGTGTGTCTGGGACTAGAAGCCATGGGTAATAGAAAGCACAAACTCCGCCGTCAGAAGAAGCTGCAAAAGCAGTATCTACATCATTTGCATAAGTTTGGGCTTCTGATGCCACAAGTCCTTGAGGAGTATCTAATACGGCAAAACCATCTCCGCGTGCTTGGCAATATGTGACAAGGTCAGCAAGAATACCGATAGAGTTAGTACGATCTGTTCCGCTACCGGTTGCGGTATTGTAAACATATGGGGCATCAGCGTTGTACATTACCAGTGGGTTTTGAACTGGATCAAAATTTGTCAAAGCTGTGTTGTAGTTAGTGCGTGTTGGTGTTGAACCATCTGCGCCAGCGGCTGTTGAGCCTAAAGCGTAAAGAGTTGCACCGATTACAGGCATGTTTGTTGGGGCCGCAGAAGCTGAGCTCTGATCAAATACCCCAATAAAGGAAGACTGTGCGTTAACTACAGATAAGAAATAACGTGGGTCTGTCTTGTCCATGCTTAGATCTGTATAGGTCTCAAGTAGATTTGATGTTGCGTTACCAGCAATGGTTGGTGAACCATAAACTGAAAGTCCAAATCTAGTTGAAGAACCGGCAGCATTTACTGAGACTGCAAGGGAGTTACCCCAAGAGCCTTTGCTTGCTGCTTGTACAAGAATAGTGTTGAGATGAGAAGCAGATGAGTCAGTAAGCATTACTGAAGCTGCTGCAGCTCCTGAACCAGCTACACGTTGAACGTATAGGTCACGGCCGCCATTAGCAAAAAAGTTATAGGCTGCCCAGGTTGTTGGGTAGGCGTCTTGAAGTCCTCCATAAATCTTGACAAACTGCTGCCAAGAAGATACAAGAACTGGAACATTCGTAGGACCCTTAGCCAAAGCACCGACAAATGCACCAATAGCATTGGTATTGTCAGAGAGGTCAATCGTCTGCGGAAGTTCCACTTCCTGGATAAAGACGCCTGGTCTACTGTAAGTTGTAGCCATTAGGTTTTCTCCTTAATTAGTTAGGTTGTTTTCTTGTGGGGCCGAGTTTTAGATGAGTTGTGCTTGTTGCGTTTGTAACAGATGATATAGGTCGGTGTTTGGATCTACGGGCGCAGATCCTGTATCGGTCTTTAAACCAATATTTCTTGTTTGGACAATGTAGTCCTTTGTATTAAATTCAGTTCTGAATATCTCAGAACTTATTCTAATTGAATAGACATTCATGAAAAGACGCTTGTCCGCTTCAGTTGTGTCTCTTTTGGAAAACCCTAATGTTTCTAGCCTTCGATTAGTGTTATCTTGGGGGATTGGTAGGGAACCAAATCTAACGGGTAGTCTTCCGATACTGAAGAGCTGAGCCAAAATCTGTCGATCATGGCGAGGTTGACGAGAAAAAGTTGTGACCTGGTAGTCCAGGTTTATTGGCATTGGATATGGGGTACGTAAGCTAGACACTCCGTCATAACCTTCAGGCTCATACGGAACCACTACTGTTCCTGATTGAACACGCTCTGTAGCTTCAGATATATTAATCAAATCAATGGTTATATAAGGATAGTTTTGTTGACGAATTTCCTTATCAGGCTGACCATAGAATACTCCTACAGGCCGTGATTGGGTTCCTGCATCCGCCACTGTCATGCCAGAAAGCAAAGTTTTAAGTGCGGCCTCTTCATTTAAAATAAATGGCATCAGCTACCCACCTTAGTAAAGTAGTTTCGCATTACAGGTGATGGGGGGGTATCTTCAGTACCGTACTCTAAAGTAAGGATTTCATGTTCTAAATTTTTTGGGTACTGAACTCGGTAGTGGCCTTCAGCAGTAACCCGAACATGTAAAGCAGCAACTAGGTGGGCAGGCCAACCAGAAGAATGCGCATCATAGCGCATGTCTGTTGTGTGTTTTTTAGCTCTGGTTACAATTTCAGAGTGAAGTCGAGAAGCTGCTTTGCGATGGATTCTAGCCATTTTTGCGAAAAGCTTTCGAGAGTAAATATCCAGCGACAAATCCCACTGCGACTTTACGATTGCCATCTTTATTTAGATTAGCAATTCCTCGAACGAACTCTTCACGGTCGGCTTCGGACTCAGCCCGATTTAACCGGTTGACTAAAAAGATCATAATTCCTCCATAGGAAGACGCAAGGTAAAGCAGCAGGGTTCCGGATTTCTCCGGCGTCAGGTATAAGGGTAAACGAAAAAGCCCCCTTTCGGGGGCTAAGTCGTTACTTCTTCTTCTTGACTTTTTTAGCTAATGCCTTGTCCATCTTAGCGTCTTCTCCAGGAGAAGGCTTCTTTTTGTCCATCTTCTTGTCAGCTTTCTCAAAAGAAGCTTTTTGCTTAGGAGACATGCCCTTTTCAACCTTGGCATCTTGTTTCTTGTCTTTAGCTTTAGCGCAAGTCGGGCAGGTGCATTTACAGCCCTTTGCTGGCTTACCGGCTTTACAGCCACATCCACATTTAGCGCACATTACTTCTTCTTTTTCTTTCCACGAAGAATTTCAAGATCGCCACGATCTACCTCGCCGTTTTTGTTCATATCAAGTTTGCTTTGATTGCCTTTCATTTTTTTTGCAGGAGCTTTCTTAGCTGCTTTTTTAGCTGCTTTTTTAACCGGCTTCTTGCCGCAACCACATGTAGCGCACATTATTCTTTATCCTTTTCTAGGGCTTCTTCAGATTCTTTAGAAGCTACGATGTCTTCAAGTTTTGGGTTTTCTAGCGGGTAGTCTACACCCGGTGTAATATCAAAGTGAACAACAACATCGTCAGATACCGTTGCGCCCTCTGTTGAGATAATTTCCTCTGTCATTTTGATCCTGTCTTTTTATGCGGATGGGTCTTATGGTAGGCCTTAGTTGCCTTAACCCCAGACTTAATAGTCTTAGACCCAGCTACTTTAGTGAGGTTAATCTTATCCCATTTAGGGTCATTTTTACCCGCATGGTCAACGATAACTTCGCCTTTTTTATTTTTTTTAACCACATGGGTTTTGCCCGTAACCTTGATTTTGGCCATTTAATTGACCGGCTCATCTGTAGCGTTAAAGTTAGCAAAATACTGAAATTGGCTATCATTAACCATTTCTTCAGAGTTGACCTGGACGCAGTCAATGGATAAAACGGTATACCTATTGTTTACAAGGCCCATTCCTTGAATGCGGTCTGGACTAAAAACTTCATTTCTAAATACAACCCTATCCCGAAGAAAATGATCGGGGTTAGTTAAAATGTCTTTAAAGTGGTGCGAGGTTTCGGCCTTCATACCATATAAGTTAGTGGCCACCTCAATAACGTCCATATTCATGGTTATACGCAAAATATCCGTGTTATAAAAACCCCTATCACTTTGCATAGAGGCTCCCTGGTAGACCACAGCTTTTATTACAGGTATAGTCAAAGGGTCATACCATACACGTCCACCAGTTGAACTGCCCACATCATAAATAGGGTCTACAACAGTAGCCACTGAGTTATAGATATACCAGTTAATGGAGTTACCTACTGTACGGACAAGCTCCGAAGAGGTTCCCGCAATAATTGAGGACCGTTCGTTGGGGATATTAAAACGCCCAATTCGACGTTCTCCGCGCATATTCGCTCCTTACCTTAGAGAAATATTATAGGGGTTAGCCTTCTTCTCTGCCCCACTTAACCCTGTTCCAAACCCGCTCATGAAGATAATAAATACATAACTTAATTACTATGTCTAGCCCAGCGGCCAACGCTGCTAAATTACCTTTATGGGTTATTGCGTACGTAATACCAAAGCTGGCTAACGTTCCAAAGAAACGATAGCTTATTGATTTAGTTAAAGACCGCGCTTTTGTTACCTTCATTAAATACCCATCTCTTTACGCTTTTGAGTAGCGCTGACGGCTTCAATGTCCGCCCCAAGGCTAACCTGTTCTACCTTATACCCGACGTCACGCCCATACACGATGTTAGTGATATTGGGAACTTTCATTACAAGAGCAGGTCTGGCTGTTCCTTGAATAATATGTCGCTTAACTTCTTCAAAAGTAAGCGGGTCTTTGACCGAGGTTCCGTAGGTGTCTCGAACTCCGATAAGGACTTGTTCTGTTCGCTCATGCGCTTTCTCCTTCAATGCTTCATGACCTTCATGCCATGGTTGGTAACGACCCAGCATGAGAGTTGTTGGTGCTTTCCAATCTTGTAGATTAGCGGTAAAGATCAGATTATTTACGTGGGCACTTGCGTCAAAGGTTTCAAACTTGTAGTCAAAGACGATAGGGGTTTCCCACATCTTATTAGTATCTTCAAAGCGGCCCTCTGCAATAGTATTCATCCAAATCAAAATATCAGGTGCGCCAAAGGCGTCTCTTGTAGTTTGTGTTGGACAGATAAAATCAACTACTACATCAAGGCCTTGTCCCGATAGCATCCGTGCCATCTCCCCCATACGGCGGGAATGTTCTACTCGGTCTTCTGGAGAAAACCCTAAATCAGAGTTAACTGTGGAACGTACGTAATCCGCGTTAAGGTGAACAGCATTAATGCGTCCAGCCAACTCAACCGCTAAAGTAGTTTTGCCTGAGCCTGGGAGCCCAATAATCTGAATAATCATTTATCCCACCACCCTACAATCGCGTACCGTGTACCAGAAACAACCGGATGAACGGTATGAGTATACACATAATTAGAGGGAAAAACAATCATTTGGTTTGCTTGAGGTTTAATCTTTAAACCAAATTTGTTAAACTCAATCTCTCCACCTTCATAGTCCTCATTAAGATAAAAACTCATAGAAACCGTTCTTGGAAACGCGGGTGCGTCATCAAAATGATTTATAAAATGGCCATCTTTTCCATATTTAAGTATTTGCCACCCCTCTGAGGTGCTCCACACATGGGCGTTAAATCTGCCTCTATAGTCATTAATAGCTCCATATAAAGCGTCATTTAAAAATGTGTGGGTTGAAACAGCAGCGTAGGAGGGTGGAGTCCCTGCAGCTGTAAGGTCATCAGCGGTTACCGTATCAAACTTTGGTAAAGATATAGTAAAGCAGTCTCTAATTGATTTTGACGTCTCCTGCTCGCCATCAAATTTGTCTTTTGGAACACCAACCCTTCCATAGGCCCAGGACAGTTGACCAATTTCAACTAAAGACTCTATGTCAGTAATAAATAAGCTTGGATTATCCATTACATTTTTATAACTTACTATGCCAGGGGCAAGTTCTTCAACCTCAAACACTTTGCGCACCCCATTTTCCAATTGGGCACTCAGCGTTCTCTAACTTTGTTTTTACTTTCATTATGCAACCACATTTTTTGCATTGAGCTGTTAATTTTATAAACTCTGGGCATTGTTTACAAATTGAATATCTTTCTTCAGCCACCTCGTCTGATGCCCACTTAGTGTTTGGATTTATTACATCCCATGGTCTAGTGTCTCCCAGTAATTTTTTATATCTAGATAGTGCGGTTTCTTTTTTTTCATCCATTTAAACGCTCATTTTCACGTATTAAACGTTCTTTTTCATAAACATAGCTATACAACTCAAAGTCAATATCATTTAAATCTAAGAACTTAATTATATCTTCATCAGTTAGTACTTCTTTAAGGGATTTGGTTGTATAAGTATTTATTTCAGTTTTGACTAAAGAAGGATTTATATGAAAAAGTCCGGAGTCTAAAGCTTTGAATTCCATATTTGGGTAGTTTGAATTAAACCAAGATACAACTCGATCAGTAAATAAAACTACATTATTAGTTGTATTTACAATCTCAAAAGAATCAATATATTTTTTTGCCAACTCAAAAGTTAATTCAGAGTCTATTAAATACCATTGTTTAGACCTGCTTTGATAGTCTGATTCTATATTGTCTGGTATATCTTTAAAATTATTAATTTCCGGCTCAAAACATATAAACTTTGATTGAATATTTCTGTGAGAGGTGTAAATTGGGTCTTCAAAAAGATAGTATCTAAGCTTATCTTCCATCTTTTCAATTCCAAAATATTCCGGCTTGTTTACTAAAACCCTATCGTATATGTAAAGAAAATTACTAATAGCGCGGTCTAGCGGGTCTCTAATTAAAGTTGCAACAGTAAGATTTGGTATACGTGAAAATGGGTATCTTCCTAGGTGGCCTTGAATAAACGCGTACCCGCCATCCACATCGGGGTGTGGAGGAGGGGTTGGAGGGTATTTTGCAATTTGGTTTTTATTTAAAAATTTAGCAATTGCAACACCTACGGTCATACCGCCAGTTTTTGGTATATGTAAAAAATATAGGGATTTATTTGTATTCATGGTTTAATTATATCACGTCGAGGTGTATCCTACAAAATTGCCGCATCCGTCGTAAGTACAGACATTTGGCGGGCAAGATCTAAAGGTAGAAGGGCACCAGATACAATTACAAGAACAAGTATTAGGGTTGCTACTGCACGGCGTAGGCGTAGGCGTAGGTGTGGGAGTCGGTGTTGGGGTAGGAGTAGGGACAGGGGTTGGAGTTGGGGGCGTATAGGTGGGTACACAGTATCCAATTAATGGTAACAGGGGTACAGAACCGTTATAAATTTGAAAGTTAACGCATTGTCCAGCAAATTGTCCGGCATAAATATCTACATAACTACTTGTTTGATTATAGCTAAGGTACACGCCATTACCAACAATATTTGTAATTGATTCTACAAAATTTCCGCTCCACCTAAAATAAGTGCTACCATCATTTCCCGCAAGTTGCCCGAGAGAAGATTGTTGAGAAGGGCTTGGAGTAGGGGTTGGGGTTGGAGTAGGGGTTGGGGTTGGAGTAGGGGTTGGGGTTGGAGTAGGGGTTGGAGTAGGGGTAGTTACAGAGAAAAATGATCTCCAAGTTCCACTTACTTTAATAAAAGAAGCAGAAGAGGTTTTCCAAACTCCGTTAACTTTAACGTAAGGGGTCGAAACAGTTTTCCAAACACCGCTTATTTTTATACTCTCGGGCATTAGCTATACTGAACCCAAATATCTCCATCTGCCCCATCGCCAGTTGCCGGTGCGGAAGTGGAGGCATAAATATTTCTCAAAGCCCCTACTGTTACTGTAGTGGGTGAAACTACTTTTGTAGCTGTTTGATTAACGACAACGTTTGAGTTTTCACGTCCTGCGCTATCGCCGGCTTCAGGAAAGTTTCTTCTGCTCATTATGCTACCTGACTTCCAAAAGCATGGAAAGTTAAGGCGCTAGATGTTCCGCTGATAACAAGAATAGCGTCATAAGCACTTAAGGTTACGCCAATAGTTAAAGTCTGAGTGCTATTGGCCGTAATTGGCATTTGATAAAGAAGGGCATTTGATGTTGACGCTGCGGCAGGTGAAGAACCGGTGGCTTTGCAAACGTATACTGTAGCTGTTGCGGAAGACGCAGTAGTATTACAAATTGCTATAGTGGAGATTATTGTCTGTGTGGCTGCGGGTGTAGAGTATAGAGTTACGTTAGATCCTGTAGGTATTGCTTGACCTAAAATTGAGTAGCTTGCGGTAGCCATGAGTGCTCCTATAGTTTTTCGGTGTAATGACTAATATTAACGGCTAAGCGTTCATTAGTCGGGTCTAAACTATAGGCAATTTTACCCTGTTCTAGGGCGATTTTATACTCACCCAGGTTATAAGAGGCTATAGCTAAATAATCGTTTGGTAAAGATCCCCAAGCCCACGGCTCACAGAAGTAGTCTAGGTTTTTAGTGTCTATATCTAAAGCCTTCTTGGCCCACTCCCTACATATAACCCAGTCTTCTTTATTGTAG
>Ga0136641_1000783_pt1 | contig 13444 bp, 11 predicted proteins | sample EliLak1302023Y_FD_115312 | JGI IMG/M metagenome (GOLD analysis project Ga0136641, IMG submission 115312) | Freshwater microbial communities from Elizabeth Lake, Yosemite National Park, California, USA - 13020-23Y | ecosystem: Environmental > Aquatic > Freshwater > Lake ...
TTGCCACGGGGGTCTTGGTGGGGCTCTTGGGTGCGGTCATTGAGATGGTTTTTTTGCGCCCGATGTACAAGTCGCCCGAGATCTTTCAGCTCTTGGGCACCTTCGCCCTGGTCTTGATCTTCAAGGATGCCGCGCTGTGGCTTTGGGGGGCGGAGGACTTGATGGGTGCTCGAGCGCCAGGGTTTGGTGGTGCAGTTTCCATCTTAGGTCGACGAGTTCCAAGCTATGACTTGTTTTTGATCATCGTGGGCCCCTTGGTGCTCGCCATTTTGTGGTGGATCTTGAAACGCACGCGTTTTGGAGTTCTCATCCGCGCAGCCAGTCAAGACCGAGAAATGGTGGGCGCTTTGGGCGTTCATCAGCAGTGGCTCTTTACCGCTGTCTTTGCTTTGGGGTGTGCGTTGGCGGGCTGGGCGGGTGCTTTGCAGTTGCCCAGAGAGCCCGCGAACTTGAATTTGGACATGGTCTCCATTGGGGAGGCCTTTGTGGTCGTCGTCGTGGGGGGTTTGGGATCGATTCCGGGAGCTTATGTGGCGGCCTTGCTGATTGCTGAGATCAAGGCGCTTTGCATTGCCCTGGGAACGCAGGAGGTTGCGGGCGTTACGTTTGCTTTTTCTAAACTCACGTTGGTGGCCGAGTTTTTGGTCATGGCCGTTGTTTTGGTCTTCAGACCCTGGGGCCTCATGGGACGAGAGCAAGCGCAAAGTCGAAGTCACGGCCACATGGAGCAACCCTACGTGTTGGGGGGCTACAAGTCCACGTGGGCTTGGGCGGGTGTGGTGGCGGTTTTGTTTTTACTGCCTACCCTCACTCAAAGCTCGGCCTACACCACGGTCTTGGCGATTGATTTATTGACGGCTGCTCTTTTTGCGTGCAGTTTGCACTTTTTGATGGGTCCATCGGGCATGCACTCTTTTGGTCATGCGGCCTTTTTTGGCATGGGTGCCTATGCAGCGTCCTTGCTCCTTGTTAAAGCGCATCTGGGTATGGCATGGAGCCTTCTTTTGGCACCCTTGGTGACCATGGCGTTTGCGTTGTTCATTGGTTGGTTTTGTGTGCGCTTGAGCGGTGTGTATTTGGCCATGCTCACACTCGCTTTCAGTCAAATTTTATGGTCCATTTGCTTTCAGTGGGATGGATTGACCGGCGGGAGCAACGGACTGACTGGGGTGTGGCCAAGTCCCATGTTCAAAGAAAAAGAACATTACTACTACCTCACCCTCGCTTTGGTGCTCGCCTCTTTATTCATGTTGCGACGCCTCTTGTTTTCTCCTTTTGGCTACGCCTTGAGGAGTGCTAGAGATTCAAGTGTCCGAGCCCAAGCCATCGGTATGGATGTGAAGGCTTTGCAGTGGGGGGCCTTTGCCGTCTCGGGATGGTTTGCTGGATTGGCGGGCGCGCTCTTTGCCTTCTCCAAGGGCAGCATTTCACCCGACAGCCTAGGTATTTCAAAGTCTGTAGATGCCTTGGTCATGGTGCTCTTGGGAGGACTGCAAACCATCTCCGGCCCCATCTTGGGTGCGGTGAGTTTTACTTGGTTGCAAGACATGATTGTTCGAGAGACGCCGTATTGGAGGGCGTGTTTTGGCGCGGTGATTTTGCTTTTGGTCCTGGTCTTTCCCAGTGGCTTGGCTGGCTTTATCTCAGGCGCTTGGAGGCAGTGGCTTGCCTCTAAGGCAAAGGAGAGCTTGCCATGAGTTTGTTGCAAATTCGCGAGATCGAAAAAAGCTTTGGCGCAAACCAAGCGGTCAAAGGCATCTCGTTTGATTTGGAGGCGGGTGAGATGCTTGCCCTGATCGGACCCAATGGGGCGGGCAAGTCAACCACCTTCAATATGCTCAATGGTCAAATTCGTCCTGATCGGGGTGAGATCGTATTCAAGGGTCGCGCCTTCAGTGGGCTCTCGCCTCGTGAGACTTGGCAAATGGGAGTCAGTCGAACGTTTCAAATTGCTCAAACATTTGGCTCCATGACCTTGGCGGAAAATGTGCAGATGGCCCTCTTGTCTGCAGAGTCTAAGTTGTATGCGTTTTGGCAACGAGCGACGCTTTTTAAAAGAGACGAGGCCGTCGAGCTTTTGCGCTTGGTGGGCTTGGACATGCAGGCGGACAAGGCCTGTTCGGCCTTGGCCTATGGGGACGTGAAGAGACTGGAGCTTGCCATGGCGTTGGCCAACGAGCCCACCTTGTTGTTGATGGATGAGCCCACGGCGGGCATGGCCTCTGGTGAGCGCAACAACCTCATGGCGCTCACCAAAGACTTGGTCCTCGATCGCAAATCAAGGCCAAACGGCTTGGCCGTTTTGTTCACCGAGCACAGCATGGATGTGGTCTTTGGTTACGCTGATCGGGTGTTGGTCTTGGCCAGAGGCGAGTTGATTGCGCACGGCAGCCCCCAAGAGGTGAGAGACAATGCTTTGGTTCAATCCGTGTACTTTGGTGGCGGTAAAACATTTGAAGGCGCGAGGGCATGAGTCAGTTTCAAGCCCACTCTAGCCCTAGCTCAAGCTTGAACTCAAGCTCGAACTCAAGCTCGAACTCAAGCGCTGGCCAAGTCTTGCTTGAATGCAAAAACCTATGCGCCTGGTACGGCGCAGCGCAGATTTTGTTTGATGTGAATTTGCAAGTCAAGCGTGGTGAAGTCGTGGCACTCATGGGGCGAAATGGCGCGGGCAAGTCAACCACCTTGAAAGCCTTGATGGGTTTGATGCCCAAAAAGACGGGGGTGGTGAACTTTTTGGGACAAGACCAAAGCCACTTTGAGCCCCACGACGCAGCAAGGCGCGGGCTTGGCTTTGTGCCCGAGGACAGGCGCATTTTTTCAGATCTGACGGTGCTAGAAAATTTAAGTGTCGCGCGCCAAGGGGCGAGAAAATTTCCCAACGGACAAGACGCGCCCTATTGGGATTACGCTAATTTGGGCAAGCTTTTCCCCAATTTGGCTTCCATGCCGCACCGTTTGGGCTCGCACATGAGTGGCGGAGAGCAACAAATGTTGACGGTGGCAAGGAGCTTGATGGGCAACCCCTTGGTGCTCTTACTCGATGAGCCCTCAGAAGGGGTTGCGCCTTTGATTGTGGAGCAAATGGGGGAGATGATTTTGACCTTGAAGCGCCAAGGGGTCAGCATCTTGCTCAGTGAACAAAATCTTCATTTTGCGCAATGGGTTTCAGACCGCGTGTACGTGCTTGAGAAGGGTCAAGTCAGGCATCACTCGAGCATGCAAGAGTTGTGTGAAGATGCGCAAGCGCTCAAGGCCTATTTGAGTGTGTGAGCGTGATGACGAATTGGAGGAGGTTTTTTCTTGATCATAACTGCGCCTAAGAGACTCACAAAGAGCGTAGGATTGACTAGACATGATAGGTGTTCTTTTATCTTTTAAGGAGTATTTCTATGACGGTTTCTAGACGTTTTTTGCTGAACGCCTTGGGCGCTTCAAGCACGGTGGGTGCGGTGGCCTCTTTGGGCCTGATGTCCAACTCTATTTTTGCCGCGGGTAAAATCAAACCCGATGCACAATCGGTTTTGATTGTGGTGGATGTTCAAAACTGTTTCATCGAGGGTGGTACCCTGCCCGTCTCCAAGGGCTCGGAGGTCGTGCCGGTGATCAATAAACTCGGTGCCTCCTTTGACAACATTGTGGTGACCCAAGATTGGCACACAGCGGGCCACGCCTCCTTTGCCTCAAGTTATTCGGGCAAGAAGCCTTTTGAGACCACCAAGCTTGGCTATGGCACCCAAGTCTTGTGGCCTGATCACTGTGTGCAGGGCACGGATGATGCCGCTTTGCACAAGGACTTGAAGCTGCCCAGTGCGCAATTGATCATCCGTAAAGGTTATCACAAAGACATGGATTCTTATTCCGCCTTCACCGAAGCGGATGCCAAAACATCCACGGGTCTATCGGGTTACTTAAAGCAGCGGGGCATCAAAACGGTCTATGTGACAGGTTTGGCCACGGATTTTTGCGTGGCGTGGACGGCCATGGATGCCAGAACCGCGGGCTTTAAGACCTATGTCATTGAAGATGCGTGTCGGGCGATTGATTTGAATGGCTCTTTGGCCGCTGCTTGGAAAAGCATGGGCGACAAAGGCGTTCAACGCATCCAGTCCAGCGACATCGCTTAAAGCTTGCAGCCTGCGCCCTACTTTGTCTGCATGAGAGTTTGACCATGACCCAAACCGTCACGATCAAGGTCAATGGACAAGTCAGGGCGCTTGCGCTCACGCCACAAGCAAGCTTGCTGCATGTGCTCAGAAATGATTTTGAGCTCAATGGCGCAAAATATGGGTGTGGCTTGGGGGAATGTGGCGCCTGTACGGTGCTTGTGGACCACCAGCCTGCACGCAGTTGTGTGATTCCAGCTCTCGGTGTAGGGGGCAGATCCATCACCACGCTTGAGGGCTTGCCCCTTTTAAACGCTTTAGCCTCTTTGGACCCCTTGCACCCAGTTCAGCGTGCCTTCATCGACGCCCAAGGCACCCAATGTGGGTATTGCCTGAATGGCATGATCATGATGACGGTGGCGCTCTTGCTTAAAAACGCACAACCCTCGCGCCAAGAGATGCTTGATGCGCTGTCAGGCAACTTGTGTCGTTGTGGTGCACATGTGGAAATTTTAAAAGCGGTTGAACTCTCGGTTCAATACACAAGGGAGCTTGATGGCGCCCGAGATGCGCAAAGCGCTGAGCTTGCAAAGTCAATTCCCCTGCCTTTGAAGACAAACATGACGCATGGTCCGACGCATGGTCCGAACTTGGGTAAGGCGCCTTGATGTTGATCGCACAAACCCCCTTTAAACGCCAAGACATGCCCTTCATGCGGGGTGTCATTTGGGTCTCAAGACCTCCCGTCTCCCCGCCCCCTGGCGCAAGCGGTCAACCGCCCTTTATCGCCTCTTCTCTTGATGAGGGCGCAGAGGTGTTGGTCGCTCTGTGGTCGGACGCAAGCGCCACGGCCTTGCACGGGCATGTGGACATGGGAACGGGTCTAAGAACGGCGCTCACGCAAATGGTGGCCGAGGAATTGTCCCTTGAACTCTCACGTGTTCACATGGTGATGGGCCACACCTCGGTGTCCCCCAATCAAGGCGCCACCATCGCCAGCAACTCCATCCAAACGCATGCCAAACCGCTTCAATGCGCCGCGGCCCAAATCCTTCAATGGGGGCTTGATCAGAGTGCCCACTACTTTGGCGTCTCCGTCAGTGATGTGCTCTACGGCGAAGAGGGCTTTCATGTCTTGGCCACTGGAAGTCAAGCAATGGGCCTTCATGACCAGGCATCACAAAAAAGGGCTCTGTCCTGGTCTGAGTTGCTCTTTGATCAAAACATCGCTTTGCAACTGGATTTGAACGCACCGCTCAAAGACCGCCTGGCGCATCGGCTGGTTGGACAAGCCGTACCTCGCGTGGACATCCCTCTTAAAGCCCAAGCGCAGTTGACCTTTGTGCACGACATGCGCATAGAGGGCATGCTGCACGGCCGAGTGGTGCGGCCTCCCTACGCCGGTGTGGACAGTGGAGACTTTGTTGGCAAGACGCTACTGAAGGTGGAGTGCGAATCGGTAAGCCATGTGCCGGGTCTCAGAGCGGTGGTGGTGCAAGGGGACTTTGTGGGGGTGGTGTGCGAGCGCGAGGAGCATGCCGAGCAAGCCATGAAAGAGTTGGTGGTGCACTGGAAGTCTTGGCCTGGCGTGGGTTCGTTACAAGACACCGAGAAAGCGCTCTCCCAACAAGCGTTCGCTGAGCGTGAATTGATCAACGAGGGAGACGTGCAAAGCGCTTTGCAAGGCGCAGACGTTTCTTTGAGTCAAACCTATGTCTGGCCCTACCAGATGCACGCCTCCATTGGCCCTTCTTGTGCGCTGGCCCAATGGTGCTCAGACGAGGAGTTTAAAGCCACGGGGACACGCATGCGTGTGTGGGCTGGCACACAAAACCCACACGTGCTCAGAGCCGATTTGGCCTTGATTGCAGGCACTGTGGACGCAAGCGTTGAGGTCATTCGCATGGAGGCCGCAGGCTGCTACGGCAGAAACTGTGCCGACGATGTGGCCGCTGACGCGGCCCTTCTCTCCAAGGCCTTGAAGGCCCCGGTTCGTGTGCAACTGACCCGTGAGCAAGAACATGCCTGGGAGCCCAAGGGGGCGGCGCAAGTCATGAAGGTGAGAGGTGCACTGGACAAAGAAGGCCGCTCCCTGGCCTATGTCTTTCTAAGCGCCTACCCCTCCAACGGGGCACCGACCTTGGCGCTTTTGCTCACCCGTCTCATTGAACCCGTGGCCAAGGTCTATGAGATGGGCGACAGAACGGCGAGACCGCCCTATGAGTTTCCCCATTTGCGTGTGCGGGTGCAAGACATGGCGCCCATTTTGCGGGCCTCGTGGCTCAGAGGCGTGTCGGCCCTTCCCAACTCCTTTGCCCATGAGTCTTTCATGGATGAATTGGCCTTTGAGGCCCAAGTCGATCCGGTGCAGTTTAGGTTGCAGTCCTTGAGTGACAGCAGAGCGGGTGAGTTGTTAAAGGCCACGGCCGACAAAGCGAATTGGATCAGCCACACCCGACCTCAGCAGCAAGCACGCGATGCAAGTAAAGCGAGCGAAGCTGCTTGGTTAAAGGGTCAAGGTGTCGCCTATGCAAGGTACGTTCACAGCAAATGGCCTGGCTTTGGCGCGGCCTACTCGGCGTGGGTGGCCGATGTGCAGGTCAACCCCAACACGGGCGAAGTGCATGTGAGCAAAGTGGTCGTTGGACACGATGCGGGCATGCTGATCAACCCCCAGGGTGTGGAGCATCAGGTCAATGGCAATGTGATTCAAACGACCTCCAGAGCTTTGAAGGAGGAGGTGCAAACAGACCCTCAAACAGGTACGGTGCAAAGTCTTGAATGGGGCAGCTATCCGATTCTCAACTTCAGGCAAGTCCCCGTGATTGAAGTGCTGCACATGCCGCGCCAAGATCAAGACCCCTTGGGGGCGGGCGAGTCGTCCTCGGTGCCCGGGACCGCAGCCATTGCAAACGCCATTTTCGACGCCACTGGGGTTCGATTTAGAAACCCGCCCTTTACGCCCGACAAAATCTTGGCGGCTTTGAATCCTTTGGGTCATGAGTCAAAACCTGCAGGCGCATTCAAAGACCCCTCTCCAATCGGTTTGGGCGCTCGGGTTTGGGGCTCAAAGGCCCAAGTGTTTTTTGCAAAGCATCCTCTGCGCGCGTTGACGCTGAAAGGTGTTGCAAAGGGCATCATGGGTTTTGGTTATCAGAGCCTGGGTGTCATGTCTGCGGCCTTTCTTTGCGCCTTGGGCTGGGTGCTTTATGGCCCAAATCTGAACGCCAACTTACTACTCAATGCGCCGGTCAATTTGTCGATGTATGGGCCCAAGATGATTGAGCGTGGCGCTCAATTGGCGTTGTTGGGCAATTGCCAAGGCTGTCACACCCAAGAGGCGGGTTTGCTCAACGCTGGGGGTCGCCCCATACCAACGCCCTTTGGGGTGATCTACAGCTCCAACATCACGCCCGATGCGCAAACGGGCATTGGGGGCTGGAGCTACAAGGCCTTTGAGCGGGCCATGCGTGAGGGCATTTCAGCCAAGGGCCATCAGCTCTATCCGGCGTTTCCTTATACGTCCTTTAAGAGCATCAATGACGAAGACCTGATGTCCTTGTATGCGTGGACCATGTCGCAAACGCCCGTGGCCTCTGAACCCAAGCCCAACACCCTCACCTATCCATTCAAGCTTCGTGGGTTGATGAAGATATGGAATGCACTTTTTTTAGAACAAACCCCGCCTCAACTGGACAACCCCTCATCCGCGCTTTTGTTGCGTGGGGCGTACTTGGTCAACAGCGTGGGTCATTGCAGTGCTTGTCACACCGAGAGAAACCTCTTGGGCGCAGAAAAGCGTGGGACACAGGAGTTGCAAGGCGCTTACGTCAATGGTTGGTATGCGCCTGCATTGAGTGTGAACAATGCCGCCCCCATGCCTTGGTCGCAAGAGGATTTGTACCGTTATCTGAGAACGGGCCACACCGAGTACCACGGCGTGGCCTCGGGCCCCATGGGGGAGATCGTCCAGTCCTGGTCGGGTGTGCCTGATGAAGATCTGTTGGCCATGTCGGCGTATTTGGGTGCGAAGATGAACCCTGCAGGTTTGAGCGATGCCTTCCTTCAAAGCAAGGCCAAAGAGCGGGTTGACGCCTCCAAGCTCAAAGAAGAGGTCAACACTGGACTGAGTGCGGGGCAAAGACAGTTTGAGGGAAGTTGTTGGAGTTGTCACCATGAGGGCGGCGGGCCCAATTTGTTGGGCACGAACGCCTCTTTGTCCTTGAACACCAATGTGCACAGTGCCACGCCCAACAATTTGATTCAAATCATCTTAAAGGGTTGCCCAAGCCCTGCAGGCAAAGATTTGGGCTTCATGCCTGCGTTCAAAGACAGCTTGAACGCGACCCAAATCAAAAACCTTGTGCACTACATTCGGGGCAGATTTGCACCTGAGCAAGCCCCTTGGACCAAAGTCTCCGAAGAGATCGATCAAGTTTTGCGGGCTCAATAGCTTGCATTGCAGACCAACACATGGCGCAAGAGGTTTTTTCAAGGATGAATTAAGGTAAGCCCTTAGAGAGTCCTCTAGAATGACACTATATATTTACATCCTACCCACACATTTGATGTTCATGCGCTGAACCAAGACAAGACCCGGTTTTAAGAATCAAAAGCTTGGTGTGGCGCCCCCATTTATCTTTGAAAGAGAGCCCCACATGACACAATCTCTCATGGCCCAAACCAAAAGACCCGGTGTGCTTGCCGTGCACTCCTTGGATGAGTATGTGCTGGAGGTTCCCAACCTTGAAGAGGCCAAGCAGTTCTACACCGATTTTGGCTTGAAGGTGGTCGATGAAGGCGAGCAACTGGCGCTCTTTGCCCACCACAACCCGCATCGCTATGCCACCCTCAAAAAGGGTCAGCAAAAGAACCTTTTGTGGTTGAACTTTGGTATTTATGCAGAAGACCTCCAGGCCTTCAATGCGCACATTGACAAGCTTGGGATCCAACGTGTGGCACCGATGGAAGGAGACGCCAAGGACAGCATCTGGATCGCTTCAGCGGACGGCTTTCCTGTTCAAATCAAAGTGGCGATGAAGTCCTCTCCCTCCACCCAAGCGCCTCGGGTGTTTGAGCCAGCTTGCAAAGGTTCAGGCCGAGCGCCCGCTAGCTCCAAGGTCAACCCCGTTCACCCTTTGTTCATGTCTCACGTGTTGATTTTTACCAAGGACGTTGAAACGTCCTTGAAATTTTATTCTGAGGTCTTGGGTTTGCGTTTGTCAGATTCTTCGGGGGAGGAAAAGTTAGGCATTGCCTTCATGCACTCTCCCCATGGCAGTGACCATCATTTGCTGGCCTTCTTGGGCTCAGAGCACTACGGCTTTCACCACAGCAGTTGGACGGTGGAGTCCATTGACAAGGTGGGTCTTGGCATGAAGCAGATGAACGAGGCTGGACACACCTACGGTTGGGGCGTTGGGCGACATGTCTTGGGATCGAACTATTTCCGCTACACACGAGACCCTTGGGGCAGTTACGTGGAGTACTCTTATGACATTGATTTTGTGCCCCACGACCACGATTGGCCCGCACAAAACCATCCGCCTCAGGATTCGTTTTACCTTTGGGGCCCTGATGTGCCGGCGGAGTTTGGTAAAAACTTTGAGACCCGCTGAGCGCCATCGCTCAAGGCTTGCCTTGTCTAGGCCAAGGTGTTGATGTGCTTGCCCAAACCCATGAGGCCGGACAAGGAGTCGGTGCTTGAGTTGCTTGGCGCGTTTAAACCATCCAGGACGCTGAAGAGGTTCATGTTGGTTTGGTTTTTGATGCTGTTCAAAATCGCTTGAGGGTTGGGTTTAGAACCTTTGGATGCGTTGGAAGCAATGGAGATGTTCGAACTGCTGCCAGAGCTTGTCGTCGTTGAATTGAGCGAAGTCGCCAAGGCTTGACCGCCTTGAAGCTCAGAGGCCAAGGTCTGGGCACTTTTTAAGTCCCCTGCTTTGAGAGCTGAACCGAGTTGGGCAAAGCTCGAGTTCAAGTTTTGCATCAACGATTTGCCGCCTTGGGTCCCGGAGAACTGCGCAAAAGCCTTTTGAGCACCGGCCAAGTCACCCGACTTCAAGCTGGAAAAGAGAAGCTTGGCGCTTTGGTTGCTTTTTTGGCTATCGGAGAGGTGTCCGCTTAAGATGTTGCTGGTGGCCGAATTGAGGCTCAAACTCATGGTTGTTCTCCTAGATCAACCAGGCTTGGGTCGTCGCTTGAAAAATTCAAGTGAACATTGGCCAAACTTTGCCGCCCGCTTGAGCGTGCAAGAGGCCCTTGGGCCTGGTACCTAGGGATGAGCAAGCTCTGTGCCATTGCTTAAAAGGCTCAAGCGTCTAGAGTGTAGATGTTGCATCTAAAGCATCTGAAGTATCAGGTGCATCAAGTGAATCAAGGAAATCAATAGCCCGCTTTGGCGCCTGCCCTCTTCTTGGCAAACAAACCCGCTGCTTTGGCCCCTTGCAGCTTGAAGCGCTCCCTCCTGGCCACCTTGGGGTCCACCCTGATGGGTTTGGTGACTTCTAGTCGGTCTTGGGGCTCGAGCACCGAGTCCAGCGTGCAGGGCTCACCCCAGATGCTCAAAAAGAGCTTGCCGTTCTCCAGCTTGTCTTGCCAGTGCGCACGCGGATGCTCCAAGTTGAAGGGACTTTGGGCATGGATCCCCCCCTCGTCCTCGTCCAAAGATACACGCCAACCCTTTTGCAGCGCCTCTTCAAGGGCCTGCAACACCGTGCTGCCAGGAGGTATCAGCAACTGGAGGGTTTCAACCTGTCTGAACCCATGTGCGCACACCAACTCCATGTCCATGAGGCCCTCAGGCGGATGGGACATACACTTGCTCGGCACGTTTGACGAAAGCATCCACCAAGGTGCCAGCGATTTTGTCAAAGACAGGTCCCACGAGGGCGCCAAACATGCTTTCAAAGTCGTAGTTCAACTGCAACTCAACGCGACATGCACGCTCGTTGCCCAAGGGGAGGAACTGCCACAAGCCATGGAGCTCCTTGAAGGGGCCTTTGACCAAGGCGATCTTCACCTCGCGCCCTTCGATGTGGGTGTTGTGGGTGGTGAACGCTTTTTTAAAGCCAGCAAGGGACATCCCAATTTCGGCCGTGACCCCGTGCTCGTGATGCTCTATGATAGAGGCCTGTTCGCACCAAGGAAGAAATTGAGGATAACTGGCCACATCGGTGACCAAGTTGTACATCTCTTGGGCACTGAACCAAATGAGCACAGATTTATGGATGGTTTTCATAAGGAGAGGCAAAAGGCCTGTTCAACGATGGACAATCCATCAAGACGAATTTCTCCCTCCATTGTACGAACAAGCTCGGGCTTTTGATCTCCTCTCTCCCCTTTCATGACCAAAAAACAAGAATTACCCTCACGCATTGCTGACAACAAAAAAGCAGCTTTCAATTATTTTTTTGAAGAGCGCTTTGAAGCAGGCATGGTGCTCCAAGGCTGGGAGGTCAAGGCCGCGCGCGAGGGCAAAGTGCAATTGACCGATGGCTATGTGGTGGTCCGTGAGGGGGAGTTGTATGTGATTGGTTGTCAAATCAATCCAACCCGAACCACCTCGACCCATGTGAACGCGGATGCGACCCGGACCAAGAAGTTGCTGCTTAAAAAAGATGAGATTCGCCGACTCGTGGGCAAAGTCGTGCAAAAAGGCTACACCTTGGTGCCCCTGAATTTGCATTGGAAGAGCGGCAAAATCAAATGCGAAATCGCCTTGGCCAAAGGCAAGGCCGAGCACGACAAGCGTGACACCATCAAGGACCGTGAAGGCAAACGGGAGGTGGAACGGGCGATGAAGCACAAGACCCGTTAAGGGCCCAACTTCCCTCAGATCGATTGGCTTCTAGGCTTCTAGGCTTGTTGGGTTTGTTGGGTTTGTTATGTTTTACGCCGCAACAGCACTCCAATTGCTCACGAACCCATGAGGCAAGCCAGCCCTGGCCAAAGCGCCATGCAACTTCAAATCCGACAAGCTCTCTGACATGGTTTGCCTGGTCTTTAAAAGCAAGTCCAAATTGACCCCCGTCTTCAGGCCCATCGAGTCGAGCATGAAACACAGGTCTTCCATCACAATGTTGCCGCTCGCCCCAGGAGCGAAGGGGCAGCCACCAAGGCCACCCAAAGACGCATCAAAGTACTTGATGCCACACTCCAGCGCAGCGGTCACATTGGCCAAGCCCGTGCCTCTGGTGTCGTGAAAGTGAGCGGCAACGGGCACATCGCCAGCCACGGCCAACACCGCTTTCAAGACCGCACGCACCAGCGCTGGATCGGCATACCCGACGGTGTCGCACACCACGATTTCATCGGCTCCAGCGTCAAGCAGCTGCTCGGCACAGAGAACCACCTCGGTGAGCGCGACCCGCCCTTCATAGGAGCAGCCCAAAGCAGTGGACAAACCCGCACCGATCAAGGGGCGCTGATCCTCAGGCAAGCTTTTGATCAAGTCGACAATGGCCTTGAAGTCGGCCATCGACGCATCTCTCTCCCTGCGTACATTTTTAAGGTTGTGGGTCTTGCTGACCGAGACCACGTAGTTGAGTTTTTTCACCCCAAGCTCCAAGCCCCTTTGTGCGCCTTTGAGATTGGGAATCAAGGCGCTGACCACCAAGTCTTTGAGCTGCAAGGCCCCCGCGCAAACCTCGGTGGCATCGGCAAATTGAGGAATCAGCTTGGGCGGAACAAAGGAGGTGACCTCGATCTCTGAGACACCCGCCAAAGCTTCGTTCTTGATCCAAGCCAGTTTGTCGGCCGTGGGCATGAAGGTGGGGTGAATTTGTAGTCCATCACGCAGTCCCACTTCGCGAACGATGATGTCTCTTTGAACGGTGCTCATGTTTAAAATCCTTTTAAAACGCGGTGTCTTGTCTTGTCACCTCAGACCATGACCTATCACACCAAGGCAAACTTCACTGGCCCAGAAAATTGGGTTTTCTTTTTTCATTGAACGCTTTGACGCCTTCCATGCGGTCTTGGGTATCGACCAAATGATTATAGGCCTCGACCTCAAAACGAAAGGCTGTTTTGAGCTCCATTTGCCCACCGTAGCGCACCGACTTCTTGACCTGCTTGACCGACAGAGGTGCATTGGCGGCGATGGTCTCAGCCGTCTTCAAGGCTTCGTTCAAAACGTCCCCTGGCTCAAAGAGCTCGTTGACCAGTCCCCAGTCATAGGCCTGTTGAGCACCAAAGGGTTTGCCGGTCATGATGATTTCTTTGGCGCGTCTCTCGCCCACGGCTCTGGGCAGCAATTGTGTGCCGCCTGCGCCAGGCATGATGCCAATGGTGACCTCGGTGAGCGCAAAGCGCGCATTTTTGTTCGCGTAAATAAA
>Ga0136641_1000784_pt1 | contig 13443 bp, 13 predicted proteins | sample EliLak1302023Y_FD_115312 | JGI IMG/M metagenome (GOLD analysis project Ga0136641, IMG submission 115312) | Freshwater microbial communities from Elizabeth Lake, Yosemite National Park, California, USA - 13020-23Y | ecosystem: Environmental > Aquatic > Freshwater > Lake ...
ATCTGCATCAATACCAATGAGGAGTGACGGGCCAGCCGGATGCAGGAGCTCCGGCCACTCCGTTGTGTCGCGCAAGATCAGCGTTGGGGTGTTGAGCCAAACCGCTTCGCGCTGTAGGCCGCCGGAGTCGGTGAGTACCGCACAAGCGTGTGCAGTGAGTGCAAGCGAGTCGAGATAGCCGACAGGCGGCACCAGCTCTACTCCGTCGGGAACGTCGATTCCGTGCGCTGCGATCGCAGCGCTGGTTCCAGGATGCGCCGCAAAGAGCACCGGAACACTGAGGCGCTCTGCGGAAACCCGCAACACATTGAGTGCAGCGCGCAACCGTGTTGCCTCGCGTACATCCGCACGGTGCAGGGTTGCAAAGGCAAACCCACCGGACATCAGTGATCGGCCGATATGGAGTGCGGCGGCATCAAGTTTTGCGGCGCTGCGCGCTGTCGGCGCGAGTCGCGCCACAAGGTCGGCCATCAAGTCGCCGACAACGATGTTCCCTTCGGTGAGCCCTTCACTGCGCAACGCTTCCACCGAGGCGTCACTAGTACAGAGTCGCAGCGATGCGATCTTGTCGACCTCAATACGATTTCGCTCTTCAGGCATGTTCGCGTCGCCAGAGCGCACCCCTGCCTCAACATGCACGATTGGGATTTCGCGAGCATGCGCAGCGAGCGCACCAGCGAGTGTGGAGTCGGTGTCTCCAAAGACGAGCACGGCGTCACGGCGCATCTGTGCCAGCGCCGCATCCAGTGCACGCACCATTGCATCGATTCGAGCAGCGCCATGCAGATCTCCTGGATCAGGAAGGAGGAGGTCGGGAGGCGTCACTCCAAGGTCGCGGTAGATCTGGCCTGCAAGCAGCTCGTCGTGGTGTTGGGCGGTATCAATAACGAACGGCTCAATCGGCGCCGAGAGGTGCGGGCGAAGGGCGGCAAGCTTGATGAGTTGCGGGCGCGTTCCGACGATCGCCGCGATGCGCATAGCCCCTCCTCACCCTTGGCGACCGTGCGTGCTGCGATAGACTCGCCGCATGCCGAACCCCGCTCCGCACACCGTACCAAAGGGTGCCCCCCAGCCGAAGCGGCAGGTGGCGATGTTCGTGGCCAACAACATGGTGAGCGACCGCCGCGTGATCCGCGAGGCGGCAACGGTGGCCGCGGCTGGCTTCCAGGTAACGGTGCACGCAATCCTGCAGCGCCCTACGAGCCTCCCAGAACGCGAAGAGCACCCTGGCGGGTTCACGATCGTTCGACATCGCATTGGTCTACTCCCACCGCTGCTGCCGATTCCCCCGCGATTGATCGCACTCCTTCTTCACCCGTTCTGGTGCGCGTTCGCCCTCATGGCGAATCTCGCTCGCCGTGTGCGTCTCCCACTCTCTGGTGCTGCGATGCTTTTGGTTACCTGGGGATCGTGGGCAGTTCTTGCGTCGCGATCCGCGCGATCTGCGGAGATTCTGCATGCCCACGATCTTTCGGGGGCACTGCCAGCACTGGTAGCGTTGCGCACGCGACCTGATGCAACGCTCTTCTACGACAGCCACGAAGTGTTTTTGGAGAGCGGTCGATGGGCAAAGGCCCCCGCGTTTCTTCGCCGCCTTCTTGCAAGGTGGTTCGAACAGCCAGCGCTGCGACGTGCAGCCGCACTAATTGCTGTGAATCCGCAAGTGATTGAAGAGCTCGCCAAGCGGTACGAGATTCCAGCGCAGCGTGTTGTGACGTACAACTGCCCAACTGCCTGGAGCCGTGAGTCGCGCGATACAGAGCTCCGTTCAACGATTGGCGTAGACGCCGCCGCCCAGGTGATCTTGTATCACGGTGGGTTCTCTGCGCATCGCGGGCTAGAAGAGCTGCTCGTTGCGATTCGCGACCCACGACTCGCTGCAGCACACCTTGTCTTCCTCGGATATGGCCCGCTAGAAGGAGCGCTCCGTCGCGCCGCTGCGGAGCCGTCTGTCACTGGGCGAGTTCACGTACTGAACGCAGTGGCTCCAGAGGTGCTTGATCGCTGGATCTCTGGAGCAGATGTTGGCATGTGCACCATTCTCCCCAGCACGCTGAATCATCGGATCTCAACGCCGAACAAACTCTTTGAGTCAATTGCCGCCGGTGTGCCTGTGGTTGGGAGCGACTTCGCGCTAATTCGGGAGATCATTCTCGAGAACCCAGATGGACCACTCGGTGCGGTATGTGATCCAACCAAACCTGGAGAGGTGGCTACGGCCATCTCGGCCATCTTGAGTCTGGACGAAAGCGAACGTGCCGCGCTTCGCCGTCGCTGCCTGAGTGCGGCGGCCACATGCTGGAACTGGAAGGTTCAGGCTGAGAAGCTCGTGGCCCTGTATGAAGGAGCTGAAGGTTCGCGAGCAGTTACCAACTAAGAGAGTGTGGCCCTACGACCTTGGCGTCGATGCCTTCCCAAGCAGCACATCGGCCACCTGCTCACTAAGCCCCTTCCAGTTGTATTGACCCTGAGCGAGATCCCAGCCTTTCTGGCCCCTGGCCGCCAACTCGCTCTTTGAGCTAAGTGCCTGGTCGATCGTCTCCGCGAGGGCGTCGACACCATCGCCCTCGGTGACCCATCCCGCTCCGCCTGATCGAATGATCTGCGCAGTCTCTGTTCGTGGCGTTGCAACCACCGGCCTCCCGATGGCAAACGCATCAAACAACTTCACAGGGAGCGCAACATCCATGTACTCATTTGGTGGATGGGGGATCACCATCAGAGAGGCTCGACTTGTCTCCTGGAAGACCTCGTCGAATTTTGGTGAGGAGATGCTCACCCATGGGAGCCTTGCGGTTAGCCTCCGCAGCCCCCCTATGTACTCTTCCGCGGTTACATTATTCGCTGCAAGCCACAGGTTGAGCTCAAGATCCGGAATGATCTGGCGCACCAGTTCAGCGGCGGCGATGAGATCTTCAATCCCTCTCCCTCGTGCCGCACCCGTTGCCATGCCGATGACGGGTCGATCGGGGAACGGCAGTGGGGGCATGCCCGCCATCGCCGTGCCGTTGGGGATCACGAGGAGGCGGTCTTCAGTGAGACCGGCATAGAGGGCGAACGATGTGCTCGGAACGATCAACGTCTCAAACATCGCCACATTGGCGTTCCAAATCCTCATACGTCGCTGCGCGACACCCTCATCGAGGTGAACCTGCATCGCCTTCGCCTGGAGCACCGGATGATCATGAAGATCTACCGCCATCCACCGCACGGTCTCACGGGTTGACGCGAAGAGGTGCGGCGTTACGAGACCTGTCGCAACTGCAAAACCCGGCCTGCGAAGGGGGTTGATGCTGGAGTTCCACTGCTTGAAGATTATTGTGTGGATCCGGCTTCGCCTTGGAACAACTCTGGCGCGCGTTCGCTGCACCAGAGTATTGAAGACATTGCTCCGTCGCAGGCTACCGCCATAGATAAGAGGCTTTGGCTCTCCGAAGACTGTCCAGTTGTTCGCACTCATATCAGTGCCCGTATGATAGCGTGCGAAACATGAAGCAGACGCCGAAAAAAACGTTGATCATTGGCTCCATCAACACTGCTGGCCAGGGCGCCTCGTGGGCACGTGCAGTTCGACGACGCACAGATGCCGCCGCCTACTCTTGGCAGGCAGAGGGGATCACAGGCACGAGCGCGCTGCGATTCCCCGTTGACGAGGTCATCCCTGAGAGCGATCTTGCGCGATTCGGTTTCGTTCGCAGACTCCTAACGCTGAATCGCGCTGCGAGCCATGCGCTGCTCGAGAGCGGCAGGTCACACATCGTGCGGGGCTCAAAACGAGCAACGCTGCTAGCCGCGCTGGCCCTGCGGGTGCTTGGCACCAGGCCTGCATTCGTCTTTCATGGGAGCGACATCCGCATCCCGAGCGTGTACCGAGCATCTCACCCCGGAACGCTCTTCTCTGACCCCCTTGATCCCCGTACGATCACGCTCGAGGGTCGTACTGGGTCAATGCATGCATTCTTGAAACGGTGGCCATTTCCGCTCTTCGTATCCACACCAGACTTGCTGCGCTACCTACCGACTGCGCACTGGATTCCTGTCATTCCAGAAGATGAGTGGTTCACGCCGATCGCGCCGATTGAGAGCGCGCGACCGAAGCCACGCGTCTTGCACCTTCCGTCAAACCGTGCCAGCAACAGCAGCGATGAGATTGAGCCCACACTGCTCCGCCTTGCCAGTGAAGGCCTCATCGAATTTCGTTGCCTTTCCGGTATTCCGCCCACAGAGGTTCGGGCGCATGTTGCGTGGGCCGACGTTGTGGTCGACAAGATCGGGCTTGGCGTCTATGGCGTAATGGCGGTGCAGGTGATGGCATCTGGTCGCCTGCTGATCGGCGACGTTGATCAGATTGCGCGCGCAGAGGTCCCCGATCTACCACTGATTCAAAGCTCAACCAGCGCCCTAGAGCAGGTGATTCGCGACCTTGTTGCCGATCGATCTACGTGGGCCGCACGTGCTTCCGCAGGAGAAGCATTCGCTCGGAAGTATCACGACGGGCGCTACTCAGCGGCAGTACTGGCGAAGTGGATGGGGGTTCCGGTCAACCAGCCGTAGCGGCTGGAGCCGATGGTGAGGATTGAACTCACGACCTGCTGTTTACGAAACAGCTGCTCTACCACTGAGCTACATCGGCGCCGGAGGGGGATTGTAGCGGAGCGGCTATCCCATGCGGAGCACCCCAGCCCACGAGGGAGTTGACAGCCCCTGCCCACCTGTCACAGAATTGATGTGAGCACTTGCTCACATAGGAGGGTCATATGACAGTAGTCGTAACCGAGAACCTCACACGCCAGTTCGGTCAGGTGAAGGCACTTGACGCCGTTTCGCTGCAGCTCCCCAAGGGGGGCGTGATCGGGCTGGTTGGCCCGAACGGGTCAGGTAAATCAACGCTGATCCGCACACTCCTTGGCCTCATCCGCGCCACCAGTGGCACGGCCGAGGTGCTGGGGCACTCCACGAATCGCCCAGGCGAATACGCCAGCCGCGTTGGAGTGCTCATCGAGAATCCGGCGTTTGTTGGCAGCCTCTCTGCCGAGAAGAACCTCCTCTCCCTAGCGGCGCTTCGCGGGATCCCCGCTAGCCGCGTCGGTCAGGTGCTGAAGCACATCGGGCTGGCTGGGCGCGAGCACGAGCCGGTACGCAGCTTCTCGCTTGGTATGAAGCAGCGACTCGGCATCGCCTCTGCGCTGCTCACGAGCCCCGACCTGCTGATTCTCGATGAACCAACGAACGGACTTGATCCGGCAGGCATCGTTGAGATCCGCGGCCTACTAAAAACTCTGGCAAAAGAGGGGCGCACGGTCGTGGTGTCGTCGCACCTGTTGAGTGAGTTGGAGTCCATCTGTGATCACCTGGTGATCATTCGATTCGGCAAGGTGCTCTTTAACGGACCAATGAGCCAGATGCTGGAGCGCACCGGTGCATACATTGACATCGATACGGAGCGAGATGCCGATCGAAGCGCGCTCGCCAAGGCACTAACGGCCGCAGATTGGAAGGTTGACGTGACAGCTGATGGCCTTCGCGTGCACGCTGCAAAGAACCACTCAGCGGAGCTGAATCGGTTCGCATCGGAAGCGAAGATCACGCTTGTGCGAATCACTGTGGCGCAGGAGTCGCTCGAGGAGCTCTTCCTCGAGATGACCGGAAGAACTGATGGTGAGCTGGCCGAAAGCCGGGCAGCGGTAAAGGGGAGGAACAAGTAATGCTGAACGTCATTTGAAGCGAAGCAATTCGTATTGCGCAGCGGCGCACGCTCCTGGTCTGGTTCGGCCTCATGGCGGGGTTCGCCGTGATGGTGAATACGGTCATGGGCTCGGCACTCTCGGCCTCGACGGGCGGACTACCAACACCAGGCGTCTCACTGCCAACGCGCGAAGAGCTTGAGACGTCATCAGGCATCGTTGCTGGGCTCTGGTCGGCCTCCAACATGTTTGGCGTTGTCACCCTTTCGCTCTGGGCGTTCTTTACGGCCCAGGATTACTCAAGCGGCCTGATCCGATTCCTCGTCGCCTCAGAGCCAAATCGAATTCGCCTGCTCGCCGGGAAGGCGATCACCCTGGCGGGCTTCACGGCACTTGCGGTGACGGTTGCCGTCATTGCCAATATCGTGGCGGCGCCTGCAATCGGCGGAAGTGGCATCTCGACGGCCGCCTGGGGCCAAGATCTCCCGGCCGTGCTCGGTAAGGCGTGGATCAATCTGTATCTATCGCAGCTGGTCTGGGGAGCGCTCGGGCTTGTGATTGCAGTGATCTCGCGAACCGCCATGACCGCCGTGTCACTCGGTGTTGGCTACGTGCTCACCGTTGAGTCGATCGTGCGCATGATCGATGGCGCACCAGTTAATCAGCTGCTCGGCACAACGCTTGGAGCCATCGCCAAGGGTGGCACCGAAGCGGTGAGTTATCAGACCGCCGCAACGCTTGGTCTCGGCTATGGTTTGATCGGATTCATCATCGCCGGGCTCATTTTCGTGCGACGCGATGTGACGGATTGATTAGGAGCGTGCATGACCAGTCGGGGAGACCGAACACGGGCGAAACTCATCAAGGCCACTCTGAGCGTTGTGGCCGAGGTGGGCTACGCCAAGACCTCGACACGGGCGATCGCTGCGAAGGCGAAGGTCGCTGAAGGAACGCTCTACCGGCATTTCCCCGACAAGATGTCGCTCTTCTTTGCAGCGGCACTTGAACCGAGCGAAGCGGTCCTGGAGTGGGTCGAGGGCCTCCCTACGAAAGCGGGGAAGCGAACGGTCGAAGAGAACCTCGTCGATGCCCTCTTCAAGCTCAGCAGCCTGCAAGAACGAGTCTTGCCGTTGGAGATCGCGATTCAGAACGACCCAGAGCTCGCCGCACATCGGCGGTCAGGTATGGCCTCATCGAGCAGCGCACCCGCCGGCCCACCCGAAGCCCTGGTGGCCTACTTAGAGGCCGAACAGGCGCTCGGCCGCGTCAATTCGTTGGTGCGCCCTCGCGCCGCGGCGGTGACGCTCCTCGCAGCACTCTTTGGTGTCGGCATGATGTCGGCTGCGCATGGCGCGCCAATCCAGCGAGCGGACATCGTCGAAGTTGTGAAGCTTCTTGTGCATGGAGCTGCACCGCGGAAGGGTGCCTAAGGCTGACCCGGTAGAGGTCAGGCTGTGTTTCTACGCCGCCGGAGGCGGCGCGACAACCGGGTAGGTATCGAGGTCCCACAGGGTTGCCATTGGCAGCTCATGAACGGTCTGCTCTGCCGCGGCAAGGTCGTTCGCGAAGACCTCAATGAACACCTTGCGCCGTGGCGGTGGGGCGATGTGAATTACTCCGAGTCGGCCGGCCGCCTGAAGTGCGCTGGCAGCAGCTTGCTCCGCGGGAACGAGCGCACGAATCGCCTCTTCAGTGGTGTCGGGCTTAAAACTACAGACGACGATAAATGTCGACATGTGTACTCCTGATGGGTGATGGGCGTCCAAATGGGCCCTCAGCCGAACCCTATCACTCCGCTTGATCGGTACTGCATTGCAGCACGATGGGATGCACAGATCTATGCGGTGATCTGCAAACTCCGCGTAACCCCGTCTAGCACCTGCGTGACGATCAGCTTGCGGTCGCTCGGCGCGGTTCCTCGGAGGGGCGAAGGAAGCAGCGTCGAAATGCCATGGACCGACGACCACGCGACCACCTCAGCGCCGCCACGGCGCGACTTTGGCATTGCACCTGTGACTACTAGGGCGTCAAGCGATTCAGCCAAGATTGCCCATGCCGACGGGTTGTCTTCGCGGGATGGTGGCGCACATTCTGCGAAGGCGGCGGCGTAGAGGCGCGGTTCACGCAGCGCAAAGTCGACATAGGCCGCACCGATTGCACGAAATCGCGCAGCAGCCCGCGCCTTGTTCAAATTGCGGGTTGGGGGCTGCACCATTGATCGGGCGAGTTGTTCTCGTGCAGCCTGTGAGATGGCGGCACGCAGCTGATCCTTGTCGGCGAAGTGGCGATAGATCGCAGAGGGGGCAACTCCAGCGGCGCCGGCCAGCTCACGGCCGCTCACCGCCTCGAGGCCGCGTTGTTTTACGCGGCGCAGACCAGCGGCGATCACCGCATTGGCGAGGTCTCCGTGGTGATAGGTGGCAATTGCCATGGGCCTCCTTACGGGCGTTGACAGCCTCTCAATGTGATCACTATACACATCAACGAGGCACTGTATGGGCCAGGCTCCTGGTCCGCACGCCCGTACGTAGGAGGCACCATGGCAGCGAAGAAGAGGTACGTAGTTGTAGGAACGGGCGCGATCGGCAGTCTGGTTGCCGAGCTACTCGCCGCCGACGGGCACACCGTTACGACGATCAGTCGACGCGGTACTGGCCCGAAGAGCTTACTCGTTACTAACGTTGCGGGGAACGCCAACGACGCTGCGCTACTCACCAAGCACGCGAAAGATGCCGCGGCAATCTTCAACTGCGTGAACCCGCCGTACAACCGCTGGCCGCAGGAGTGGCCGGCAATCGGCGCAGCACACCTGAGTGCGGCAGAGAAGTCTGGCGCAGTGCTCGTCACGCTCAGCAATTTGTACGCCTACGGCGTGCCAACCGGGTCGCTCACCACCGACACGCCGTTGCGCGCGGCCTACGTCAAGGGGCAGGTTCGTGGCCGGATGTGGCTCGAAGCCAAGGCGGCACACGATGCACGCAAAGTGCGAGCCACTGAGGTTCGCGCATCTGACTTCATTGGGCCGAAGGCGTTCAGCACGATTACCCGGCTCGTTCCAAGCATTCTCGCGGGGAAGAACGTGCAGACACTCGGCAGCGCCGATGCTCCGCACACCTGGACCTATACCGTTGACGTAGCGCAGACGCTCATTGAATGCGCCAACAACAAGGCTGCATGGGGGAAGGCCTGGCATGTGCCAAGCAACGCACCTCGAACGCAGCGTCAGGTCATCAACGATCTGGCCGACGCGGCAGGCGTGAAGCACGTTGGGGTTTCGGTTGTGCCGAAACCGCTTCTTCGGCTACTAGGCATCTTCAGTTCAGCAATGCGCGAGCTGCCAATCACCCTGTACCAATTTGAGAAGCCATTTGTGATGGACGACACCGCCACACGCAAAGAGCTGGGGCTAAAGCCAACACCGTTGAGCGCGGTGCTGAAGGCGACGGTGGGGAAGTGAGCCCCGCTGCAAAGCACCTTCCAACCCGAACCATGGCCGACGTCAAGGAGCCGCTCGTGCTCTTCCTGATCGGCATGCGCATCAATACGCTCTGGCGTGTGTGGGAGTGGCTGCCGTCGTTCTTGGCGATGGGGCCAATGATCGTAGAGCTGTACAAGAACCCCGAACTTGGTTTCCTGAGCGCTCGCACGGCAATGGGTGGCCGAACGATCACGGTAATCCAGTACTGGAAGTCATTCGAAGCGCTTGAGGCGTACGCCGCCAACAGCGAGCGCAATCACCGACCGGCGTGGACCGCCTTTTACAAGCGCGCGACCAGTGGCACCGGCGCCGTGGGCATCTATCACGAGACCTATGTGATTCGCCCAGGCGAGGTGGAGTCGCTCTATGTCGACATGCCTGATGGCTTTGGCCTGGGTGGGGCCGTAGGCACGGCACAGGTTGGAGCACGTACCGAGAGCGCGCGACAACGAAAGGGCTAACTTCGCTGGCAATGAGCCACGTGAAAAACTCGCGAGTTAAGCAGCGATGGGCGGCACGCTCTCGTTCCTACGCATCTCCAGCATCCGAACGCAGCGGACGACGCGGTTCATCCCCTGCTGCGCTGATGATTCGCCGACCCATACCGACCGCCGCCTCGTAAATCTCCCCCGCACGCAGAGGTGATGAGGAGTACGCTGCAGTCGTGAGTACTCCTCGGCATCGACACCCAGTGAACCAGGCTCTCATTGATAACGCGCCACTTGGTGCGCGCATCGCAGACGCGGTAACGGGTTTTATGGGGAGCTGGCGCTTCCTGATCCTGCAATCCATCTTGGTGCTTTTCTGGATTGGTGGAAACATTCTCTTGTTCTTTCACTTTGACACTTTCCCGTTCATTTTGTTGAACCTTGCCTTCAGTACCCAGGCCGCCTATGCGGCTCCACTCATTCTGTTGGCCGGTAACCGCCAGGCGGCACGAGATCGCGCCACCCTGGAACACACGGCGAAAGAGGCGGACGAGGAGTTTGAGCAGAACCTGGAACTGCTTCGCCGAACCGAGGCGATTGTTGAGCGCATTGAGCGGATGGAGCGTGTGGTGCTGGCAATCAGTGACGCTGTACTTCGTGAGGTAGTGCCCGATGATGCCAACAAGCGGAACCTCGATCAGGCCGCCAAGCGCGCCGTGGGCGAAGAGAAGCGTCCGTAACCTTCTGCACCGCGCCGCCGGTTAGGGAGCGCTAAACGAAACCTCGGCGGTCGGTAGCACCGCCGCCATTCGCCCTGGCGCCGACTGAAACTGCCAATACATGTTGGTGTGTTTAATGATGACGTCGGAGAGTGGCGCACCCCACTCAGTCGCGTCTTCGGTGGTGTGGGCATCGCTCACGAGCGTCACGTCGTAGCCGCGGGTGAATGCGCCGTGAATGGTGGAGCGAATGCAGGCGTCGGTCTGCGCGCCAACCACCACGAGTTGCCCAACCTTCGCTGCAGCCAGCACCTCTTCAAGGTTGGTGCCCTCGAATGAGTCGCCGTAGAGCTTGTGCACAAGCGGCTCGCTTTCAAGTTGCACAAGCTCGGGCACGTACTGCCAGGCCGCACTGCCAACGGGCATTTGCTCGTCGGAGTGCTGCACCCAAATTACGGGCGTGCTAGATGCGCGCGCCGCGTTCAGGAGCGTTTGGATGTTGGCGATCACGGCATCGCGCTGATGGGCTGCGCTAACCACGCCGACCTGCACGTCGATGATCAACAGCGCTGTTGCGGTTCGGTTGTGAATGGTTGTCATAACGGCGGAATACTACCGCGTTCCCAAAATGGTGCGATTCGGTTGCTTCCCGTATGCGCTCCCGTATACTCCGCCGAGTCAGCTGTTCATTGGGAGGCTTCTCCTGAGGCGCTGTCATATAGATGGAGGTGTATCGTGGCCGACCCAAAGCAGACGAAATTCGTGCTCGACGAAAATCGGATGCCGAAGGCCTGGTACAACATCGCGGCGGATCTTCCGTGGCCACAATCGCCGGCGCTGAATCCTCAGACCGGCCAGCCCCTCGGCCCCGATGATCTCGCCCCACTCTTCCCAATGGCGCTCATTGGTCAAGAGGTCTCCACGGAACGAGAGATCGAGATTCCAGAGCCGGTGCGCGACGCGTATCGCCTCTATCGACCGAGCCCGCTCTATCGCGCGCATCGACTAGAGAAGCTGCTGGGCACGCCGGCGAAAATCTTCTACAAGTATGAGGGTGTGAGCCCAGCGGGCAGCCACAAGCCAAACACTGCCATTGCGCAGGCGTTCTACAACGCGCAAGAGGGCGTGAAGCGGCTGGCGACCGAAACCGGCGCAGGGCAGTGGGGCACGTCGCTCGCATTCGCCGGCGCCATGTTCGGTCTCGAGATCAAGGTCTACCAGGTGCGTGCGAGCTACGACGCGAAGCCGTATCGCCGCATCCTTATGGAGACGTACGGCGCAAAGGTGGTTGCAAGCCCAAGCCCCGACACGAACTACGGTCGTTCGGTGCTCGCGTCGGATCCACACACGACCGGTTCGCTTGGCATGGCGATCAGCGAGGCGGTCGAAGATGCCGCCACGCGTGACGACACCAAGTACGCACTCGGCTCGGTGTTGAATCACGTGCTGCTGCACCAGACGGTGATCGGCCAAGAGACGCAGTTGCAGCTCGAGATGGCGGACGTTGAGCCCGACATCTTGGTCGGCTGCACAGGCGGCGGTTCAAACTTTGCCGGATTCACCTTCCCGTTCCTAGGCGCCGCCTTCCGTGGCGGCCGCAAGGTGCGGGTGATTGCGGCGGAGCCAACGGCGGCGCCTTCGCTCACCCGCGGCATCTATGCGTATGACTACGGCGACACGGCGCATATGGCCCCAATGGTGAAGATGCACACGCTCGGTTCGGCCTTCATGCCTGATCCGATCCACGCCGGTGGGTTGCGGTATCACGGCATGGCTCCGCTGGTCTCTCTCCTAAAGGAGAAGGGCGCCATCGAGGCGGTCGCCATTCCGCAGCGCGAAACCTTCGAACGCGGCGTGGATTTCACCCGCGCAGAGGGGATCCTGCCAGCGCCAGAGGCGAACCACGCCATTGCGGCGGCGGTGCGTGAGGCGCTGATCGCCAAGGCCGAGGGGAAAGAGACCGTGATTGTCTTCAACAATTGCGGGCACGGCTTCCTCGACCTGGCGGCGTATGAGAACTACCTCGCTGGCAAGCTCGAGGACTTGAGCCTTGAGCAGAGCAAGATCGAGGCTGCGCTCAACGACCTCCCAAAGCCGTAACGCACCGGCGTTAGACGCTCATGGCGAACGTACGACCCTTCCGGGCGACGCGCTACGCGCGCGAGCAGATTGATGCGCTCCTGAGTCCGCCGTACGACGCGGCAGAGGCAGAGGTCATTCAACGCTTGCGCGCGAGCGAGCCGCTCAACTCGGCGGCGCTCGACGCCTTAAACTCTCCCGAAGAGTCCGCGGCACTCTGGCAAGCCTGGCGCGAGAGCGGCGTGCTGATCGACGAGGCCGGGACTGCGATCTACCTGTACGAAGGGATCAGCGAGAGCGGCGTCACCATGCGCGGCATCTTTGCCGCAGTGCCGGTAGGCGCATACGGACCAGAAACCGGCGTGTATGGGCACGAGCGCACCCTCGATGCACCACGCGCAGGCCGTCTGACGCTGCTCGCGGCAACGCGCGCGAACCTCTCACCGATCCTGCTGCTGCGCGCCGGTGATGCGAATAGGTTTAGCACGGCGTTTACGCAGGTTTCCGCGGGTGAACCAACAACGCGCGCAACTGCACCAGATGGCACCCGTATTCAGCTCTGGCAGGTTGCACCAGAGAGCGAGGCGGGCCGAACCCTGCTGGGCTGGGTATCTGGCGCTCCGCTGATCATTGCCGACGGTCATCACCGATATGAGGCAGCGCGCGAATTTGCCGAGCGCCACGGTGGGCCAGCCACCACGATGGGCCTCATCGTTGAGGCCGATGCTGCTGGCCCAACGCTGCACGCCACCCACCGAATTCTGCGCGGGTACGAGAGCGAGCGATTTCTAGCAGCCCTCCGCAAGAGCAGCGACGTCGTTACTGTTCAGGAAGCTGACCTACCAGATGCGACAGAGCGATTCTCCGAAGCGCACCGCGGTGAGCTGGCAGAGTTTGCAATCTGCGCCAATGGAGCGGCACACCTCATTACGCTGGCGCCAAGCCGACAGGAGCAGCCAATTACGCAGCGGGTAGAGGATCTCCTTCGATCGCTCCTTGGAATCACCAAAGAGAATATTGCCGGCGGTGCTCTGCGCTACGAACGGCGAGTGGCC
>Ga0136641_1000785_pt1 | contig 13427 bp, 9 predicted proteins | sample EliLak1302023Y_FD_115312 | JGI IMG/M metagenome (GOLD analysis project Ga0136641, IMG submission 115312) | Freshwater microbial communities from Elizabeth Lake, Yosemite National Park, California, USA - 13020-23Y | ecosystem: Environmental > Aquatic > Freshwater > Lake ...
CCACTTCGGGAGCGCTGAATGGATTTCAGAGCGCTCGTTCGCACACGACCTCGGTTTTGGCGGTAAGTGCGATTTATTTTCTGGGTCTGGAGAAGGCGTGGTCATTGACATCAAGACCAAAGAATTTACCGACCCTACCAAGGTCGATGGATACGACGAACACCTCATGCAGCTTTCGGCCTATCGAGTTGGTCTAGGCATTCCCAAAGCACGCGCTGCCAACGTCTTTGTATCCCGCAACGTACCCGACCTCGTTGTAGTGCGTGAATGGAGCGCAGAAGACCTCGACCGTGGTTGGGAAATGTTCGTCAACTTGCTATCTTTTTGGCAGCTTAAAAATCAATACAAGTAAGGAGTAAAAATGTTAAGTGAAGAGACAGTCAAACAAATCTTTTTTCAGAGCGACCGCCCACGCGAGAACGCATTGATTGCTGATGAAGTAGATATCCTGCAATTTGCAGAAAACATTGCAGCGTATGTAACGGTGGAGTGCAACTTTAAGGAGCATCAACGGTGCGTTGCAATAGTCAGGGATATGAATAGCGCAGTTGCTGATGCTTTAAATAACCAACGACCTAAGTAAAAAAGCCCCCGGTTAGGGGGGCTAAGGGAGAGTGGCAACTGCTCCGAAACTTATTGAGCGGCTTGGGTGCTTGCCACACGCGATAAAACGCCAGAAACTGGTTCTTCAATTTGCCGCATGATGGTTGGCCTTTTAGTAGCCATTGCGGTTAATGCACCCATCGCAGGTTTATTGTACAGAGCACCAGCAGCTATCAATGGAACAGCGCCAGTCATGTAATGTGCGCCAGCCTCTGCTGCACCCATGCCAGTCATTTTTGCCACGGCTGCTGGGGTCATTAAGCGGCTTGCTGTGCCACTATCTGGCATTCCTTTGCCCATTACAGACACCGCCGCTTGGGTTTCTGGAACTGACATACCTGTTCCGCGTGCGGTGGCCCTTCGACCAGCCATAGACTCTGCGGCAGAACGCATTTGATTGGCAGAAAATACGCCTTCGTTAGCACCGCGTAAAGATGCTGCTTTTTCTACACGTAGATAATTTTTGAACGCTTCGTGAGCCGCTCTTAATTCGTTTCCAACCTGTGGGTTTTGTCGGGTCAACTCATGTCGTAAAGATTCTTGGAAGTTGCGCAAGGCAAAACCTTGACTGCGAACGATTGGGTCTGCGCTACTGATGTACGTTTTTGCCATCTCGCCCAGACTCATTTCTGCGGTTCGGAATTGTTTGCCATCAAGCGAATATTTACTGAGCAATGGCCCAAAGAATGTTCGTTTAAGCGTTTCATCAACTGCATTTGCAGCCTCTGGGACTAAGTTTTTAGTGGCATCTGTACTTGCGTCATACATCCGGGTGATGGTTGACGTTTTTGTTTTTGGGTCAACGTAATTCCCAAAGTTGATTTTTGGCTCGATGGTTTTGTATGCGCCTTCAATTTTGGAGTAGATGTGGTTAATCATGTCTTGACCAGCGGCAACATCTTTTGGCAAGGTTTCACCCAAAGGTTTTAAAACTTGGTTGCCTACTGCGCGATTGAAGTCATTTGTTGCCGCCTGTTTGCCGTGTTCAATAATTGAACCAAGAAACGGTGTACTGGTCAATGCGTCTTCAGCCTTTTGAATGCTCTTGCCAATGAACGGTATTTGCCCAGCAAGTTGACCGGGCGTAAAATATTTCATACCCATGTCTTGCAACATCTGCATTTTTTCAGACACTTTTGGATTCATCACCATTTGTGCGCCTTTGCCGATAGCTGCACCCACTCCGCCACTCAAGGCTATCTGTTTCATTTTCTGGCTTAAAAAATCTTTGTAATCATCTTCCACGTTGGTGGGCGTTAATACAGCCGCGCCAGCGCCTTGAACTGCACCTTTAGCAAGCCTAGACTTATCTACCATAGAGCTTGCCGTAGACAGGGCGTTTGACACTTTGGCTGGGGCTACTTTGGTCAAAACATTGCCAATTGCGCCCGGTATTGGGCTTGCTACTTGCCCAGCAATGTCAGCCACAGTTGCAGGCGTTCCAGCTATCTCTTCACTCGTTTTGGTAACCTTGTTCAACTCACTGGCGGGTTTGTTTATTCCCAAGAATTGGGCAGCGCCAGCAATTGGTTTCAAGATACCAGCCGCACCACTCATCAAAGTTGCGCCAGTGCCTTGACCAAACCCGTAGTCCATAGGAACACCGCTTACGGGGTCGTACACCGTGTCCGGATTGGCGAACGGATTGCCATACTTTTCAACTTGATTGGTTGGTTTTTCAGCAGTCTTTGGTTCAGGTTTTGATTGTTCCGCAGACTTTTTAAACATAGCCGCAAAGTGTTCCTTTGCCGCTCCTTGAAGGTCAGCTTCTGTAGCACCCTCCGGGCCTTGAATCTTCAAGATTGTCCCATCAGGTGCTTGTATCTTATAAATTACATCAGCCATTATTTAGCCTTTGCTGGTTCAGTTCCAATTACTTTGAATTGCTTATTGCTTGAAGGTGCTGTTCTTCCATCTGGCGGTCTAATTTCGGAATCAAAAGGCAGCACCTTTTTAGTTTGCTCCCAATGCTGTTCAACTTCGCTGGCCCTGTTTGCAATCCGTTTATAGGCATCATCCAAATCTTTTATTATTTGATAACGGCGCTCATTGGTTAGTTTAGGGTCAGCAAGATTTCCAAGACCTTCCAAAATATTTTTGGCATCAAAGTTTGATGCGGCTCCCGGCAACCGTGGGACATTAGGCATCAAATCTTTAGTCAGTTGGTCAATTTGACGCAACGCTGTTGCCTCATCTGTGTTAAACAACTTGCCAATTGATGAAGCAAACATTCCGCTGATTACACCTTCTGGGGCAGTTGCAAATTTTTCTTTAATGACATTTAACTTGTCTCTGCCTTCGTTTGCAGACTCGCCTTTTTTAAGAATTGGCAAAACACGTTCTTTATAGTCAATTTTTTCTTGAGGGCTGAGTTTTGTAAGAGCTTCAGCCATTTTGTCTTGATGACGCTCAAGGGCCATTTGGTTGGTGCTTACACGAAGCGCATACTGCATTTGCGCCATACTTTGTTGAAACGCATTAGCCTGCACTCTATCCATGTGTGACGTTGCCACGGTTATCATTTGTTGGGCAAGTGCATTTGCTTTGTCTTCATCAATGATGCCTTTGCTGTACTGTTGAGCTAGGCGCTTGGCTTGGTCAGTTAACGCAAGGGATGGATTCATTGCAATGATGGCATCAAAAGGCGTGCCTTCTCGACCCATGTCTCCAACCAATCCAAACTTTCGCATTTCGCCAAAAGTCTTCATAATTTTTGTGACTTCGTCTGCACCGCCCAGCGACATGATTGTTTTAACCGCTTCTGGGTTAATTTTATAGCTTGTCATCTGCGTGCCATCTTCTGCTTTACTGAGCAAAGGAGTCATCAATTTATTGCTGGCCTCTTGAAGGCGTTGTTTGCGTTGCTCATCAACGATTTGTTTGACAATATTGATGTCGCCCGTTATGCCTGCCAATTGTTGCGCAGCGACAGGATTGAACTTGAATGTTTCTAAGCCTTCAGCATCTTTGACTGGCGTGTAAATACTGGCGGTTAGTTTTCCAACTTGAGCTTGACGATTGGACTCATTAATTTGTTGACGGAAGGCAAACTGTTTATCCTGCAAGTCTTCCATCATTTTTTGCTCTTGCATCTTACGTGCATAGTCACGTTCATTTTGAGCACTTAAATTTTCAGCAGCATAACCAGCAGACTCGCCAAATGAACCTGTCTTAGTTGGCTTTAAAAAACCAGCCGCCATTTGCAGCAAAGCGGGGTCAAACATTTGCCTGTTTTGACCAGACATTTGCGATGCCAAATTTGTTCTACGAGCCTCTAAAATTTTATTTTGTTCTTCAAAATTATTTATTTTTTGAGCGGAAAAATCTGTTGGCAGGCTTTCTGGTGTTTGACCAAAACTTTTGTTTGCCGCCGACATCTGGGCCACAACGGGGTCTGATGTTATGTTTTTTCGCGCATCTGCGCTTTGGCGCAACTGCAATGTTGCGTTATTTAACGCATTGCGCGTGTCCTCAAGTTCACCTCTTGACGCATCCGACAAACTACGTGACTGTGTTTGGGTTTCTACGTTTTCAGCCTGTGCCCGGTCTGCGTTAAAAGCTGCGGGAGGTTTTGGCTGGAGGGCTTGAGATGCCGCCCCTAGTCCACCTTGTGCTGGTAATTCCATCTTTTACTCCAGTAAGTAACCATCGGCATCGTAAAAATTACCGTTGCCATCGTGATATTCTGCGCCAGAAGGAGCCATGCCGCCATCAGCAAGGCGTACACCACCGCCGTGGGCTTTGCTCATAACGCCGCCATCTTTTTTCATGGCGGCAATTTGTTTTTGCAAAAGTTGATTTTGCAAATCTGAAGTGGCGGTTTGTTGAGGGAACAACGACCCGACCAGAGAACCCAAGCCAGCAATCTGGGCTAACGGGCTGGTGGAGTAGCCGGGAGAGGCTGTGACCTGACTGGTTTTACCTAAAGGCATTTGGTAGCCTTGCATCAGCTTGGCAAACTGCTGCGTCTGTGCCATTGGGTAGTCAAGCATTCGCTGGCCTTGAGCTTGCTGCTGACCGCCAAAATCAGACATGGTTTTGAGGCCAGCCGCACCCAAACCTTGCTGGGATTGTCCAAGCCTCTCAAAAGCCTGTCCCGACTGCAATGCGCGGTTCAAATCAGTTTGCGCGGTAGCGCTTGCGTTTTGGTAGCCAGTGTTCAAAGCGCCGTACTGTTTGCCAATCAAGTCGGCTTGGATGTCGCGCAATGTCTGCCCGGTAATCTGTGCCTGACGGCGTGAACCGAATTGACCGGAGCCAGTTGCCGCTGCGCCGATGTTGGGCAGGATGTTTTCCTGCACGTTCCGGTTGGTCAACCGACCCATCTCATCCACTACGTTTGAGGTGTAGGGGTTCATGTAGTCGGCAATAACGTCAGGAACGGTCGTAGCCCCTGCCTCACCCAGCAACTGCGATGCTGCACCCATAGACCCAGAACCCGCAAAGGCGAGGTCTGGAGCCATCTGAAAGGCTTGTTGCTGCAACGGGCTAAACCCAGCCACACCACCCTGCTGGACGGCGTTCTGACCAAGATTGGCGATATCCTGAAGGTAGTTCGTGTAAAACTCAGGAGCCGTCTGTTGGTCTTGCGTTGTACTGGTTAACGCGGGAAGGGGGTCACCCTGAAAAAGGCCAGCCATTATCTTGCTCCTTTGAGGTATGAGGTTAACACCTTGGTCTTGGGTGGTATTTTATTGATAGGTGCTGACCGCTTGTGTGCGCGGATGTTTTCGCGGAACTTATCTAGCGCCTGTGCGCCTGCCTTGGTCGAGCCGTTACCAATCTGCGCAACCAGTTCAGCATCAAGAACATACTCACCATCCGCAAGCATTGCCGGGATGTCATCCGATTGACCGTCGCCTTCACCATGCACCGCAGCGCCTTGTCGGAAGTCCATACGACCTTGAGTCATTGGTACGTTTGAAACGTGTGACAGTCCACCCTTACGCATCGGTTTAGAGGGGTCGTTCTCAATGCCTTGCGCCACTTGATTAGCTTGCGCCATCTGGGGCGGCGACATCTGAGGCGGTGTCTGCTGTGGGAACTTCTGCTGGCCCATTTGACCCTGTTGACCTATCTGCGGCATCATGTCAGGCGGATTCATTGGGGGCTGTGGGCGCATACCCAAGTTCGCCATGATGTCAGCAGGTTGACCAAAGGTGTAGTACGAAGCCACGGGCGTAGACATGGATGACAGTCCACCAGAGGCCATTGCTGGCACATCGGCTGGGGCTTGTTCGTAACCGTAGTCACCCGGATTTACTGGGTTGTAGCCCGGTGCGTTTAGGTTGTGCAGCAACTCTTCATTTGGCGTGTAATCCCCATCTTCAGTGCCGTACTGGTCGTAGCCAACAAAGTTTGATGGGCCAATACCAAAGTCGGTTGTACGTGGATTGATAGCACCCACTTGAGACATATCTACGCCTTGGTTTAGACCGCCACCACCAGTGTCTGAACCCAGCAAGGACGCAATCAAAGCGCCAGCGCCAGCGGCAGGGAGGTAGCTTTTTATTTTGTCAAAAAAACTTGGGTCTACGTTTGGGTCTTCTTTGCCAATTAGGGGATTTCCAGTGGCTATCTTTTCTGCTTTATCACCGACATTAGTGATAGTTTCTGGAATGTCTGGTGTCCGAACAACCTCATAAGTTCCATCTGGCATAGTTTTATAGACGTTGCCTTGAGAGTCTTGCATATACTCATCTGGCACATCAGCGGCTCTATAAAAAACACCATTTTTAAAAGTATTACCACGGGAGTCCGTGGTGTATTCGTCGGCTGCTTTTGTTGGAGAAGACGTAGCGTCAGGGTTTACATGAGTAATCTGACCGTTGTCGTCTGACGAATACAGGTAGTCATCTGTTGCCATGTCGTATGTATAACGACCAATGGTGTATGTGCCGTCCCCATTATCAACAGCGCCTTCAGGCAACTTAAAATTATCCAACGACGGGTCTGACATATAGTCATCAAAAGAAGTAACTTGTGCGCCATCCGCGTACCCTTTAATGCCACCGCCGTTTTTCATCATGGTAATCAAACCCCCACGTTTTGCAAATTCGTTTGTGTAGTCGGTGTAGTCGGTGTTGTCTGCTACAGAGTAATCAGTGTTGTCAACAGGCGCAATGTAATCTGGGATGACAACATCGGAAGTATCAACATTGTCTAAATTGCTTGTGTCATCAACAACAATTTCGTTGTTTGAGCCATTGTCAGCAAGCGTCACATTTTCTACGGGCGTGCCATCACCTTCGCCAGAACCATCACCTTCTTGAGAGTTTCCAGAGTTTTGGGCAACAGTAATTTTTCCATCAGCATCTGTAGTAAACAGCACTGAATCATCTTTCATGCTGTACGTTGTATTTCCGATGGTATACGTTTCATCTCCGTTATCTGTTACAAGGTCAATCCCTCCATTCGGGTTGTCTCGAAACAGGGGCATACCTGATTGCATATCAAAGGTTGTGCCGTTGACGGTGTACGTTCCATCGCCATTGTCAATTGCGCCTTCAGGCAAACCTAAAGAAGGGTCAGCAGGTGTACCGTTATACAAGTCTGTCGCAGATTTACTATCGTGTGTTGACTTTATTGTGCTTGTTGGGCCTTTCGATGTAGCGCCGCCAGCAGCAGGTTTCGTACCTCCAGCGGGGTTTTTTGTTCCGCCAGAAGTTCCACTAGAACCGCCAGCGCCACCCGGCTTTGCTCCGCCAGCGGTGTTGTCCACTTTTGGCTTGCCCGTAATCTTATCAATGAGGACTTTTGCGCCAGCGCCAAGGGCTGCACCCGTTATTGCGTTCATTACCTTGCTGGTAGTGCTTGTGGTCTTAGGCGTGACCACAGGTTTGACAACAGACGTTGGAGTTGTAATTGTTGGTTTAGGCGTAACGATTGGCTTGGTATTCGTCGTAACAGCAGGCTTGGTAGTAACGACTGGCTTGGTTGTTGACGTAATCGTTGGCTTGGTCGTAACTGCTGGCGTTGTAGTCGAAGTTATCGTAGGTTTAGTCGTAACCGTAGGCTTAGTTGTGATGGGCTTCGTGGTGACCGTAGGATTTGTGGTCACTGGCTTCGTCGTCACCGTTGGCTTGGTGGTGACTGGTCTTGTGGTTGGCTGTGTGGTGACTGGCTTGGTCGTAGGGGTGGTCGTGACTGGAGGGCGAACCGTAGGGCGGGTCGTGACAGATGGCGTGATGGTAGAGGTAACTGGCCTCGTAACAGCATTCTGGGCTGGTTTTGTGCCAACGTTGATTGCTGGGCCTGTTCCAGCACCCGGTCTTGCCCCCCCGGTCAGTGCTGGCTGGGTATTGAGGTTATCCAGAACGGTTGGCCTATTTGGACGGTTTGGAGCAAACGCGCCAGAAGAAGGTTTATTCCTCGCGTCAAAAGCAACGCTGGTAAATGGCGAGCGGCCTCTCAAACCCGGAAGCTGTTTGCTTGATGTGCGTTTTTGGAGAATAGCCATTTTTTATCCTACTTTTTTGACCAAGGAGGTCAAGTTAGCGACATTCCGTATAGGTGTCAATTTTGCATTACTTGGCAGTGTTTTGGGTGGTGCAACTGCTTTTTGGACGGGAATCAGCTTTGAAACGTCAACGCGGCGTGCTGCGGCGGCTTTAACGGGCGCTTTAACAGCCGATAGTCCTCCGACAGGTTTAGAGGCTAGGCGAGGCACTGATGAGGGCTTGGGGGAGGTTGTAGGCCGTTTTGCTGGGGTGAGCTTTGATTGCAAGAACTTGGTAGCCATCGACCCAAGTGTTTTGCTGAAATCAGGCATTTGAAGGCCGGAGCCTGTATCAACAAGATTTCCTGAGACGGCGTTCAAGCCGCCCGGTGTTTCTGTAGCCGGGTTTGTTGTGGTCGGCACAGCAATTGGGTCTTGCAAGTTGCTGGCAATAGTCTCAAGCCCGCCAGTTGGCAAAACTGGCCTTTCGGCAACTTTGGGAAACACTTTTTCAAGGTCGGCGGCAGTCTCAGCAGGAGGTACAACCAGCGGGGTCGTGACTGGCTGCTCGACAACAGGCGTTTCAACAACTGGCGGTTGAACAGGCGGTGCAACCACGTGTGGTGGTACAACTGGCGGCTGCTCAATGACGGGTGGAGCGACCACGGGCGGTGGGCTGACAACAGGCGGAGGATTGATGACAGGCGCAACTGGCGGTGGTGCAACAACTGGCGCAACTGGCGTATCAACAACTGGCGGCTGGACAACTGGCGCAACCACTGGCGGTGGTGCAACTACCGTATTAACAACAGGCTGAACAACCGGAGGGGGATTGACAACAGGCGCTACTGCGGAGTTCATGGCTGCGTCAACTTGAGCTTGGCTGACGTTATTTGCAATCATTGCCGCCTGAACTTCTTCTGGCGTATGAGTGGCAACAAAATTTCTAATTACTTCAGCGCTAGGGCCAGTGTTTGTTGTGGTTACAGGAGCTTCGGTAGTGACGGTTACAGGAGCGGTAGTTACAGGAGATGTCACCGGAGCTTCTGTTGTTACGGGCAAGGTCACCGGAGCCGTTGTGGTCACTGGCGCAAGTGCTGCATCTACTTGAGCTTGGGTGACCCCTGTACGCGCCATTGCCGCCTTAATCTCTTCTTCAGAGTGGATGGCAACAAAATCCCTAATGTCTTGAGCGGAGATTGCAGCAGCCCCAGTCGGTTGGGTTGCCGTGGTTGGCTCAGTGACAGTCGTCGGCTGAGTGACAGTCGTTGGAAGCGTTTCTGTCGTGGTCGGCTGAGTGACAGTCGTTGGAAGCGTTTCTGTCGTGGTAGTGTTTACTGGCGTGACTACATTAGTTGTGTCGCCCGTCTGTGCTGCTGTGGCATCTGCGACCGCCTTGGCAATATTTTGTGCGTTGATTTCTTCTTGCGTTAAGAAATTTTGCTTGTTAGTTTGCAGCACCGCTATTTGGTCAGCCAGCGTTTTTTGAAGCGGGTCTGCTGCTGTTTTAAGCTCATCTAATTTGGTAGACAGGTCAGCAACTTTAGCTTGGGCTTCTGCTCGTTGTTTTTCAAAATCTGGAAATTCGTCATTGACAAGTGTCGCGTATTGATTTACTTCACTAAGTTTTACAACCCTTGCAGAAATTGAACTAAAACCCCCGTGAGATGGAAGCGCATCAAGCTCTTCCTTTGCTTTGTTGTACTTATCAAGGTTGTCTTGAATCCCTTGACGTTTTGCTTCAACTTCAGCCGCCGTTGAGTTGTAATCTTGAACTATTTGTTTTTGTTGGAGGTAGTTCTCATCCAACGTGCTACCCGTGCTGGTGGCATTGTTGTATGCGGTTCTTAGGTCTGAGGTTAGGTCTTTGACCAAATCTCCGCCAGCGCGGGTTGCGCTTCCGATTACTGAATTAAGAACTGCATCGCCAACATTTTTACCCAAAAGTCCAGTAGTCAGACCTGTCTTGATTGCACGTTGCGCGGCCTCTCCTACGCCGCCGTAATCTTTGGCTAAATTATCAAATCCCGGTATCTGTGAGGTGGTGTAATTTACCCCTTCGCCTACGCCAGCAGAAAGACCAGCCGTCAACCCGCCTTTGATAAGTGCATCAATGGGGTCTTTCCCTGCGGCGATTGCTCGGGTGGCGGAATTTACACCACCAGTGCCAACAGACCCCGCTATCTTTCCTATACTGTTTGCGGCATCAAACGATAGGTTGCCATTCATAATGGCATCCGCACGAACAACGCTGCTTATCTCCTTGCCGATTGAGCCACCAACGTATGACGTAACACCGCCAAGAACTGCGGATTTAAATATGTCCCCTACACTACCACCTTGTATAGCAGTAGCGGTGGCAGATATAGTGCCTGCGCCGATTGCGGATACCGCTACTGCACTCAGCCCTTCAATGGCTAACGATTCAACAATAAACGTGCCAATAAGCTCCGCGCCGAAGTAAGTAACAGCGGTTACAAAAACAGCCATTATTTTTCCCCTGTACGAATTGATTGCAACGAGTCCTGTAAGCCTAACTCAGCGTAAGACATGGTTGTCTGAAAATCTATGATGTCGTCAATGTTTTCCTCTCCAGCTTTGTTGGTCAAAATCACAGTAATCCACACGCAATCTTCCAGCGTGTAGCCTACTTTGCGCTCTCCTGTTTTTGCCATGTAGGTTGCAGGAGCTTCAACAACGCGCTTGCCATCTTCTGACATCACAATCAATTTCCCCTTGACCAAAATGTTCATGGTCGGGTGCTTGTGAATTTTCCCCGTGATGACTGAATTTGCTGGGACAAATACTTCTCTGCCGTAGATGTGACACCCAAACACGGGATGCGCTTCTGAAAAATGGTGCGTATGTTTTAAGTCAGCTTTTACAGCCCCCTCAGTCTCGTACTTGTTGCACGCCTCTTGAAATTTGTTCATCTGCTCTCGGGCAGAAACTTTTTTATGGCTATTAGCATCAGCCATATCCAACATCTCGACGGTCAAAAACATATCTATACCTCCACGTAAGCGGTAATGACTTTTTTGCCGTTGACTTTCGCTGGCTTTTGATAGAAATTGTATTTCTTCAAAATTTCTTGGTAGGCAGAAATTTGCTCTGGAGGGATAGACGTGTAGGCCAGCTTTGCCCCAAACGATTTGAGCATGGGTAGCAATTTGCCAAGCGGAGCATCTAACGCCTGCGCCTTTTGCGCGTCGGTTCGTTTTCCAGCAATCATGGCGTGCATTTCGACCAAATGGTTTGCAGAAACGGTAACCAAGAAAACTACATCATCAATCGGGATGAGCTTGCAGCCGGGTGCTTTCACTTTTTCAGCAATACCGTTGATTGCGCCAAATGCTTTTTTTTCGTCTTTGAAAAGCTCCATGAAAGACTCATACATGATGCGTATGGTCTTGTTTTCAGACAGAACTTTTTGTGTGCCTGCGTCCATGTTGGTTACCTCTGTGTGGGCTGGCTAACGGCTCCGACAAGAGCTTGCGCCCAGTCGTACCAGTTGTCGTAGATGTACGGGCCGGGAATGCCGTCGTTGGTAAAAACGTCAATCGCTTTCAAGCCAGAAGCCCACTCTTTCCAATCTGTCTGGTCGTTGGGAACGCTTAATTGCTGCGCTGCGTAGCCCTCGCACATGAGCGAAGCCCACGACTGGAAATCGTGATAGCGCGGGTCGTAGACAAGAGCGATTTGCATACTAGTTCCCGTATGGGCGGGTGTCGCCAAACTCGGCATCCAGCAACACTTTACCCATTTGGTAGTTGCCGCCTTGGACATTACTGACGAATCTCAAACGAATCTCTCGGCGTTGCTCCCTCATGTCTACCTTGCCTTGGTTTGGCTCAAAGGTGTAGGGGTCGGAGATAACATCATCCGCTTGGGCAAACGGCCTTCCGGTGACCTGTACAGTCATCTGACCAGATTGGATGAAGTCAGGCTCTATGCGGTCAACCCTCAGCCATTTGTTGTCGCCCATCATCGTTGGCTGGGACGGGCCACCTGCAACAAAACCCAAGTCGCTGGTTTCAAAGTAGCTTTCAATTGCCTGTACTGTCAGTCCTTTGATTGCGTCCACGCCGATTTCGTGCTGCCACAAAGAGACAAACGTCATAGTCGAATCAACCGTCAGGACAAAGCCAGCGCCAGCGGGGAGAATGGCGGACAACGAGTTACCAACAACATAATTTGTTCCGCGAACAACTATAGTCACAGAAGTCACCTTGCCGCCTGAAACAACGATGTCAGCCGTTGCCCCGGTTCCAGCCCCGCCAGTCAAGGGCGTAAGAAGGTAGGTTCCATTGGTGTAGCCAGAGCCTTGGTTTGCAATGGTAGTGGCATTTACACCGCCTACAGCGTTTGGCTCCCACCCTGCATTGATGGGGTAGTGAAACACTTGGGAGAAGTAGCCAGCAGAACGTCGAGCGCCCAAAGCAGTGCCTGCGTCATACCAGCAGTTTTCCCGGACGTTGTAGATGATGCAATCATTGCATTCGGTTGACGTTCCAGACGGAAAGAACCACCAGATTTCACCGAAGCGAGGAACTTTTGAAACATACACTTTAGAGCGTGCCGCGTAGTTCAAATTGTCAAAAAAATAGTTCTGGTTGAACGCATTCGGGATTTCTTTGACTACGCCGTTGTACAGCAGGAATCGGTCAACGCCACACCAGTAATAAATACCATCGTACTCAATGACAGACTGCGGCGACATGATTGACGACTGCGATGAGATGATGTCATAGCGCCAGTAGAACGTCTGGGGTGTGCCAGCAACGGTCACCGTGGTGGGATTGAAAGAGACGCGAATAAGCGAATCAAGCGACCAGAACAGGCCAGAGGGGGCATTAGAGCCACCACGCACGGGTAGCCCCTGCACAATTTTTGTAGAGGCTGAATTAGTCTCGTTTGAATCCGCAGACACCCAATTGGCTGGGTCGCCTGCTGCACAATTCTTAATCAATCCACTGTTACCGTAAACAAATACGTAAGGGTGCAGAACAACTACGCCGCCAGATACGGAGATGTTGTTGTTGAAGGTGATGGTGACAGTCCCGCTTGCTGTGGCTGGATTGGAAATTACAACACTTGTAGATGTGACGGAAATCACAATTGTGTTGGCTGGTATGCCCGTCCCGGTCACCTTTTGCCCTGCGCCGACTGCTGCGTTTGCCACAGCCAGAGTAATGGTTGCGCTGGTATTAACAGTGGTGGCGGTCGCAGTAAACACGCCAATTTGAGACAACGATGTCCCAGCAACATTGCCAGCCAGTACAGGGGTGTTTACAGCGCTATTGATGTCGCTTAGGTTCTGACCCGGATGAGCCACCAACAATTCGTTCCCACTACCTTGGGCATCAAACAGGGAATCGAATTGCCA
>Ga0136641_1000786_pt1 | contig 13425 bp, 10 predicted proteins | sample EliLak1302023Y_FD_115312 | JGI IMG/M metagenome (GOLD analysis project Ga0136641, IMG submission 115312) | Freshwater microbial communities from Elizabeth Lake, Yosemite National Park, California, USA - 13020-23Y | ecosystem: Environmental > Aquatic > Freshwater > Lake ...
CCGACTGACGCATGGCCGCAGATTCCTGTTGTTCAGGAGCCACATGGCTACCCTTGACCACAAGCCGCGGACGCCTTTGGCCTTTTCACAGACTAGACAATACACTTGTGTATAGTTACACTTAATCTTTAACCGATCTCCCCATGGAAGCCCCCTGGATCTCAAGCTACCCGCCCGGTGTTCCGGCGCAGATAGACGAGCACGCCTTGGGCACTTTGGCCGATTACCTGGAAGATGCGGTCAACCTGTACTCGGACCGCGACGCATTTATCAGCGGCGCGACCGGCGTCAAGCTCAGCTTTGCCGAGCTGGACACCTTGTCCTTGCAGGTCGCGGCCTATTTCCAATCAGTGCTGCATTTGGCGCCGGGCAGCCGGGTGGCGCTGATGATGCCTAATGTGCTGCAGTACCCGGTCTGCCTGTTTGGCCTGCTGCGCGCGGGCTATGTGGTGGTCAACGTCAACCCCATGTACACCGGGCGCGAGTTGGAGCACCAGCTGCGGGATTCAGGCGCCCTGGCCATCATCGTGGTCGATTTGTTTGCCCACACCCTGGCCAAAATCCTCGGCAAGACACCGGTGCAGCATGTGGTGGTCAGCGGCATGGCCGACATGATGCCCTGGCACAAACGCCATGTGGCGAACTTTGTCATACACCAGGTCAAAAGCGCGGTGCCTGCCTATGACTTGCCTTTGGCAACCGGCTTTCGGCGCATGCTGCGCCGAGGCGCACAAGTGCCTTTTCGCAAACCGGAAATCCAAGCGGACGACCTGGCCTTTTTGCAGTACACCGGCGGCACTACCGGCGCGGCCAAGGGGGCCATGCTCAGCCACCGCAATATTTTGGCCAATGTGCAGCAAACCAAGTTGTGGTGCGCGCCCTTTGTGGAACCGGGGCAGGACTTGATCAGCATGACCGCGATCCCGCTCTACCATGTGTTCGCGCTGGGCTCTTGCCTTGCTTTTACTGGTATGGGCGGCACGAACGTGCTGGTATCGGACCCGCGCGATGTCGATGCTTTTGTGAAGCTGCTGATGCGCTACCGCGTAGTGTCTTTGCCGGCGGTCAATACGCTTTTCAATAGCTTGCTCAACCACCCGGATATCGGCAAAGTTGATTTCAGCAGTTTGCGTTTGTCGGTGGGTGGCGGTGCGGCGATACAGCGCTCGGTGGCCGAGCGCTGGCAGGCCTTAACCAAGGCACCATTGATCGAAGGCTATGGCCTGACCGAGTGCGCGCCCACGGTGACGGTCAATCCTTTTAGCATCCGCCAATTTAATGGAAGCATTGGCCTGCCCCTGCCATCGACGCAAGTTTCGATACGCGATGCCCAGGGGCGCGCACTCGCTATGGGCGAGCCCGGCGAGTTGTGCGTGCGCGGACCCCAGGTGATGCAGGGTTATTGGCGCCGGCCACAAGATACGGCGGCAGTAATGACCGAAGATGGCTATCTGCGTACTGGCGATGTGGCGGTAATGGATGACAAAGGTTTTTTCAAAATCGTGGACCGCTTAAAGGACATGATTTTGGTGTCAGGCTTTAATGTCTACCCCAATGAGGTAGAAGACGTGGTGATGCTGCACCCTGGGGTATTGGAAGCCGCGGCTGTGGGCCGTCGCAGTGAGAGCACCGGCGAAGAGGTCCATGTCCATGTGGTGAAAAAATCCCCGGCGCTGACCGAGGAGATGGTGGTACGCCATTGCCGCGAACATTTGACCGGCTACAAAGTGCCGCGCAAAGTGGTGTTTGATACACAGTTACCTAAAAGCAATGTAGGCAAAGTGTTGCGGCGCGAGTTGCGCGAGTTGCCCCATAAATTCATGGAAGAAAGTACGGTATGACCGATTTGGTAGTGAGACGTTTGTTGGTGGATTTGACGACACCGTTTGCGCAGCGTTGGAACGGGGGCGATGCCTTTCGTTCGGCTTTTTTTAATGCCTTGTCCATGAGTTTTCCCTGGGGCGAGCAGTATTTCATGGACTCCGTGCGGGCCTGTTACAAAGCGCTGCCACCGGCAGAGCAGGAAAAATATGCCAAAGAGGTTCAGGGCTTTGTCGGCCAAGAGGCTACGCACCGGCGCATCCACGAACTTTTCAACGCGCACCTCACGCGCCAGGGCTTTGTCAACGAAATCGAAGTACGCGCTGCCAAGCGTGCCAAGAAAGCCGAGCACCTGGACCCGCGCATCCATCTGGCGGTGACCGCGGCCACCGAGCATTTCACCGCCATGTTTGCGGACTGGACGCTGCGCCACCCCGAGGCCTTTGCGGGCGCGGAAGAGCGCTTAGCGACACTCTGGCAATGGCATGCCTCCGAAGAGTCCGAGCACCGCAGCACCGCCTTCAATATTTACCAGGCCGCCGGTGGTAGCTACAAATGGAGGGTGCGCACCTTCAAGGTCGTGAGCTGGATTTTCACGACCGATGTGTTGCGTCAGACGGTGCGCAATTTGTGGCATGACGGTAGCTTGTTTAGCTGGAGCACTTGGCGCAGCGCCTGGCGTTTGCTGCTGGCGCGCGATGGCCTGTACCGCAGCAACCTGCCCATGTGGCGCGACTATTTGCGCCCTGACTTTCATCCCGAGCAGCACGACGCTAGCAACTCGCAAGCCTGGCTGCGGGATAACACGCAATTTTTCACACCGGTCAAAGCGGTAACAGCGACGCCGGCCACGTCAGCTTGATCGGACGCCAGAGGCATGCAGCCGCCACTGGTGTTCAAAGGCGCACCCGGCTCGCCCTACACCCGCAAGATGATGGCGCTGATGCGCTATCGCCATATTCCCTATCGTTACCTGATCGGTGAAGCTGCAGACCGGGCCGGTATGCCCAAGCCGCCCGTCGAATTGCTGCCTACGTTTTACCTGCCCGATGCCCAAGGGCAAATGCAAGCGGTGACCGATTCCACGCCGTTGTTGCGCCGCTTGGAGGGTGAAATTCCAGGGCGTGCGGCTAGACCGCACAGCGCGGTACTGGCTTTTATCGATTCCTTGCTCGAAGACTTTGCCGATGAGTGGGTCACCAAGGCGATGTTCCACTACCGCTGGCATTACGCGGCAGATATCGATCGCGCCAGTCAAACGATTCCTCTGCACTGGGGTGGCATCCAGCTAGATGAAAAAGTCTATGCCCCCAGCCGTGCATTTTTTTCAAAGCGGCAAATCGATAGGTTGCCGGTCATTGGCTCCAACCCGACTACCGCTGCGTTGATTGAAGCGGGCTACCTGCGCTTGCTTAGGCTTTTGGACGCGCATTTTGCGCAGCATGCGTTTTTGGTGGGCGCCAGACCAGGCGCCAGCGACTTTGCAATGTACGGACAACTATCGCAACTGGCCTTGTTTGACCCCACGTCGATGGGGCTGGCGGTGCAGCACGCACCGCGCACATTCGCCTGGACCGGCTGGATGGAAGATTTGTCCGGCCTGCAAGTGCAGGAAGACGCCTGGCTGGATGCAGCGCGCCTACCCTCGACCCTGATGGATTTGCTGGCCGAATTGGCCCAAGCGTATGTACCGGTCATGCTGGCCAACGCGCGCGCTTTGTTGCGTGGGGAAAAACAGTTCAGCGCCGAACTGCCACAAGGCCTGTGGGAGCAGGGCACCGTCACCTACCAGGGCAAATGCCTGCGTTGGCTGCGCGAAGAGTTTGCGGCGCTTGATACAGCGGGCCAGACTCACGCCGACGCGATATTGCAGGCGGCCGGCATTGCCGATGTGATTCACGCGCCCTTGTAAAGTCTCGGGTAAGAGGCGATGTCTGCCGGACAATAGTGCGAGCCCCTGAGTACCCCTGACTTGTAGAACTGTATGACGTCCAAACGCTTGCTGCTAGTTGCTGCTGCTGCGCTTTTAATCGCGCTAGCAGCCTGGTTGTGGTGGTCCGCAGACAGGGCGCAAGTACATGCGCGCCAAGAGCCTTTGCAATGTGCAGTGCCTGCGCAGCCGGCATCGGCGCCGCATCCGGGCATGGTCTGGGTGCCTGGCGGTACCCTGCAGCTGGGCGATAGCGTGTACCGTGAAGAGTTACCGGTGCGCAGCGTTGTGGTGCAGGGTTTTTGGATGGATCGCACCGAGGTGACCAATGCCCAGTTTTCCGCCTTCGTGCAAGCCACCGGCTATGTCACGGTGGCCGAGCAGGCGGTGGACGCCAAGGTCCATCCTGAACTTCCACCCGATCTGCGTGTGCCGGGTGCCGTCGTATTTATCAGCCCCAACGACTTGGTGGGCGGTGGTAACCCGGCGCAATGGTGGCGCTATTTACCAGGCGCCGACTGGCGCCACCCCGGCGGGCAACATACGTCGATTCAAGGGCGCGAGTCCTTTCCAGTCGTTAATCTGACCTACCGCGACGCTCTGGCCTATGCCCGATGGGCGGGGCGTGCTTTGCCCAGTGAAGCGCAGTGGGAATGGGCGGCGCGCGCAGCCGCAGCGCCGACGGAGCAGGAGCACGCGCAACCTGCCCAAGCCAATACCTGGCAGGGTTTGTTCCCGGTCAGCAATTCGGCGCAAGACGGCTTTGTCGGGCTGGCACCGGTGGGCTGTTATGCGCCCAATGCACTGGGTTTGTTTGACATGCTGGGCAACGTCTGGGAAATCACCCGGGACCTTTACCTTGAGGACCACAGCAATTTAGCGCCGGAAAGGGAAACCGCCGACTACGCAGGCCTGCGGCCCGAAGCGGGCGTAGTAACCCGCCATGTGATTAAAGGGGGATCGTTTTTGTGTGCGCCCAATTACTGCATGCGTTACCGTCCCGGTGCACGCCAGGCGCAAGAAGATGATTTAGCGGTCAGCCATTTAGGATTTCGTACCATCTTGCAGGCCTCTGCGCCTTAAAGGCGACTGCCGGTCTTAGTGGCTTTGCTTATGCACCAGGTACTTGCCAATGATGTCTAGAAAAAATTGTTTGCTGGCGCTGGGCATGTGCGGCTGGATTAGGGCGTGGAAGCTGCCCACGACCGAGAGATAGAACAAGGTGGCCAACTCGGCCGCGGTTTTCTCGTCCTGCACCAGTGGCATGAATTTTCGCTTGAACAAGGCGATGCGTAGCGCATCCATGCTGCGCATCACGGCAGCAACATGCGCATCGCGCCGCCCCAGGGCGCGCAGCGCCAACTCAAAACGCATATTGTCGAGTTCAATGCCGCCGTGGGCCAGTGCCTGGTCCAGCATGATTTCCAGCGCTTTGGCCGGGTCCTCGCTGCCGGCTTGTTCCAGCCTCTGGTGCGCTTCCAATTCCCGCGCCTGCCAGCGCTCGACCAGGGCCTGAATCAAAGTCGCATGGTCTTTGAAGTGCCAGTAAAAGCTGCCGCGCGTTACTTGCAAGCTTTCGGCCAGGGTCAATACCCTCACGCCGTCAAAGCCATGCTCGACGGCGGCGCGAAATGCGGCGTCCAGCCAGTCGTCCCGACCCAGACGAGACGCGAGTGTTTTATCGCCAGCCGCTGTGCTGGCATTTTTGCGAAGTGTGGCGTGGCTGGCCATGTGTTTGCGCGCTTCCTCAAAAGAGCTCGATTGTCACCGAAGGCGCGTGGGCGATTGCTGGATAACGCGACTGGATGGGGCCGCAGGTCGGAAGACTGTGCTTTGCTTGACAGCAAACACCCCCCGTGGCTGCAGGCGCGTGCTACATTGCCCCATTGATTTTCGCTTGCAGGGTCGCTGGTCCCGCAGCGCACACGCAAAGCAAGAAGGAGACGATTGGAATGTCGATGAAACAAGGGCTGGGCTTGCGTTTTAGTCTGCTGGCTTTGCTGGGCATGCTTGCATTTCCGGTGTCGCCCAATGCAGCGTCAGGCACGATAGACCCATCGCCGGCGGGCGCTGGCGGGGCGCCTAAGCGCCCCAATTTCGTGGTGCTGGTGGCTGACGACTGGGGGTTTTCGGACCTGGGTGCTTTTGGTGGCGAGATCGATACGCCCCACCTCAATGCCTTGGCCAAAGCCGGTTTGCGCTTTACCAATTTCCATGTGGCCGCCTCATGTTCGCCCACGCGGTCTATGTTGCTGACCGGCGTAGATAACCACCGCAATGGCGTAGGCAACCTGCGCGAAGCGATGCCTACCGAGCATTTGGGAAAACCGGGGTACCAGGGCTCACTGACGCGCAATGTGGTGACGGTGGCCTCGCTCTTGCAAGACAGCGGCTACCGCACCTATATCGCGGGCAAATGGAATGTAGGCTCTGAGCCCTACAACCTGCCCCACCAGCGTGGCTTTGACAAATCCATTGTCCAAGGTGACACCGGTTCGGACAACTGGGAGCCCAACAAGCAATACTTGCCCCATCTGCCCGAGGTCTATTGGTTTGAAGACGGGCAGCGGGCCAAGATGCCAGCCGAGTTTTATTCATCCCAGTATTTTGTCGACCGCACCATTGGCTATCTGGACGCGGATGCGCGCAAAGACCAACCATTTTTTGCCTATGTAGGTTTCCAGGCCAACCATGTGCCAGTGCAAGCCCCCCAAGAACTGATTGCCAAATACAAAGGCCGCTACCGTGAGGGCTGGACCGCGCTGCGTGAGCGGCGTCTGGCAAAACAGATTGAATTAGGCCTGGTGCCGCCCGGTACGCGTATGACGACCATGTCCACCACGGGTGACTGGAAAGCATTGCCCGAAAAAGAGCGCTTGCACATGGAGCGGCAAATGGAGGTCTATGCTGCTATGGCCGAGGCCATGGATTTGCATGTGGGGCGTTTGGTGGACCATTTGAAGAAAACTGGGCAGTACGACAACACCGTGTTTTTGTTTTTGTCCGACAACGGCCCCGAAGGCTCGGACTACCACGAGGCACAACCCTGGTTGATTTTTAACTACAAGCAAGATACCGAGACCCTGGGCGCCAAAGGTAGCTACGGCATACCCGGCCCCGGTTGGGCCAGTGCCTCGGCCACACCGCTTTACACCTATAAATTCTGGGCCGGCGAGGGCGGTATCCGCACACCTATGTTGATGGCCGGGCCGCCAGTGCGCCGCGTGAACCAAATTGAAAACGCGCTGACCCACGTCACCGATATCACGCCCACGCTGCTGGATATTGCCCAAGTGCCACGGCATGCCGGTCAGTACAAAGGCACGCAAGTGGAAGCGCTCACTGGCATGAGTTTGCTGCCGCTTTTGCAAGGCAGCGCAACAAGCGTACGCAAGCCCGAGCAAACCCTGGGCTACGAGCTGTCGGGTAATTCGGCCTTGTTCAAAGGCCAGCTGAAATTGCTGCGCAATATGCCCCCCTTAGGCGATGGACAGTGGCATTTGTACGACTTGTCTAAAGACCCCGGCGAGACGCGAGACTTGAGCACGCAACTGCCCCAGGAATTTGCCGCCATGCAAGAAGACTTTGCGGCCTGGGCCAAGGCCAACCAAGTGCTGGACATGCCGGCGGACTACAGCCCGCAAAAGCAAGTGATGATCAATGGCTTTTGGCGCTACTGGTTGCCGGTACATGGCAAGACCATGGCTTTGATTCTGGCCGTGTTGGTGTTACTGCCTGTGTGGCTGCTGCTGCGTAGACGCAAGCGCCGCCTATGAGTGCTGGCTATTACGCCAGCCCTTGGCCCGCCGAGGATGCGGGCCCGGCGCGCTTGCAAACGGCAAACCCATCGAGCGGCTTGCACTTGCAAGCAGGACAGCGTTTGCAAAGCACCCACCGCAACACCACGCTGTCGACCATGACGGTGCTGGGTGACCCCGGCGAGGTCTACTTGCTGACGCACTCGGCCTTGCGCGCCAACGTTGGTTTACCCACCACGTCCTGCGTGCAGCGTATCGATCCCGTCACGCTCAAGACCTTAGAAAGCTCGGGCCGCTTGCCCGGCGGCCCCATGTGGCCCGGCGGCATGGCGCTGCACCGCAACGGAGATTTGTATGTAGTGTATGGCCGCTATGCGCACCGCTTGGACCGGCATTGCGCCCTCAAGCAAAGCCGCAAGTTGCCAGTCGATCAGCCCTATAACTCTTTCGTGATTTTGGACAACGGACTGATCGTCACCAAAAATTTGTCCGATAAGCAGGCGGCACAGCTAGCGGTGCTGCAGCCCGAAGGCCTGCAATCGGTGTGCGCCGATGTACCTTGCCCAGAAGCGTCGATTGCGCGCTTAAGCGCGGTCGGCAACACGGTCTATGTCGTGGGCGTGCGCTCTATTTTTCGATTCCACTGGGACGAAGCAGCACAGACCCTGCGTCTGGACTCGCACTGGCGCTGGGATTACATCGGCCAAAGCGGGCAAAGTTATGGCTGGGATGTGGTGATTGACGGACACAGTGCCTGGTTTATGGATAACGGCCAGCACCGCTACCGTATCAATATGCATGGCGCCGGCGTCAGCCGCACGGCTAATCGCTTGTTGCGCGTGTCATTGGCTGACAGCGCAGAGCATGGCGCTTGGGAGATCAGTAGCTTGGCCGGCGGCAGTATCACCAACCCGCCCCTGGTAGACGTGCGGCGGCGCATCGTGCTGGGCTATGACTCGGCCAACCGGTTTTTGCGCGCCTGGCGGTTTGGTGAAGCGATGCAGGACTTGCAGCCTGTGTGGCACAAGCCAGACTTTGGTGTGGCAAGCCACATGGTCTTATTGCCTGAGCGCGGGCAGGTGGTGCTCAATGACTACCGGCGCTTTGGGGAGGAAGTGGTAGTGCTAGACATAGCAACGGGCACGGAACAAGGCCGGGTGCGCGTGGGCGGAATTACCCAGGGCGTGGTCTTTCCCAGCGTCGGCTGGAGAGACGATGTGTACTGGTGTTCCATGGGCCGTTTCTCGCGGGTGTTTGCGGCATGAGCATCGAACAGGTCGATACGCTTATCGTGGGTGCGGGCCTTTCCGGCATCGGCAGCGCAGTGCATCTGCGCCAAGGCCTGCCGCAGCAATCGGTCCTAATTTTGGAAGCCCGCGAGCGCTTGGGCGGCACCTGGGACTTATTCCGTTACCCCGGCATCCGCTCGGATTCAGATATGCACACCCTGGGCTATTCCTTCAAACCCTGGACCGGGGCCAAAGCGATTGCCGACGGTCCATCCATCCTGCAGTACGTGCAAGAGACGGCGCAAGAGTTTGGGGTACTGCCGTTGATCCGTTTCGGGCACAAGGTGCTGTCTGCCGATTGGGACAGCGCTGCTGCGCGTTGGCTGGTAGCGGTAAAGCGACTGGCCGACGACACGGTGCTCCAAGTGCACTGCCGCTTTGTGCTGATGTGCAGCGGCTACTACAACTACGAACATGGTTACACGCCGGTCATTCCTGGAATAAACAGTTTCACGGGCAAAGTAGTGCACCCCCAGCATTGGCCGCAAGACCTGGACTACCGCGACCGGCAAGTGGTGGTGATAGGCAGCGGCGCCACCGCGATGACCCTGGTGCCCGAGATGGCCAAGTTGGCGGCCAAAGTTACTTTGCTACAGCGCTCGCCCACCTATGTGGTGTCCCGCCCTAGCCGCGACGCGATTGCCGATGGGCTGCGCCGTGTCTTGCCTGCCAAGACAGCCTATGGACTGACTCGCTGGAAAAACGTCCTCACAGGTTTGTTTTATTTTACATTGGCGCGGCGCAAACCAGAGCTGGCTAAGGCCCGCATCCTGCAAGGCGCGGCTCAGGCCTTACCCGCAGGCTATCCGCTAGACCCCCATTTCACGCCCAGGTACAAGCCATGGGACCAGCGCATTTGCTTGCTGCCCGACGCAGACTTATTTAGCGCTATCAGCCAAGACCGCGCGCGCATGGTGACCGATACGATTGAAATGATTGAACCCCAGGGCATACGCCTTAGCAGTGGTGAGTTTCTGCAAGCCGAGGTCATCGTTACTGCCACTGGGCTGGACCTGCTGGGCTTTGGCGGTATGCAGATTGCCATCGACGGCGTTCCCCTAGAGGTCGCTAAGTGCTTGAGCTACAAAGGCATGATGCTCAATGGCATCCCCAATTTCGCCTATGTGTTTGGGTACACCAATGCCTCCTGGACCCTCAAAAGCGACTTAACCGGGCAGTATGTGTTGCGCCTTTTGCGCCACATGCGTAGTCAGGGGCTTGATAGTGTGGTGCCGCAGCTCAATGACTCCACGGTGCAGCCCGAGCCTTGGGTGGACTTCAGCTCCGGCTATTTCCAGCGTGCCATGGACCATTTTCCCAAGCAGGGCAGTAAAAAACCCTGGCGCTTGTACCAAAACTATGTGCGCGATCTGCTGGCCTTGCGCTGGAGCGCCTTGGAGGACGGGGTACTGCAGTTTGGCAAAGCCCAGGGCTAAGCGCCATAGCCGCCTCGCGTCACCGCTATGAATACCCATGGTCCATATGCTGCCTTGCGGGTCAGAGGGCGCATGGTTTTGCGACCATTGACCGCGCGTTTGCGCAAAAGCCTGCCGCAGGCAAGGTAAAAGCGATAGGGGCAAGTAGGACGGCCCCTATAATTAAAAAGCACGATCGTTCTATTTTGCAAATGAGGCCTTGCTAAGCTGCCCGTAAGCAATGTCAATCAGGGCGGCGCATAGAATCTTGGGCTGGCCCGCAGCTGGAGCGCAAGCCATGGCAAGTTGTTCAATTATTTACCTCGGGAGTGGTGTGTATGAAAGTGTTGGTTCCGGTCAAGCGCGTGGTGGACTACAACGTCAAAGTCCGTGTCAAATCTGATGGCAGCGGTGTGGACATCGCCAACGTCAAAATGAGCATGAATCCTTTTGATGAAATCGCGATCGAAGAGGCCGTCCGGCTCAAAGAAAAAGGCGTGGCCACTGAAGTGATCGCCGTGTCCTGCGGCGTGAGCCAATGCACTGAAACCCTGCGCACCGCGATGGCTATCGGTGCAGACCGCGCCATCCTGGTGGAAAGTGCTGAAGAATTACAACCTTTGGCAGTCGCAAAAATTCTCAAAGCCCTGATGGACAAGGAACAACCGGGTCTGGTGATTTTGGGTAAGCAGGCCATTGACGACGATTGCAACCAGACCGGCCAAATGCTCGCTGCCCTGTGCGACCGCCCGCAAGCCACTTTTGCTAGCAAGGTCGAAGTGGCGGACGGTCAAGCCACGGTCACCCGCGAAGTCGATGGCGGCTCAGAAACTCTAACGCTGTCGCTGCCGGCCATCATCACCACCGATCTGCGCCTCAACGAGCCGCGTTATGTAACCTTGCCCAACATCATGAAGGCCAAGAAAAAGCAGCTTGATACCTATAGCCCCGCCGACCTGGGTGTAGACGTCACTCCGCGTATCAAGACCCTCAAAGTGGTCGAGCCCGCAGCCCGTAGCGCTGGCATCAAAGTGGCTGACGTGGCCACCTTGGTCGAGAAGCTGCGCAATGACGCCAAGGTCATCTAAGGCCATCGCGGACACCCACTGATTCAACTCATTTGTTACCAGGATTTACCATGACTTCTCTTGTTGTTGCTGAACACGATAACGCGGGCATCAAGCCCTCTACCCTCAATACCATTACTGCCGCTGTGCAATGCGGTGGCGAAGTGCACGTGCTGATCGCCGGACATAACGCCGCTGCCGCTGCCGCCGCTGCCGCTGCTGTAGCTGGCGTCGCCAAAGTGATCCATGCCGACAGCGCTGCATTTGCCAATGGCCTGGCAGAAAACGTCACGGCCCAGGTGGTCTCTATGGCCAGCGCCTACAGCCATATTCTTTTCCCAGCGACCGCCGTGGGCAAAAACATTGCGCCGCGGGTTGCCGCGAAGCTCGATGTGGCGCAAATTTCCGATATCACCAAGGTCGAAAGCCCCGATACCTTCGAGCGTCCGATTTATGCCGGTAATGCGATTGCCACCGTTCAAAGCGGCGATGCCATCAAGGTCATCACCGTGCGAACCACCGGTTTTGATGCGGCTGCAAGCCTTGGTGGCAGCGCAGCCGTGGAAACTCCGGTGGCCCAGTCCGCTAGCGCCGATGTCAGCTTTTTGCGGTCGGAAATTGCCCGCAACGATCGCCCCGAATTGACCGCAGCAAAGATCATTGTGTCGGGTGGCCGTGCTTTAGGCTCCAACGAAAAATTCATGGAAATAATGACGCCCCTGGCCGACAAGCTGGGCGCTGCGATGGGCGCTAGCCGCGCGGCGGTGGACGCGGGCTACGCGCCTAACGACTGGCAAGTGGGCCAGACCGGCAAAATCGTTGCGCCCCAGCTCTATATTGCTTGCGGCATCAGCGGCGCGATCCAGCACTTAGCGGGTATGAAAGACAGCAAAGTGATTGTGGCGATCAACAAAGATGCCGAAGCGCCGATCTTTAGTGTGGCCGATTACGGTCTGGAGGCAGACCTCTTTGCGGCCGTGCCTGAGTTAGTCGCAGCGCTGTAAACCAGTGTCTCCGAAGGCAGCTCAGGGCTGCCTTTTTTTTGCGTTGCTTTTCTGGTTTTCCTTACTGAGATACGCCATGACTTATTCCGCTCCCGTTAAAGACATGCTTTTCAATATCGAGCACTTGGCGCGCATCGACCAGATCGTCCAACTGCCCGGTTTTGAGGATGCGGATTTGGGCACGGCGCAAGCGGTGCTGGAAGAATCGGCCAAGTTCAATGAAGAAGTGCTAGCCCCCCTGAACTGGGCCGGTGACCAAAACCCCAGCGCTTGGAAGAACGGCGTGGTCACTGCAACGCCCGGATTCAAAGAGGCTTACAAGCAGTTTGCCGAGGCGGGCTGGCAGGGATTACAGCACCCGGTGGAATTTGGTGGCCAGGGCCTGCCTAAAACGATTGGCGCAGTGTGTGGCGAAATGCAGAACTCGGCCAATATGAGTTTTGCACTCTGCCCCTTGCTCAGCGACGGCGCCATAGAGGCTTTGTTGACGGCAGGCTCGGACGAGCTCAAAGCGATTTACCTAGAAAAAATTGTCAGCGGTCAGTGGACCGGCACCATGAACCTGACCGAGCCCCAAGCCGGTAGCGACCTGGCCTTGGTGCGTACCCGTGCCGAGCCGCAGCCTGACGGCACCTACCGCATCTTTGGTACCAAGATTTACATCACCTGGGGTGAGCATGATTTGGCCGAAAACATCGTCCATCTGGTACTCGCCCGGGTGCAGGGTGCGCCCGAAGGCGTCAAGGGTATCAGCCTGTTTGTCGTGCCCAAGTTTGTGGTCGATGCCCAGGGTAAGCCTGCCGCGCGCAACGATGTGCAGTGCGTCAGCATCGAGCACAAAATGGGTATAAAGGCCAGCCCTACGGCGGTGCTGCAATTTGGCGACGGTCTGGCCGGTTCGCTGGCTGATAGCGCAGGGCCGGGAGCCCAAGGATTTTTGGTCGGCCAAGAAAACCGGGGCCTGGAGTACATGTTCATCATGATGAACGCCGCCCGTTATGGCGTAGGCGTGCAAGGCATTGCCGTGGCGGAGCGGGCCTACCAAAAAGCGGCCCAGTTCGCGCGCGACCGGGTGCAAAGCCGCCCTGTCGACGGCTCGATGAACGCTAGCGCACCCATCATCCACCACCCCGATGTGCGC
>Ga0136641_1000787_pt1 | contig 13420 bp, 24 predicted proteins | sample EliLak1302023Y_FD_115312 | JGI IMG/M metagenome (GOLD analysis project Ga0136641, IMG submission 115312) | Freshwater microbial communities from Elizabeth Lake, Yosemite National Park, California, USA - 13020-23Y | ecosystem: Environmental > Aquatic > Freshwater > Lake ...
AACATTTCGGAGTTGAAGAATGATGGACGAAATCAGAGAGATGTATAAAGAAGGATTCCAAATAGAAGTAATCTCAAGGATATTGAATGTATCTCTTAATACAGTATTAGAAGCAATATGGGGTAAACCATGAACGAACGAATTAGAGAACTGCTTATCGAGGCACATAAACAAACCGATAGTGGTATCTATAACGGACATCTTTCGGTATGGACAGAAAAGTTCGCCGAGTTGATTGTGAGGGAATGTGTCGGTATTGCGGATGAATACGATGGTGTCGGTTCTACCATTGTAAGCAGGATCACGGAACATTTCGGAGTTGAAGAATGAAACGGATATTTAAAAACTATTGGCAACGCTTGCCAGACCTAGACTGGAGTCACATCCTACTACGCATACCACTTGCCCTTGTATTCATTACGCAGGGTATGAGTAAACTGCCCTATGATGCCGCAGGTGGTGAAGCATTTGGTTTACCTGCCATGGTTTGGTTGTTTGTGATTGTGAGTGAAATTGCCGCTGGTGTGGGTCTGTTGGTGGGTGCTGTGCCTACCTTGCCCCGAATTAGAGACTTAAACGTATTAGCAGAACTGGGCGACATTGTCACCAGGTTCAGCGGCATTGTGATGTGTTGTGTGGCCACTGGTGTGATTTGGACTGTGTTGAAACCAGAAAGCATCCTACAGTTCATACTCACTGACTACCTACACTTCAGTCTTTGGATTGGTGGATTGTATTTTGCACTGAGAGGCAACTGGGCAGTGGCAGTGAACAAGAAGTGAACACCATCAAATGGATCTGTTTTGGCATCATGCTGGCAGGCGCTCTAGTAACAAGTCTGCAACTGGATCCTATACTGGGTATTGAACTCTTGTTTGTGGGTAACATGGCTTGGTTGGTCACTGCCATATTCTGTAGAGACTGGCCCAGTGCCGCAAACTTTGCCATGTTGGCATCAGTATGGTTGCTGGGCGTGATAAAATACTATACAATATAAAAAAGAGAAAACAATGATAGATCCAAGAATACACACAATACTACTAAATGAAGGTTTGAGACAAAATAGCACCATTGAACTGATTGCCAGTGAGAACTTTGCCAGCAGTGAGGTGATGCAGTTGTCGGGCAGTATTTTTACCAACAAGTATGCTGAAGGCCTGCCGGGCAAGCGATACTACAACGGTTGTGAACGTGTGGATGAAGTGGAAAACTTGGCCATTGAATATGCTACCCGATTGTTTGGTTGTGAGTTTGCCAATGTGCAACCACATTCAGGTGCCAATGCCAACTTGGCAGTGTTCAAGGCGTTCCTCAAACCTGGTGATGTGGTAGTGGGCATGGACTTGGCAAGTGGTGGTCATTTGAGCCATGGTGCTGGAGTAAATGTAAGTGGTGCTTGGTTTACCACACATGCCTATGGTGTTGATTCACGTGGATTCATTGACTATGATGCTGTGGCACAGTTGGTATGGGACACCCGTCCTGTGATATTGATTGCTGGCGCCAGCAGTTACAGTCAGGTGATTGACTGGGCCCGCTTTGGAGAAATTGCGGCCAGCGTGGGTGCTATCTTGCTGGCTGACATTGCTCACTATAGTGGATTGATTGCTGGCGGTGAGTATCCCAACCCATTCCCTCATGCTGATGTAGTAACCACAACCACACACAAAGGTCTGCGCGGCCCACGCGGAGGCATGATTCTTTGGAACGATGCTGATCATTCCCGTCGTATCAATTCAGCAGTATTCCCGGGCACACAAGGCGGCCCACTCATGCACATCATTGCGGCCAAGGCACAATGCTTCTACGAAGCACTACAGCCGGAGTTCCGTCTGTATGCCAAACGAATACGCATCAATGCGTATGCCATGGCACAGGCCTTCTTAGACGCTGGGGTGGATGTAGTGAGTGGTGGCACACAATGTCACATGTTCACTGTGGATCTGCGCAAAGAATCCATGAGTGGCCGCGAATATGCTGACCTACTAGAAGCCAACGGTATCACTGTAAACAAGAACGGAGTGCCAGGTGAAACACGAAGTTTTGTGGAAACGTCGGGTGTGCGTATAGGTGTTGCGGCCGAGACAACTAGAGGTCATGACGAAAAGTGGTTCAAAGAATTGGCCCTACGTATGATTGCCATTCTCCGCAATGGAAACTAGGATATTTGCCTGGTTACCCACCAAAGTAACCAGCGGAAAACGTATTTGGCTTAAATACTACCTCCAGCACAAAAGCCTATACGACGAATCAACGGGCAGGCCACCGTTAGGAAGTTTATATTTTATCTGGACAGAAACACCCCAGGAAAAAACCTGGAGATTACTACGAGACAGCGTAGTACACAATAGAAATATTTGGAATACCGCAGAACTAACAAAACAGGACACACTATGAGCAAAGCACAATACAATATATCAAAACAGACAAACTACCTCAAGCGTAAGATGTTTCTAGATCCAGAGGGTCCGGTTACAGTACAGCGTTTTGAAGAAGTCAAGTATCCCAAGATCGCCAAGTTTGAAGAACTTGCTCGTGGATTCTTTTGGGTTCCTGAGGAGATCAGTCTTACCAAAGACAAGATGGATCATAAAGACTCTAGTGATGCCGTCAAGCACATCTTTACCAGCAACCTGCTACGTCAAACAGCACTAGATTCAATCCAAGGTCGTGCGCCTAATCAAGTGTTTAGTCCAGTTATTTCAATTCCAGAGCTTGAAGCACTGGTAAGCAACTGGAGTTTCTTTGAGACAAATATCCACAGTAAATCATACAGCCACATTATCCGTAATGTATATGGCGTACCTAAAGAAGAATTCAACAAGATCCACGATACCAAAGAAATTGTGGATATGGCCGCTAATATTGGCCGTTACTACGAAGATCTTCATCAGCTCAACTGTCGTAAAGAACTGGGTGAAGAAATTGCTCTGCACGATCACAAGACTGCTATCTGGCTGGCTCTACATGCCAGCTATGCATTGGAAGCCTTGCGCTTCATGGTTTCATTTGCCACAAGTCTAGCAATGGTTGAAAACAAGATCTATATTGGCAATGGCAACATTATCAGTTTGATTCTGCAGGACGAGATTTTACATGCCGACTGGACTGCATGGCTAATTAACAATGTGACCAAAGACGATCCAGATTTCTTAGCTATTGAACAAGAGTGTAAAGAAGAAGTATATGGCATGTATATGGATGTTATTCGCGAAGAGAAAGAATGGGCAGACTATCTGTTTAAGCTGGGCCCAGTCATTGGACTCAATGCCACTATCCTTCGAGACTTTGTGGACTTTACAGCATTTAATCGTCTAAAGGAAATTGGTATCAAGTATGCTGAAGAGCATCCAAGATCTAGTCCTATTCCATGGTTTAACAAACATGTGAATATTAACAAGAAGCAGTCAGCACTACAAGAAACTGAATCAACAAACTATGTTATTGGGGTTATGAGCGACAACGTAACTTATGAGGAATTACCAGATTTATGAAAGCAATAGTATGGTCAAAAGACCAATGTCCGTTTTGTGTACAGGCAAAAGCTCTACTCGATAGCAAAGGTATTGAGTACGAAGAACGCAATGTCAGCAAGGATTGGACAAAAGAACAACTGCTAGAAGCAGTACCTACTGCGAGGACATTACCGCAGATATTTTTAGATGGTGAACCAATTGGCGGATTCAACGAACTCAGACAACACCTTAATACTTAACGATCCTAACAGTATCGATAGTGATAATATTACTATTGGATCAGGATCCTTAACCTCGCCCTATAGCGTTAATACGTCTGCTATTGGTGGTTATTATACAACGGCTTCTATGAACTATGGAAATATTACTATTAGTAATGGAGGTAGTTCAAATTGGGGCAGTGGTTCTATAACAACCGTTTCAAGTCATCCTAGTATTAGTGTAACGGGTGATGCCGAGTTTGAAGGCAAGGTTAAAATCAACGGTCAGGATCTTGCAGAGTTTATGGATACAATATCCAAGCGTTTAGCCATACTCGTACCAGATCCAGATAAACTAGAGCACTTTGAAGCACTTAAAAAAGCCTACGACCATTATAAAGTATTAGAAGCACTTTGTCAATTACCTAAGAAAGTATCAGAATAAATGAATGTTAAACTTTTATCATATAGTCAACCCACCGACGAATTTAGATCTATTGGAATCGACGATGCGCAGGAACTCATTGCCTATTGCGCCCGTGTGTCCAATCCTACCAATCAGCTCAATACAGAAACATCCGAAAAACTTATACGATACCTTGTCAAGCACCAGCACTGGAGTCCTCTCGAAATGGTGTCAGCCTGTATCGAAATCTCCACCACAAGAGATATTGCAAGACAGATCTTACGACACAGAAGTTTCAGCTTCCAAGAGTTCAGTCAGCGATATGCTGACCCTACTAAAGACCTGTCGTTCGTACTGCGAGAAGCACGACTCCAAGATACAAAAAACAGACAGAACAGTATCGCTACAAATGATCCGGAACTATCAATTGAATGGGAACGTGCTCAACAAGGAGTTATCCAAGCCTCACTGCAAGCATACCAATGGGCTATCGCTAACGGCATAGCAAAAGAACAAGCTCGTGCTGTTTTACCTGAGGGACTTACAGAAAGTCGATTGTATATGAATGGTACCTTGCGTAGCTGGATTCATTTCATTGAATTGCGTAGTGCTAACGGCACACAGAAAGAGCACCAAGAAGTTGCTATTGCCTGTGCAAAAGTTATTGCAGAAATATTTCCAATGGCGAACGATCATGTCAAACCTACTGAAGGGGCGTGATAGCTACGACAGCACCAGCACAGGGGCACTGATTCCTTTTCTCAACAGGAACGTCACTCCTTATGCTACAGAAGCAGGCGGACCAAAGTTTGAAATGGTACCTGTTACCAAACAGAAAGATCTAATGATCAATCATGCTAGAATGTATGCCCAGCAGGAATATGATCGTATTATGGAATTGGTTTATGTTTTAGAAAAGCAGGCACAGCAGATTAAACGCAGGTTGGAAATTACTGATGCTGTCCATGGCGCAGTTTATCAGTTCCAGCCAGTCATGGGGAATAAGTACTGGTTAGTATGGGACAAGCGTAAGCAACATACCCTACTAACACAACATGGACCGGATGATTGGTCAAGTAGTGCTCCGGATGACTACGAATATATAACACAAGTCAAGTACATGGGTGACCATACTTGGTTAGAACTAAACGAAAAGGAATAATATGTTATTAAATTTAAAGAAAGATTTCTCCAATGGAGATGTAGTGAGTATCAAGCTGATCAACGGTGATGAAATTATCGCCCGGTTTGAATCGGAAGATGAGAACAATATCACAATTAGTCGCCCATTGGCGTTAACTATGAGCGCACAAGGCCTGGGTATGATTCCGTGGGTGTTTTTGGGTAAAGAAGATGCTATTACTCTACGCAAGAAAAACACGTTTTTTGTAGTGGCCAGCAAGGGCGAGGCCGCAAAGCAGTATACTGAAGGTACCACCGGTATTGCATTGAGTTAAATAGCATTATGATAGAACACGAAGAAGTCACTGGTTCCATAAAAGTTGATTTTGGGCAGGCATTAAATGTGCAGACCCTTTACGACAGTATCCCTCCGGTATCTACTTCAACTTCTATTGTGGGCATATCAATCCCTATCATAAATGTCAACTGTTTGCAGTTTCCTACTATAGATCCTGTGAAGGATATTAAAGATGCGATGACCAAACTTTATAACTATGCCATGAAGATTTGGATAGAGCCCATATGGACCATGTTGAAAGGGTTGATTGATGCGCTAAAGAGATTTTTTCCGCCCCTAGGTGAATTAGATTTTTCATTGGGAATATTTGATTTAAAAATAAGCGATATATTCGATGATGCTAATCAACTATACGATAAGATATTAGCTTATGTTGCAAGGGCGTTTCGCGAATCTTACGATGACTTAATGTCACTATTAAAAAAACTAGAAATCCCTTATCCATTGTTTGGCGGACTCTCTGCACCAGACATTGATGTTGTATATATTGTAAAATCAATTTGTTACAGCATATGGGGAATACTGATTAAAAAGATTTGGGAAGTTATAGGTGTTCTTTCGACAGCATGGTACTATTATGATCTAGCAACAAGCCCGCCTGGCACATACACATGGAGCAGATTGTGGGATGATTTTAAGAATAGCATTTTTGCCAATGCCGTCATACGTTTCTTAACTCCTCCTACAATGCAGGAAATATATGATGCACTTAAACAGTTAGGCAATACCGCAGAAGAAATTCTTAGGAATATAAGAGACTTCACATTTGGAATATTCGGAAAGCCATTTGATTGGCTATTTCCTTTGAATCTAAATGTCAATGCTCCTAATATCGACCTTGGACAGATTTTAACTGATATTCTAGCATGGTGTAGCAATTTTTTATTTCTAATCGTTTACAAATTCAATCAAGCCTGCATAGCTCTATTTGAATTATTTGGAATCGCAGGAAACTTCATAACATCACTAGAGTTTCCTATCAGACTCTGCGTTGTACCAAACCCGGGACTACCTACAGTTCCCACAGTTCCGATTCCTCCAAAATAAATAACTGCGTCGCTGATTGTAAAATCACATAGTGATTTGGGCGGGTGTAAGGCCCGTCGGAATGTGAGGGACATGGGGTAGTCGGCGATCCCTCGGTTGACGTAATGGTCGGCTGGTAGTATAATGTAAGTTATTGCTGTATGAAGCAGATAAAAATGGATTCAAGACCCGGGGGCGGTTCCCGGCAGGTCCACCATAAAGTATATTCGGTATGCCAATAGCATACAGAAACATTAGAAACGTGAGTATACTTTATAATGGGCCTGACATAGATATCGATTGGGTCAGGAGTATTGAAGTGGACAGCTCGGCAATGTAGAAGCCGTTAGGATTGGGGTTACCCGGTCGTAGAAGCAAAAAAAGTAAACGCAAACGACTCACAGTTCGCATTGGCCGCCTAACAGCCGCCTAGGGTAGGAAATACCTCGTAACAGAAACTACCAAAAAGCACCTTCGGGTGCTTTTTTTATTTTAAATATGTATATGAAACATTACCACGTTGTCCGAAATATCCTAGATAAGCAGACTGTTAACCTAGTTAAGTATTCCATGTTGATCATGAAGAATACGCAGTATTACGTTAACAAGGTACCAATGGATAACCATAGCGTATTTGCCGACGGAAATCCAGTAGACCATGACTGCTGGGGAACGTATGCGCCACCTATTACTGAAGCACTATTGCTGGAGTGCCTTCCGGTGGCTGAAAAAACGTTTGATGTTAAATTACATCCAGCTTTTAGTTTTTGCCGAATATATTGGACAGGATCAGACATGTTCAAACACAAGGATCGTCCAAGTTGCGAATACTCAATCAGTCTAAACATTTCGAACGATCCAGAACCTTGGCCCATTTATTTTGAAGGTGAGCCAGTAGTACTACATCCAGGTGACGGTGTATTATACGAAGGCTGTAAATCCGAACATTGGCGTGATACTTTTACTGGACGAGAGCAATTCCAAGTATTTCTACACTACATTAACCAAAATGGACCATTCGCCAGCGAAGCTTTGGACGGAAGACCTATGCTAGGACTGAAATTTCCACACTCTGCCTAATTTGGTAAAATAAGTCCTTGACTTTTAATTGATATTACCATATAATAGTAATACTGTTAATTAAAGGAGGACGTTATGTCTACAGACACAGTGATTCACAATTTAAGTAGTTTTTGTAAAGCCAATTCCGGCGATCCCCAAATTTGGGTTAATAAAGGTACATCGTACTATTGGAACCGTGGGCGCACAAGCTCAAACGGTATCGTCAACGGCGTAGTACGCAAGTTGGCAGGCATCGATGCAACTGGTCGCCAAATCTGGGTAGTTGCTGGTAGCTTCAAGATCAGCCCAGAAGGTGAAATCCTGCGTTTTACAGGATTGCCAAAAAAGACACAAGTAACCTTTAATGCTGTTGCTGAAGTTATCCCACAAACAGAATCCCAAACAGTTACGGTGTAATTATGACAATGCACTTGGAAGGTCCGTGGCTAAGCACCACTGGCAAGAAAAAAGGCAAGGTAAAATGGGCAAGTGCTGAACACAAGCGCAAGGCTGAAGAAGCTGAGCGCACGTGGAAAGAATTGCTCAAACGACAGGGCATTGAACAAGAAGAACGCAAACAACGACGGGCTATGTCGGCACCTAGTTTGAGCGGAAACTACAGTTTGGCTATTCCTGAAGGACGTAATACCACAGCCCATATTCCTAGTAGAGATACTGGTGGCGGAAATGCAACATTGCCCGCTCCAAAGGTCTACACAGGAACCAAGGTTTTGGGTATTGCTACAATGCACAAGTCAAATGCTGTTCCGGTTTTTTCGGACGAACAAGCAGTTGATATTTCCAAAATGCGTCGATAACAGTTGACATTAGGTATTACCTATGTTATACTATATACACATTAACACACAGAGAGGTCAGTTATGAAAGCGTTTGTAATCGGAACCATTTTTGGTATCCTAATTTGCACAGTAGGCGTTACAGGTATCGCTAAGATATTTGATAACGGCGTTACGAAAGTCCAGTCGGTTGCCAAGGAGGCCGCAAAATGAAAAAGTCATTCTTGTTGATTCCTATCGTTGCAGTTCTTACAGCCTGCGGTTCTATGAAAGAAATCGAAGACCGTAAGTCTTATGCACAGCCCAGCTGGTATCAAGATTGCGCCCAAAGCGGATCCGAAGGTTGGTTCTGGTGGAGCAAAGACATGGCCTATGCCTGTGGTGCAGGTGAAAGCATTTATGCACAGGCCGCAGAAGAGCAGATGTATGCCATCGCTATGAATAACTTTGCCAAACGCATTAATAGTGAAGTAAACAGTTCAACTGAAATTAAATTCGTTGATGACAAGAAATCTACTCGTACAGTAATTTCTTACACTGTTAAAAATACTGTTATCCGCGAGCATCTACAACGTGAAGTTGGACAGTTTACGATGGGTGGGAAACATTATACCTTTGTACGTCTAAAGATGCCCAAGGCTACATTTGATCAACTTGTTGCAGAAGCCAAGAGCAAGTCATGAACGCCTACAGATTAAAAGAAATCATGTGGGCTGTAATAGTCCTCATGGCCCTTCTTATATTCATGCTATCTGGTTGCTCTAGTGCTCCTAGAGTAGCCAGCAGAGATCAGTACTGCCATACCAGTCAAACTATTGAAACTACTAATCGCAGTGAAGTTAATAGTAAGACTATTGTAGAATGTACAGATGATCGTATTAAACAGCTTGTTCAAGTTCGAACAGGCATTGCTAACAACTGCGGTGAAAACGTAGAATGGATAAGGACACCAGGTGGAAAAGATATTCCGGTCAAAACATTGGTATGCCAGAAGTTTAACGGTCGTTGGGAAATTGTTCCTGAGTACGCTGTTAGTCGCTAATCTAGCATACGCAGATAATTTACCATCATCAGTCAGAGGTCGTGCCCAAGGCTATGACACTAACGGTGGACTTAGGAGTTGGTTTGGTGGGGGCAAACTTCCTGCTGAAGATCAACGCACACATTTGCAGGCTATTCTAACTGCACTCAACAATCTCCAAAACGGAGAAATTGCCGAGTGGTTCAATCCGTATACAAATAATAACGGACAGGTGAGAGTAGTTTATACTACAAATACTGGCAATGGTTTTTGCCGTGTATTTCAAACATTAGTCAGAATAAATGGCGATGTTACACAATATCAAGAAACTGCCTGCGTCAGCGGAGACAAGAATTCTTGGGATTTTTACAAATAAATAGGTGACAGGGAGAAAAAATGTTAATCGCTTATCTATCTTTAATATCGGGACTGTTGATCAGTGCCGTTGCAATTTACTATTCCGTAGAAGGTTTGGTAGCAATCTATCCGGCAATGGCTATTCCCATTATCATTATGGGAGTCGCAATTGAGTTAGGTAAGTTAAGTCTAACTGTCTGGCTCAAACAATTTTGGGACCGTGCTCCTATATTCATTAAAGCATATATGCTACCTGCTGTGGCTGTCTTGATGCTGATTACCTCAATTGGTGTGTTTGGCTTCCTAAGTAAAGCACACAGCGATCAAACTCTAGTTAGTGGAGATGTACAATCAAGGATAGCTATATATGACGAAAAGATTAAAACCGCGAAAGAAAATATTGAGAGTAACCGTAAGCAACTTAAACAGATGGATGAGGCAGTGGACCAAGTCATGGCACGAAGCTCAGACGAAAAAGGAGCAGACAAAGCCAACGCTATCCGTAAGAATCAGTCCCGCGATCGAGTTGCTCTTGCCAAGGACATTGAAGCCAACCAGAAACTCGTTATACAACTTAACGACGAGGCCGCACCAATTCGTGCAGAAGTACGCAAAGTAGAAGCAGACGTTGGCCCTATCAAATATATTGCGGCATTTTTGTATGGATCTAATCCAGATGCTGATATACTAGAAAAGGCAGTAACTTGGATTACAGTTCTTATCGTTATTGTGCTAGACCCATTAGCGGTGGTATTATTGTTGGCCAGCCAATATAGTTTTGCTTGGGCCAAGGAAGAAAAAGAACGTCCTACAATAGCAAAATTGGATTCCAAGGTTGAGGAAAAGACAACTGCTAACGAAATACTTCAAGCAGGGGTTGTCAATACCAATCCAGCAGATAACATGCCAATTGTGGAAGAAGGCTTCGAAGGTGTTAAAGATCCCAAAACTGGGGAGTGGATCCAAACAGGTCCTAGTTTTCAGTATGAAGTCCATCCTGACGAAGGATCCGCAATCATATATAGTAGTGAGGCCACCCCAGAAGAGGACGAAGCGTTTGCCGAACTTGCGAAACGTCAAGAATTCAAACCTGCTACGGTAGAATATCAGATCCTTGAAGATGTTACAGACGAAGAGTCTGATGTTACCCCGTATATAAAGCCGCCTGCGGTAGCGACAGCAACTACATTCGTTCCTCCGGCATCCGGATACTACGAAGTAACACACACTGATAATGGTGTTATACTTAAAGATAGAGATGGTGCAGAAACTCATGTAGCCTTAGACATGACAGAACCAACTCCCACTTATGTTCAAAACGAGGAACAGCAAGAAGGCGGCATTTGGCAAACCATAGTTCATCCTATTACCTCAGAAGAATATCAACAAAAGGCCAAGAAGAATGACAACGGGTAAAATTACTCTAATAACACCACCTGACTTTTACGAAAACGAAAACCTTAGCATACTATTGATTGGACTCGACGAAGAAGAACAAACAAGTTCTACTGAATGGTTAGGGTCTGCTGAGATAGAAACTAACACCAATCTGTATTACTATCAAAACGAAGATGCGATCGAATGGTTACTCTATGCGATAGCAAGAAGCGATGCGGTATATATAAATGCAGATTCTGATAGCTACATGGTCCAAACCATGTTGAGTTACATCATTGGCAAATCCCATGTTTATTTTAGTTCTACCGACGAGATTAAAACTCGCTTATTCTCTTGTATTAGCGGACATCGCGTAAATAATATTACAGAATTTTTACAAGGCGTATTCAGTGATTAAAGACAAACACTCCTGCGATTTTTGCGGGAAAGGCAAAGAAGAAGTCGAAAAACTCATTGTGGGGAATGACGTTGGTATATGCAACGAGTGTATCGATCTATGCTCAAATATTCTAACTGATGAAAAAGTAAAAGAATTTCCCGACGAAGACAAATTACGATCAAAATACAATCCCAGTAAAATTAAAGAGTATCTTGATGAATATGTCATTGGCCAAGACCATGCAAAAATAAGTCTTAGTGTTGCTGTAAATCAACACTATAAACGCATCAATAATCCAAGCACGGATATTAAATTAGAAAAATCAAACGTGCTACTGCTGGGCCCAACTGGATGTGGTAAGACCATGATGGCAAAGAAAATTGCAGAGTTCCTAGATTTGCCATTTGCGGTATGTGATGCTACAGGATTAACAGAAGCGGGCTATGTAGGTGATGATGTTGAAAGTATCCTTACTCGACTTGTATCTATCGCAGATGGAGATGTAATGAAAGCCCAACGTGGAATTGTCTACATTGACGAGATCGATAAAATTAGTCGCAAGGGCGAGAATGTCAGTATCACACGTGACGTAAGCGGTGAAGGTGTGCAACAGGCCTTGCTGAAAATGGTTGAAGGAAGTATCATGCGTTTACCAACAGGCGACAAGCGTAAACACCCCGGCAAGGAAGTATTGGAAATTGATACCAGTGAAATACTGTTTATCTGCGGCGGCGCATTTGTAGGCCTTGATAAGGTTATTGATCGTAGGGTAAACAGTAACTCCATCGGATTTAGCAGTAAGGTGCATAGCAAAAATGAAATTAAAAATGTACACAAAGATGTTACTACTAAAGACATTATTACCTACGGAATGATCCCAGAATTTGTCGGACGATTTGGAATTATTACCCATGTCAACGAACTCAGCGTCAAAGACCTAGTGACTATTTTAAAAGAACCAAAAAATAGTCTAATTAGACAATATCAATATCTTTTTGAATTGGACGGTGTTGACCTATCATTTGATAATGAGGCACTAGAGCTTATTGCAGAACAGGCCAAAGAACTGGAAACCAATGCTCGTGGCCTTAAAAATTGTTTGGAAAAGGTACTTTTAAAGTACCAATTTGAAGCGACTGATTTAGTAGCCCGTGGATTAACAGGAATTAGAATAAGTAAAGATACAGTTAAAGGCGGAACTGCCGCACTTATTTTTGAAGAGAACAATGGCAAAAAATCAAAACAGTAAACGCGGCTTGGTAGTAGAGGTAGGAGATAATTTTAATGCTTCTCTTAGAAAATTTAAGAAAAAAGTGGATGATAGTGGTCTATTGATGACCATACTATCTAAACAGTTCTACGAAAAACCAACCACTGAACGTAAGCGTAAGAAAGGTGCCGCAAAGGCCCGCTGGAAAAAGCATCTACGCAATCAACAACTTCCCCCAAAACTCTACTAATTTACCTTAAATGATGTTATACTATACGTATGACAAAACACTTAATGGTAGACTTAGAAACGATGGCTATCACGCCACGTACAGTTGTGCTGACTCTTGGTGCAGTTACATTTGATCCTTACAGCGATAAGATCTTTGATGAACTGTATTTGAAGTTCAACCTAGACGATCAAGACAAGTTGGGCAGAGACATTGACCCAAATACACTAGATTGGTGGGCAAAACAAGATCCTGCGGTTATGGAAGAAGCGTTCAGCTCAGACGGCAGAATCAGTGTTGTTGACGGTATTGATGCATTTCACAAGTTTGCATGGGGATGTGATAAAATTTGGAGTCACGGTGCCGTCTTTGATATTAT
>Ga0136641_1000788_pt1 | contig 13418 bp, 14 predicted proteins | sample EliLak1302023Y_FD_115312 | JGI IMG/M metagenome (GOLD analysis project Ga0136641, IMG submission 115312) | Freshwater microbial communities from Elizabeth Lake, Yosemite National Park, California, USA - 13020-23Y | ecosystem: Environmental > Aquatic > Freshwater > Lake ...
CTGGCGATGGGCTGTTTCTCAGGATACAACCAGGAGGACGGTATTGTGATGAATTTGGATTCGATCCAGCGCGGAATGTTTCACAGTGTCTCTTACAGATCCTACGAGACCTTTGAGGAGGATGATAAACTCTCTCACACCAGCACGCGGATTGCCAATCCTGCGAAGACGCCCTTTTGGCTCAACTTACGTCCTGGCTTAGATTATTCAGGCTTAGATGAGCGTGGTCTGATTCGTGAGGGATCTTATGTTGACGAGAATACTGTGTTAGTTGGTAAATACATCAAGACACCTGATGGGGTTGTTCGTGATGCGAGTCTCACTCCTCAGGTGTGGACGACGGGTCGTGTCGAAAAGGTGACGGTGGTAGTAAATAATGCGGGTCTGAGCTTAGTGAAGATTCGTATTCTTCAGTATCGTATTCCAGAGCTGGGTGACAAGTTTTCGAATCGTCACGGGCAAAAGGGCACGATTGGAATGTTAATCCGTGGTGTGGATATGCCGCGAACAGCGGAGGGCCTTGTTCCTGATATGATTATGAATAGCCACGCTATTCCTTCGCGCATGACGATCGCGCAGCTCTTGGAGACTCTCTTAGGAAAATGCGCGGCCCAGGTGGCGGCTGTTGGCAATGCCACGACCTTCATGAATGAGGGTTCACCTGTGGAGAGTATTGGGAAGGTCTTGCAAGATCAGTATGGTATGCATGCCATGGGCGAGGAGCTCTTGTATGATGGCACCACGGGCACGCTGATTCCCAGCACGATTTTCATGGGTTCTTGCTACACGATGCGCTTGAAGCACATGACGGAAGATAAGTGGAATGCTCGCGGACAGGGACGGAAGGAGCAGCGGACGCACCAGCCGACGGGTGGTCGTGGCAATCAGGGTGGTCTGCGGATGGGCGAGATGGAGCGCGATGCGGTGATCGGCCATGGTATTGCGAGCTTCATCAATGAGTCTTACATGAAGAGGGCAGATGGTACTGAGTTTATATATTGCAATGGTTGTGGCACGATTCCCATTTATAACGAGAAGCAGAATATCTATGTCTGTTCCTTATGCGATGGGCCTGTGCGGTTTATTGGAGATAATGCCTCAAATCTTGAGCTTCTGCCGAGCTTGAAGAAGAGTCAGGTGACCTTCTCGAAGGTGGCGATGCCCTATGCCTTCAAGTTATTAGAGCAGGAGTTGGGAACGTACATGAATATTGGTATGCGTGTTCTTACAAATCATGATTTGCAGAAGATGAGTGTGCCTCATTTGGAGGAGTTGACGGAGGAGGAGCAGGCGCAGGCCTTGCTGGAGGAGTTGCCAGAGCGTGTCTTACCTGATACGCAGGTGCCAGAGTATGTGAAGGAAGATGAGGAACAAATGGCAACGGCGGAGGATTTAGATAATATGTCGGCGCTACCTCCACCGCTGCCTGTAGAGCAGCCTGTAGAGCAGCCACAACAGCAGTTGCAGCCCATAGATGAGCTGGTGGAGGAGGAGCCACCGATGGCAGAGGGTCCTCCTATGGTCTTACCGACGGGGCCCTACATGGTGATTCCGATGACTCCCCAGGCACCCGTTCAAATGCAGCCACAGGCACAGCCACAGGCACAGCCACAGGTACAGCAGATGCAACAGATGCAGCAACCCGCCAGCGTTGTAAGAACAGGAATCCCTGGCGCGCCACCTATGATTTCTGTCGATACCTCAGAGGCGGCCTTACGACCTCTACAGACACAACCTCTTCGCACGGCAATACAAAATAAGACGCGCCGTGTGCGCTTTGGTGAACCGCAAGAACAGCAACAACAAAAGCCTCTCCCTTCAAATGCAAACGTGCGCCTCAATGTCATCAAGGGAAATTGATGAAAAGTTGACGAGCAGTAAGTTTTCTATGAAGTTAGAAGGATGAATTACGAGGAGCTGGATGTCTTATATCGTAGTCGTCGTATTCTTTTGAATATCCTCAAGCAGGATGAATACGTCACAACACAGTATGAAACCTTCGGGCCCTGGGAAATCGAGGCCATGGCTGCAGCCGGCCCTCAGGCTCTTCAGATGACGATGAAGCGTCCAGCCGAAGGATCACGCCCTACCACTGTGCGTGTGATGTATAGTATTACGAAGCTCAAGCAAAAGCTCAGCACCTTCATTTCCGATCTCACGGATACGGAAAAGTCCACAGATACGATAGATCCTGCCACAACGGAGGTGATAGTGATTGTCTTGGAGGATGTGGCGGATGTCTTTCACGCTGCGGCTCTCAATGCCTGGATTTCGGATAAGAAGATTCGCATCCGTTTCTTCAAGGCGCACAATCTCGTATTCGATCCCCGCGAGCATGTTCTTGTTCCTCCGCATATCAAGGTTCCTCCCGAGGAGCATGCCGAGTTGCTGAAGCAGTCCTATATTCGCAGCAAGATGAATCTGCCCTTTATTCGATTTCATGAAGATATGATTGGACGTATTATGGGTCTTCTTCCTGGCGATATTGTGAAGATTACTCGTCCTTCACCCGCAGCGGGTCTATATGATATATATCGTGTTTGTGTGCCCTAAATAGAATGGCGTGCAATCCGACCTTACTTGACAGGTTGACAAATGTATCCTCATTTTCTACCTGGAAAGCGACAACGACAAATGCTCTCAATGCGCTGACGGTGGAATCTCCTGCCAATGCCACGATCTTACAGGGTCTGGAGACAGATGTGACAAATACTCTGGCGTGCGCCCAACAGCAGGTCACAACTCTTTCCTCCACTCCCACCAGTCTCACAAAGCTGCAGACGGATCTCACCCAGGCCAGACAGAGTGTGACAACGGCAACGCAGGACGCGCAGATTGCCAAGGAACGGTCCAGACAGCTGCAGACACCCGAGCAGAAGACAACGGTTTATGAGGGCTGGTTTCCCATGTTTCGGCCTCTTCAAACGACCAGCATGTTTCTCATCTTGGCCTTCGCTCTTTTTTTCACCAGTGTCACTCTGGGTCTTCTGACACGTCAAATGGGTTTCTTAGTTCAGCTGGGCTTTGAGATCCCTTGGTTTCCGGCACCCGCTGGGAGGGGCTTTGTTCTCACACCCTTTATGGCTGGTGCAGGTTTCATCATCCTAGCCCTCATATCTCTTTTAATATATGCTTTTACAAGAAAATAATGGATCTTTCCTGTCCTCCACCTCTCAGTGAGGTAACGGCGCAGTCGGTCTTTTCTGAGGGCTCATTTTTACAGGAGGAGCCGACCTATGATGAAATGGGGAATCTCACGAAGGCCTCCTTTCAGATCGCTCTGGATAAGGCGCGCTCAGGCAAGATTCAGAACGTCTTTAGTATGTCTGAATTGATTTCCAAGATTCATCGTGAATATTGTTTTATTTCGCAGCAGTATCTTGTGCTTCTGCGTGACTATATTCGCCGTCCCTCTCAAGAGGCACGGGCCCGCGTGCAGGCGAAGAATCGTGAGATGCAAAACTTACTCAGTTGCCAGGAGTTTATCGCTCAGGCCTCGAACAACAACATGGCTATGGTAAATCCGTCCCCAGAGCAGCGTCCTTTCTCATATCTTGCGGAAACATTTACGGACCTCCAGGTAGAGCTCCGCGAACAAATGGCAAATCTTTCGGATTCTGATCTTCTGCAACTTCGCAAGGATCAGGAGGAGTATAGCAAGCAAAAGAATGCTTCGGCTACGAATCTTTTGGGTATCTATGCTTTCTTGAACTTGACGGCCATTGGCATTCTTATCTATATTTTTCGCTCTAAGTAGAGCACGCCATGGATTCGTATAAGACGATGTCTTATAATTACACCTTAGCAAATCGCCAGACTGAGCTCAATGACTACGCCTATCATAACAAAATGGATACGCTGTTTTTCTTTCAAATTCTCTTGTGTAGCATTCTGATTCTGGCGATCTTCGGATATTTGGCGCGTGTGGGCGTAACAAGCTTTGCTGCCTTTGCCTACGTCTCTGTTCTTATCTTAGTGATCGATGTTCTTATCTTAGCGGGACGGATGGCATATAGCATGAACTTGCGTGATCCTCTGCTGTGGACGCGCAAGCGCTTTGCCTATGAGGCGCCTGTGCCTGATGCGGCACCTCCTCCCTCGACCCCCTCGAAGATGTGGAACGGTCTGGATCTTTCCGGTATTGACGTGCAGGGCCTCTGCAAAGCATATAATGTCTAAACAGGATGGCTTACGCGGACAGAAAAATAAATGTTCTCGCGAATGTAAATACGGCTCTTGCTTTATCTACATCCGTGCAAGCCCTTACATCGCAAATGACGTCGCAGTCCAAGCAGGTGGCCGATCTGCAGGGACAGATTCAGGCGGCCAAGGCACAGCAGGCGGATATCCAGATTGCCATAGAGACCTATGAAAAGGACTTTATTGACAGAAAAAATGCAGCCCCTACGTCGTATCCTCGGTTGAAGACCTTGCAGGATGCGGTTCTGGCCTTCTTCTTTGCCGCCTACGCTGCCTTCGCTCTTCTCATTCTTTTTATTGTCTTCCGCACGACAACTCCGATGCAAAAAATGACGGCGGTGGGTGTCAGTACCGTCGGATTTTTCATTCTTGGCTTGCTTCTTGCGGAGTGTATTCGTCGCTACGCTTGACTCTGATCCCACTCCTCCACATCAATCTCGTCATTGAAGACGAGGATGTGATTGAATGTCTTACCATTTTCGGGTTTTCCAAGTTCATCTTCCAGACGATCTTGAAGTTCCCGCGGGGTCATGCGAGAGCCACGCTTACTTCCATCGGCCAGCCACTTCGTGTAGGCGCTACTGATCTGCTTGAAGCTCGTCTTCTCACCTTCTGCATTCCGCATTCTCTCTGCACGGAACTTTGCAAAGGTATCGAAATCCTGCTTGTACTGCGCGGTTGCTTCAAGTACACACTCGGGTACAGGATTGAGACCCTTGGGAATATATTCGGTGTCGTAGATGTGAACGATCCAGCTCAGAAACACCTCACGCCAGAGAATGAGCTTGCTCTCCATTTCAGGATCACGGCGATGTACCTTGGGAGGTAGAGGCTTACCCGACTTGAGACGAGGATCATCATCAGCAGGGAAGGTTGCCTCGAAGGGAATAGCACGGATACGACGCCAAGTACCATAGTCCATGGTATTGATGGGTGGAAGGCTATTTGTCAACATGAAGAGCTTGCCTGTGATGCGGAACTTCTCCTGATCCATGAAGAGTCCACGGGCCTCCACCATATCCTCTCCACTGAACTGCTTCATGCGGCTGGTATTGATGGGCTCTCCCTTGTCAGGCTCATTCATGCTGATAAAGCGCTTATTCTTCACGGCCATGATCTCTGGATTCGCATTGCCTGCATCAGGACGCTTGCGGGTGAGAGCTGTCGTCTGCAGACTGCACCAATAATCTCCAAAGACGAAACGACAGAGATCATTAATCTTCGACTTGCCGTTACTGCCCTTACCAATCATGGTATAGTAGCACTGCTCCCGATTTGCACCCTCCAGACAGCTGGCAATGAGGCGGAGGACATAGCCACACAGTGCAGGATCGGGGAAGACCTTGTCAAAGAAGTCCTTGAGGCCTACCAGATGTGTCTTCTGTTCTGAGTTCAGTTCCGCAAAGGGAATGTAGTTGATGGCCTCCATGTCAGGTAGATTCTGGCCGGCCAGAAAGCTCACGTAGTCCTCGGGACGACCTTGGCGGAAGATCACGTGCTCCCTCGGATTATCAGGCGTCTTGGCTCGGAGTTCCAGGATACCATTGCGACAACCAAAGAGGAAGACGTTGGTATCGAGCTTGTTTTGGAAGTCCTCCACGTAGAAGAAGTTCGCGGCCATCTTCATCGTACTATCCACGAAGCCCGTGGTGTAGAGATTTGTCTCCACCTTTGTAAGCTTTTCCAGCTTCTTTTGAATCATGTCAACCTCATCATTTGTAAGATTTGAACGACCACGTAGTTTATCCTTTGCCTTGCTGATGTAGGTAGCCACTTCGAAGCTGATATTCTTGCGAAGCTGGATACCCTGATTGAGATGCTTCCACATGTTTACGGAGTCATCATAGTAGAACCACTCGGTTGCCTTGGAATTGATTGAGGCTACGTAATTGCCCTCATACAGCTTCTTCATAAGACGGGCTACGTGAAAGTGTGTCGGCTCGACCAGTGTCCGAATATACTCCAGAATATTACTATCAATAATATTCTTGTAGGCTTCAGGGTTGTCATCACGGGCCCATTTACGCAGCGCCAGTTCCGTGAGACGAGGACCATCCCCATCCTTTCGCATGCGTCCGAACCAGTCGCGACGGAGAGAGGCAACATTATTGTCGGCGAACTTGGGGGACTTACGACTGAAGTCCATCCAGAGTTTGAAGTTATCCTCACTGGGTTCGATGTTGTGAAGACACCAGCCTACGCGGATCCAGGTCTCATACTTATCGGCTCGCTCAGCATTAAGACAATCTAGAACTAGCCCTGTGATGATACGACGATCCTCCTCAGACTGCTCGAGTACAGGCATGAGATGTTGATAGATTGTCGGGATCTCGGCAACGGGTGCGGGTGCCACAGGCTCAGGTGCGGAAACATGTGCGGGGCTTGAAATTGCATTAAACTCGCTCACACGTTCTTCCCGCACCTTATTCTCATCAGGCTCAAGATTGTAACGAACACTGAGAATCTCCATGAGACCCCGTTTTGTGAACTTGGATGGCTCGATCCGACTGAACTGCTCGGTCGAGGGATTATAGGAGATCACATGATTGAGTTCATACCGAGGGATGTTCGGCTTACTCTCTCCATACAGAAACCAGCCCTGCTTCCGCGTCATCGCCACATCATAGATATCCTCAACATCGTTGGTATACTCTGTATCTGAAAAGGCATCCGTGACGCAAGAATGCTGCAGAAGCCAGGACCGAATCACGGCCTGTTTCTTATTTGTCAGGCAGACATCAGGAGATTCAATGTGAATACCGTCCTTGTGTGTATTCTTATCCGAATAAGGAGAGGGACGGAGAGTGACGAAGAACCGAATGGCCTCATAACCACTGAGATCAAAGAAATAAGTGAGACAACGACCAACAGACTCAACAAAAGCCTGGATATGTTCCTCAGTAAAGGTACGAGTAAGCGACTTATTCTTGCTGTACTTGAAATCCAGATCAATCAAGAGCGGCTTGGCCTCATTGAGACGGGGCTGTTCTACCAGAGTAAGTGGCGTCCCGTTTTTCACGAAGAGATAGTCGTGTAGAAGATCGAGGAACTGCGGATAATCCTTATCCGAGATGAACCACTTACCAGTAAAATCTTTTCGCATACTGGTGATGCAGGCCTCTGCAGAGGTTGCTGTATAGCGTTCATTGAGGAACGCCCGCAACGGATGGCCGTTGTATGTTTTGAGGGTATCGTCAGACATCCTTTTGACGTATCCTGCGGGTGGGCGTGAACTCAATTTTTGCGGTGGTCCTAAAGATATATTACGCAAAGAGAATATGAGTCGAGCCTTTACAAAGAGACTTCCACGAGAAATTGCGAACGTGGGCGACCTCTCAGGCAGCGGCATTTATTATGTAGCTGCCTCAGATTCTATGCTAAAGGGACACGCGCTGATAATAGGAAATTCTGATTCAGTCTACGCCAATGCCTTCTTATTTTTCGAATTCATATTTACAGAAGACTATCCCTTTTCTCCACCCAAGGTGAAATTTTTAACAAGTGATGGAAAGACTCGTTTACACCCCAATTTATATGTGTGCGGTAATGTATGTTTATCAATACTAGGAACCTACACAGGTCCCAGTTGGCAAAGTACAATGAGTCTTTCAATGATTCTTTTATCTTTGAAAGCCCTATTGGATATGAATCCGATGACGCATGAGCCTGGTTGGGAGAAGGTGAGCTTGCAAAATGAGCGTGCTCTCTCTTATTCCAAGTACGTGCGTGCTAAAATTATTGAGTGGTCTTATTTTGAATTGAAGAAGCGGCAGTATCTGTCTATCTTTGAGGATTATATTCCACATGTTATTTTACAGTCGCAGAAGTCGATCACGGAAGTGATTCGCGAAGAAGCGAAGTTTGCAGATACACTCTACGCCCACCTACCTTATAGTATGTCAGGGTCTACGCAGTGGAAACAATTGAATCTGTTGATACAATAGAAATGAGTCTGAAGAATCTCGCATATCAGGGTTTTGGAACGGCCTTGGGTGTCTTTGCTGCGTTGGCTCTCTATATGCTGGTGGGCCTTCTCTTTTTCATACCCGGCTTCTTGCTATTCTCGAAGGAGGAGAAGAAGACAAATAAGAGCACGGTGGTCTTGGGATTCGCTATTGTCCTCATGTTGTTTGGCGTTATTCTAATGGGTGGTGCAGGTCTGAGCTTCTTGCTTGACGATGTGTCAGACCTTTTTTAAGGCCTAAAAATTGATGTAGCACCTAGTATAGGTGATATCTGATGAAATTTTGCCCGCTTTGCCGAAACTACTTATATCATGATGTCGAGCCGAATGTTCTCACCTATCTTTGTCGCAATTGTGGCTATAAGGAGCAGGATGAGAAAGGAGGCTTGATCTTGGAGATGAACGTTCAGCAGCGGGCGAGTGAGGGGTACAAGATCTTGCTGAATGAGTTTACCAAGTATGATCCTACGCTGCCTCATATTCGGTCAATCAAGTGTCCGAATGAAGTCTGTGCGACAAACAAGGGGGCACAGGAAAAGGATGTTATCTATATGAAATATGATCCTGTGAATCTGAAATACATCTATATTTGTAATGTCTGCGACCAGCAGTGGCGCAGTCGCACTTCATAAAATACCGCGTAAATAGTAGACAGATGCCTCTTCCAGTGGGCGCTATAGCAAAGGTTGCGGCGAAGACTGCGGCCAAGACGGCAGCCAAGACGGCAGCGAAGGCGGCGACAAAGACAGCAACAAAGGCGGCGACAAAGGTTGCAGCGAAGACGGCAGCAAAGACCGTGGCTAAGATGCCTGCCAAGACTCCTGCGAAGACTCCTGCCAAGACTCCTGCGAAGACTCCTGCGAAGGCTCCTCCTGCCAATAATGGTGCGAATGCGGGTATGGCTAATGTAGCTGCGGTGAATGCAGCCAATGTGGCGGTAAACAATGCGGCCGTTGTGAACGATGCGTCCGGCCTCGAAGAGCCTTCAGCGGAAGAGCCTATGTACGCGAATGATGGCTCCTGCCTGCCCTGTGAGCCGTGCCCCTCGTGCAATACCACGTACGAGGGTGGCAAGCGTAAGACGCGTCGTGCCAAGCGCAGTGTCTCAAAGAACACCAGAAAAATGAAGTAAGAGATGAAACCATTTTTCAATGGCATTCAACTGTGGTGAAGGCGTCACGAGATGTATTTTCTGCGGATAGCGGAGTACACAGGCTGCCATAATACTTTGATCTTTTCCACAAAACTTATTTGATGCGATGTAGAGCCTCAACATTTCATCATATACTCCAGACCACCACACCCAGGTTTCTGCATCCGCTGCTTGAATTCCACCTCCAATCCGATTCTTTCCATCAAAGCAGGTCTCCTCTGTATCGTTTTCTTCAAAGGGTGCTATTTTCAGTAGAGTCATCTTTCCAGCAGGAATCGACGATGCCAAAGGAAAGTGTTGCATGACATCTAACCATTTAGGAAAACGCAAAATGCCTGCATCGCACCAGATAAACCGATCGGCTCCGAAGGCCTTCATGCCGATGGCTCGCAGAACAAATTCCTTTTTCTCATACCATACGCGGTACAAGGCAGGCGAGTGTGCGGTCTCAGCGTCTTTTGCATATTCTTCCTCCCAGAATTCAGTGCCCCACCGACGATTCGCCATAAATTCGGACCAGGGAAGTGAGATCACAATAGTTTGCGGCTCAAATGTCTTCCGCATTTCGAGAAAGATAGGTACGAGTTTGGGCTCTGTAAAAATTACCATAGGGCAGCTGACTCCCGTAAAAAAGGGGTACATCCACTTGAGATACTCTTCGAGGCTGTGCTTACTCCTCATTTCATAAAACGCTGTTACAAGACAGCTTGTCATTATTTACGTATGGTTGAAGTATTTTAAGCGCACCGCCTCTGGATTCTGCTTTCCAGAGGCATTATACGCTGAGGCATTATAGACGCGATGATATGTGAGTCGTAGAGGAACATTATAAAAGCGTGAACCCTTCAAAAGATTACGACACCAGCAATCATAATCATAAATACCGAAGAATTCATCTGTGTAAACAGCCAGTTCCTTACGAATAAGAATGGAACTATGAATCATGGGGTTCATTGTCTCAAAAATGCCACGCTCGATTGCCAGCGGAGGAATTGCGGGACTTCCCGTGGCGTCCCCAAAGTACTCGCACCAGCTTCCCAGAATATCCAGCTCATAATTATTTGTCTCCAGAGCCTTCACCTGACAGTGCAATTTCATTGGATGCCATTTATCATCGGCATCGAGATGGGTGATCCATTCCGTGGGAGCTCGCTCAACCATCCAATTAATTGCCTGGGGAGCACCCTTCACGTGCGGAATATTAATAAGAGAAAAGCGCGAATCACACAGCGAATCTACAATCTCTCTTGCACGCACATACACAGCTCCACCATCTTCGCCGTGTCCGTTCACTCCGACAACACAGGTCCAGTCGGTGTAAATTTGTGCTCTTATGCTGGATAAGCATTCCTCGAGATATTCAATTCCGTTATACAGGGGCACTAAGACAGTAAGAGGCGGTTGTTTCTCAGGCCATCGGATGAAGATGCTTCCCATGGGATTCCCTTCCAGATAGGTGCAGGGATCACGGAGCTTTATGAAGTTTTCATCAAAGCAGTACGCACCCTGAAAGAGATCCTTGAACCTTTGTATATTTTTATCCTTCCACCATGAGATGTGAAACGATATATAGGTATCTATCCTCCGCTTGCGAGCGAGACCCAGAATATCAGATAAAATAGTTTCCTCACTACCCTCGATATCACACTTTATAAATCCAAGTTCTTCCTCATACCCAGCCACAATATCCTGGAGTGTCTGCGTTTCCATAGTATAATCATCCTTGCTTGTCCGTTCTGTTTTAATTTGTGAGGTCGATTCATTAAGGGTTGTATCAGGCAAATGAGAGTTCGGTCCGAAAATTATGCTTTCTTTCTTATTTGAAATCGGATGTGGTATAATCGTGTAATTCGCACAATCACTAGCAATCAAATTCTTTTCGAGTGTTACCACAGAATTCTTATCTGCCTCAACACAAATAACATGTTTAAAATGTTTGCTGAGCCAGATACCTGTGAGGCCAATCCAGGCTCCTAGATCCAGACAGATCTTTTCTTTCGCTGCAACTTTCTTAAAGACGGCAAAGGTAAAGGGCTCCCAGATAGAAAAATTATTTACTAGCCAGGTTTGTGTGGCAGGCACATCCATGTTTATGAGTCGATATGTGACACCCTCTCGTTCTGTGAAAAACATTGCTATTTAAATAAACAAGCAGTTCTTTATATATGGGCCGTTTTTCATATCCCTTGTTAGCCTCTGTGATTCCTCCTTCTACCCTTATTAAGTACACAACAGTGGTTGAGACGGGAACCTTGTTTGGGGAGGGCACGGAGCTAATGTCACAGAATTTCAAGACCGTTCATACGATTGAAATACAGGAGGCTCTCTTCGAAAAGGCAAAGGCGAAATTTCAGGGCCGACCGAATATTCATTGTCATTTGGGAGATTCTGTTGATGTCTTACGTGCGTTTGACTGCCAGGAGCCGACTGTTTTTTTTCTGGACGCTCATTGGTCTGGAGATGGCTCCGTCGACTGGAAGACGAGTAGTTGGAAGGGGTACGAGGTAGATACGGGTTTTCGCGGCACGAACCCCATTGATCCTCATAATCAAAACCCTCTCTTGGAAGAGATTGAGATTCTTGTGAAGAAGATTCAGGGTGAATTTATCTTATATATAGATGATGCGGATAAGTTTGACGAGGAGGGCAAGGGCTTGGAAAATCGGTGTTTCACGGGCGAAAATTGGACGCATCTGTCCTTGCAGAAAATAGAATCTGTACTTTCTGGACGGATAGGGGTTAAGTATCGCTCTTTCGATCAGATTATCTATCTTGTAAAAGCGGTAGAAGCTTCATGAAATCGCCCTCGCGATCAGTATCAATCCACGATTCAGGGACGCCATGCCAGAAATGTTGTTTTGGCATGAGTATATGACCCTGTTTATTTAGGAGGCCCGCTGTATAACTAAAGGACGAGAGGCTGCAAATAAGAATATCTGCTTGGCACATTTCCTGAAAGGCCTCAAAGGGATCTGTGTTGACCTTGCAGACTGTGTGTGGATGATTTTCAAACAAAGATATATCTGTTTGCCCTGGATAAATTAAGCTATCGGCGGCAAATCGATCACACATCCCATGGTACTGTGGAGAAATTACTCTCGGCTGAGTAGGTTTTTCTGTGTAGACTGTGAAGGCAAAGTTCAGACCAAGACTCTTACAGATGTAGACCAGGGCATACATATGATGTAAAAAATACTCATTGGGTAGGAGGCGATTGGAATCAACGAGGAAGAGCTCACCGCGGCGAACATGAACGGCAATTTGCAAGGGCTTCTTTGTGTCTCGCACAGGGGAGATCCAGGAAAAACTGGGTAAATGACGGAATACAGATGTCTGTGTATCGATATACTTATGAGCGTATACAATATATACCACAATATTTTGTGTAGTGGCTTCTGAGAATATCTCAGGCGAAAAATAGGTCATCTTCACAACTTTGTCAACTATAGAAGGTGCCTCTGCACTCGCAATAGGAAATATCTCATTGGCCTTTCGTACAAAGTCCTCACTTTTCTGGTTGTTCTCTAAAGCCAGCAAACCTTGGTATTCGATATCCAAGAATCCATTATGCAGATAGGCACAACCAAATTCCTTCGCAAGACAGTAAATACTTAGCATGCGTTGCAATTGAGAGGCAAAGCCATCCTTATGACTTGTATTATCATAGCTCAGATAGAGCATTATATATACGTATATTTATTCTTTAGATCACGTATCTTTTCAAGAATAGGCGCATTTTGTATAAGAAGACGGTTATCTTCAATATCATTGTAATTATGTTCGAAAAAGACCTCTAAAGGATACGTTGTGCCAAATTGTGGTCGCGTTATACTTCCATCTCCACGTGGGCTTACACGTTTCGTCCAGCGCTCCAAACTCTGTTGGCGATAATGGTTCATAATGAGGGGTGCGTTTCCTGAGGCATCTATTTTCAAGAGTTCTTCTGCAGGTGCATCTGGTACTAGGACATGACGATGAATTGAAAACTCGTGTAAATACTGTGTCTGAACGAATGATTTGTAACTGATACCATGGGGACAGCGTTTCCGAAAATGTGGGACCAGAAGTTCAGGCTGTTGTTCCGTTCCATCAGATCCAAAC